>Ga0070715_10000016_pt1 | contig 134692 bp, 106 predicted proteins | sample LARL111metaG_FD_71394 | JGI IMG/M metagenome (GOLD analysis project Ga0070715, IMG submission 71394) | Corn, switchgrass and miscanthus rhizosphere microbial communities from Kellogg Biological Station, Michigan, USA - LAR L11-1 metaG | ecosystem: Host-associated > Plants > Roots >... | reverse complement strand
TCCTTGCCGCCGCACTGTAAACCATGTGCCCGGTTTATTCTGTAAACTATGTTACCGGTCTGTACCTCACCCTGCCCTCTCCCAGAGGGAGAGGGAGATAAGAAACCGTTAAATTCTCTTTGGCTCGCCGGTCTTTCGCAAAGGTCGACCTTCTTACTGCTGCTCCTTACTGGCTATGTTCTTCCTGGGACTCCCTAATTGGCGGAGCAGTTCTTCGACCGCCGCTTCCAATTGCCGATCACGACCCGCCAGATTATCTTCCGGTGTGTTATCGACCCGAATGTCAGGCTGCACTCCATAGTTTTCCATGTTGGTGTGTTTTGCATCGGCGAGATAGACACCAACACCGGGCGTGCGCACGGTCGAGCCGTCAATTAAAGAATAACTGCCCGTCCCAATCACGGCGCCCATCGTCGGGGTGCCCACGACTTTGCCAAGGCCCAGCGCCCGGAAGCCCGCTGGAAACATTTCCGCGTTCGAAGCCGAACGCCAGTTTTGCAGCACGACTTTCGGTCCAAAATAGCCGGCGAAGGGACGGCCGGAAGCTTCAGTACCGCGCGGCCGCCAGATCTGATATTCACGCTGAACCAGAATCGCCAACAGTTCCTGTTCAATGTTGCCGCCACCGTTCCAGCGCTCGTCGATAATCAGCGCTTCCTTGTTGCGGAATTCGCGAATCTCTTTTTCAAACTTGCGTAAGCTGGGAGGGTTCATCGCCTGAATGTGAATGTAGCCAATGCGTCCGCCTGACAATTCGTCAACTTTCTGGCGCCGCTCTTTCACCCAGCGATCGTAACGAAGCTGGCTATAGGCCTGCGTGGTAACCGTTTCGATCCGCGTGCGCCAGGCGCCGTCGTTTGACGGTTTATTGTTGAAGGTGACTTCGACTTTCCGATTCAGGCGATCGTTGAGCAGTTGCCAGTAATCATCGCCTGCCTTTACTTCCCTGCCTCCAATTGCGAGCAGGTAATCGCCGGTGTGCACCTTGACCCAGTCTTTGTCCGCCGGACCGTTTTCATAGACGTAGGTTACTTTGTAGCGGCCCGCCGCGTTGTCAGGCTCCAGTTCGATGCCTAGATTCCCGGTGGAAACTCCGCCCGTCGCCCGGCCGCCTGGCGGTGGCGCCGAGCCGGTGTGCGAAGCGTTCAACTCCCCGATCATTTCATTGATGATGTTCAGCAATTCCTGGCGATCGCCTACATCGCGGACCAGCGGTTCGTACTTGGCTTTCGCCGCGTCCCAATCCATTCCGTGCATCTTTGGATCGTAGAAGCGGTATTTCATGGTCCGCCACGCGTCACCAAACATTTCGGCCCACTCTGCGGGACGATCAATTTTGACTTTCACGTTAAAGGTGATGCGTCGCCGCCCACCTTCACTGCCCGCCGGTCCGCGCCCGGCGCCCGCCGCTGCGGCGGCCGCGCCACCACCAAGCGGAATTGAATAGATCTCGTTACGATCGAAATAGAATAGCGTGCGGCCGTCGCGGGAAATGCCCAAACCTGAAATGCCTCCAAACCCGAAGCCGCCACCCCCTCCTTCGCCTTCTCCCGCCGGAGGTCCGCCGGCGACGATGCGCGTCAAACGCTTGCCGTCATCCTGAATCGAATAGACGACGGGCACCGAAGCAACCCCAGCCGGCTCACTGGTAACAAAAACAATCGTGCGACTGTCGGGAGCGATCGTGTAACTGGAAATCGGAAACGGCATGCGCGTTACCTGGCGCGTGCGATGCTTCATGCCCGCCCAATCAACTTTGGTTTCGTGCGGCGGACGGTTCACGGGCCGGCGCGGAGATCCGGCGCCTGGGCCTTCGCCTCCGTCAGCGGGCGCTGGTGGAGAACTTTCGGTGTCGGGTCGATCTTCGGGATCGTCCGGGTCGCGCTCGAGCCGCTCAAGTCCTACTGAATAGATCTGCACTGAAGTGTTGCCAAATCCGCCGCCGCCTCCACCGGTAGAGTCAGAACGAACGAAAAACAGCTTGCGGCCGTCGGGGGCAAATCGCGGAGTGCGCTCATCATAAGAATCAAACGTCACCTTGTGCGGCTGCTTGTCTGCGCCGGAAGAGGCGATCAGATAGATGTCGGTTGTCCGTGACTCGTCGGCCTTTGAGTACGCGAGCCACTTGCCGTCGGGTGACCATTCAGGCGTCGAGATGTTGCCGTAGCGCGAAGAGTCGAGCTCGGTGACTTGTTTGCTCGCCACATTGAGCTTGCGCAACTTGTCATCGGAAGAACTAAATGCAATTTCCTTTGAATCGGGTGACCAGTTGTAGCCAAATTTCAGCGCGTCGATGTCCGTCAGCTTTTGCGCTTCACCGGTCCCATCCACCGCCGCGACGTAAAGCTCTTCGCGGCCGCTGCGGTCGGAAATAAACGCCAGCGACTTGCTGTCAGGCGAGTAATTGACCAGGCGGTCGCGCGAAGGACTATCGGTAATTTGTTTGATGTCGCCTTCTTCGACGGGCACGGTGAAGATTTCGCCGTGTGTCGAGAGCGCGATGCGCCGCGAGTTCGGCGCCAGATCATAATCATCTGCCTCAGAATTGAAAGAGCGCACTTCGCGATCGTTCTCTTCTGTCTCAGCATTGATGTCCAGATGAATCTGCCCGGCCTTCCCGCTCGCAGTGTCCAGTTTCCAAATGCCAAAGTCATGCTCGAAAACGATCACGTGACCATCAGAACTGATCGAAGGGAAGCGAACGTCGCCGCTCTTGAAAGATGTGACGCGTTCAGCCTTGCCGCCATCGTCACGGACCCGCCAGATATTGGTGAGACCGCCCCCGTCGCGATCGCTGACGAAATAGACGTTGCCGTCGTTGCTCCACATCGGCCACGAATCCAAGCCGTCAAAATCCGTCAGCTGGGTGAATTTCTTGGCGGCAATGTCTTCGATCCACACGTCGGTTTGATAAGCGCCGCGGTAGTACTTGCGCCAATAGACCTGGCCCTTTGGGTTATACGCGATCCGCTTGCCGTCCGGCGAGTAGCTTGCCTGATTGCCCATGTCCGGTCCGGCGCGCCATTGCATGCCGCCGTCGATGCTCACGACATAAAGTTGAGCCATGAAATCTTCACCGCGATTGCTGGTAAACAGCACATTGCGCGAATCGGGTGTCCACCCGAGCACCGTGTCATCGGCCGAATGAAAAGTCAGCTGCTTTGCTATGCCACCTTCGGATGGAATGATGAAGACGTCCAGGTTGCCATTCCGATCACTCGAAAACGCAATCCACTTTCCGTCCGGCGAAAATCGCGGATATGCATCGCGTGCTTTATTGACCGTCAGGCGCTGAATGTTTTGTCCGTTTTCATCAGCCGTCCAGATGTCCCCAAGATAAGTAAAGGCGAGGCGGCCGTTGTGATAACTCGGATAGCGAACGAGTTTTGCCTCGCGACCGAAAGCAAACGAGGTCAGCGTGAAAAGAAACAGAAAGGTGACTGCTGGGTAGAGTCTTCTCATGGCTTTCTCCTGTAAAGCATCAATTCAAACGTTTGAAGATAAACCACCTTCGCACGATAGCGGTCGAGGAAGGTTCCACTGGGAAAGGGATTGCGACCGTCAGAGCTGTTACTACGTCACGTCCTGACGGCCGGTTACACGTAACTCTGAACCCGCAAATTATAGCCACCACCGGCTGCGGAGACTATCTCGCAGACTGGCCCGTCAAACCGGCCGACGGGGCTTTGACTTTCGCTGCGCCCCTTCTTTATATTTCAACCAACCTGCCGCGGTAAGCTCCTCGCTGAAAGCGGAAGTATCGTCAGGAAATTCAGTCTTAGAGGTATCATAAGATGACTCACCCAAAAACTTATACTCGCGCGATTTTGATCTTTTTCGCTGCCCTGTTCTTTACTCTGGCGACGCAAGGCACTGCTCGCGCCAAGGACAACTGGACCAGCGTGCGCTCAAAGAATTTCTTTCTGGTTGGTAACGCCAGCGAAAAAGACATTCGGCAGGTGGCTAACCGGCTCGAACAGTTTCGCCAAATATTTGCGCTGGTCTTTCCCAAGGCGAACTTTACCTCGCCGGTTCCCACGACTGTAATCGTTTTCAAGAGCGACAGCTCGTATAAACCATTCAAGCCAAATCCAAACGTCGCGGGATACTTTCAGCCGGGCGAGGACGTCAATTACATCACACTCACCAGCGAGCGTTATTCAGACGAAAATCCGTTTGCCGTGATTTTTCATGAGTACACCCACCTCCTGATTGAAAACACGATGGGTCGCACTGTGCCTTTGTGGTTTAACGAAGGTCTGGCCGAGTTCTACAGCACGTTCAACGTTACCGATGAAAATCGAAAGGTCATTCTCGGCGATCTGGTGCGGAATCACGTTCTCTATTTGCGGGAAAACAAGTTGCTGCCTTTGCAGACTCTGTTTGCGGTCGATTACAAGTCGCCGTACTACAACGAAGGCAACAAGATGAACATCTTCTATGCTGAGTCGTGGATGCTCGTGCATTTTCTCATTCAGGGAAACGAGAAGCGACGCGTGCCGCAACTCGGTAAGTTTCTCGATCTGATCAGCTCAAACGTGGCCATCCCGGATGCTTTTCAGCAAGCCTTTCAGACCAGCTTTGAGGCGTTCGAGAAAGAATTCAAGGCCTACATTCAGGGTTCGAAATACATGGGCACCGCCGTAACTTTCGAGAAAAAATTGGATTTTGATTCTCAGATGCAGAGCGCGCCGATTTCGGAAGCCGAAGCCCAGGCCTACCTGGGCGATCTGTTACTGCACACAAATCGTTTGAGTGACGCTGAGACACGCTTGCAACAGTCATTGACGCTGGCGCCCGACCTGCCTTTAGCTGAAACATCGCTCGGCATGGTGCGGGTTAGACAGGGAAAGTTTGACGAGGCGAAACAGAATCTCCAAAAGGCGGTGGCGGGGAACTCTCAGAACTACCTGGCGCATTATTATTACGCCTTCGCGCTGAGCCGGGTTGGGATGAATGAGTATCAGGTAGTTTCCAGTTATCCTCCAGATGCTGCTGAGACCATGCGGGCGGAACTGAGAAAAGCAATTGAGTTGAAGCCTGATTTTTCTGAGAGCTATTCGCTGCTGGCGTTTGTGAACCTGGTCACCGGCGAAGACTTAGATCAATCAATTGACTTACTGAAACACGCGCTCTCTCTTTCGCGCTCCGACCAGCAGGTCCTGTTCATGCTGGCGCAACTCTATATGCGGAAACAAGACTTCGCCGGCGCGCGCCAACTCCTGCAACCGATTGCCAGCAGTCCTGATCCCAGGCTGCGAGCGCACGCCCAATCGATGTTGGATGGATTAACGCGCATGGAAGAGCAGATGGCGCGCTACAAAGCGATGGAACGGGAAGGGGGATCGTCTGCCGATGGGGCTCCCAGACTTGTTCGCCGGACCGGAAATGGCACGCCGGAGGAAGCCGGCCAACCGGCGGATCTGGATCCGGCTGCCATGTTAGCCGAAGCCTTAAGAAAACCGCACGACGGCGAAACTCGAATTCAGGGTATGCTCGTGGCTCTCGAATGCAACTCCAGGGGGATAACATTTCAAGTGCGGACGGGTGATCGGGTACTAAAACTCCACACCGATAATTTTGAACGGATGGACATCAGGGCGTTCACCCCGGATGTCGGTGGGGAGATCAGTTGTGGCCCACGCAAGCCGGAAAACCCGGTAGTTATTACCTATGTTCCCGCCGGGGACCCCCGCAAGGTCGATGGTGAAGCTGCGGCCCTGGAATTTGTTCCGAAGAATTTCACCTTGAAGAATTAGAAAGTCTCGTTATTCGGAATCAATTCGGGCGCCGGATTCCTTCCAGGCCTTCCAGCCGCCGGCCATCGACCAGACGTTCCGGTAACCCATCTTCTGCAGCACGTCGGCCGCCAGCGCCGAGCGATAGCCGCCGCCGCAATACAAAATCAATTCAGTCGATTTATCGGGCACCGTCGCTTCGATGTCCCGTTCGATGATGCCCTTGCCGAGGTGCTCCGCGCCGGCGGCATGCGCTTCGCCCCATTCGTTATCTTCGCGCACGTCGATTAGTTTTGCGGCTGGATTGGACCTGAGGCGCTCGCGGGTTTTGTCCACGGTGATTTCTTTGATGCGACTCTTCGCGTCATCAACAATTTTTAGAAAGCCTTCTGAGTGTTTCATGAATCTTTTCCTCACCAAGGGTGTCAGAAGCCCGCGCGTGAACAATCCCCGTGAACAATCCCAACGCGTCGGGACTCCCTCACGGTCGGGCTTCTGATACGAAAGCACCTCAATTGGCTGAATTACTGGCGAACGATTATAATGCCAGTTTTCCTAAGCACGAAAGTTGTTCCGTGCCGCGGTGGGCAATTGACTCATTACGAAGTACTCATCACGCATCACTTTGCATTGAGAGGAAATCTTCCAAATTGGCTAATGAACAGTTTGACGTAACAGTTATCGGCAGCGGCCCCGGGGGTTATGTGGCCGCAATTCGCGCCGGTCAATTGGGTTTGAAAGTCGCAATTGTCGAGAAAGACAAGCGCCTTGGCGGCACCTGCACCTTGCGTGGTTGCATCCCGACAAAACAGCTTCTGATGTCCGCACATGTCTACGAACAGATGCAGCATGCCGCTGATTTCGGTGTGCAGGCTTCGGCAATTCAACTTGCCTTTGCCGACGTGCAGAAGCGCAAAGAGAAAGTTGTCATGAAAAACTCGAAAGGCATCGAGTACCTCATGAAGAAGAACAAATGCACTGTTTTTAAAGGTTCAGGCAAACTTGCCTTGCCGGGCAAAGTGGAAATCACAGCTGAAGACGGAAGCAAGCAGACGATTCAAACGAAGAACATTATCATCGCCACCGGCTCAGTCGTGCGGCCGATTCCGGGATTCGATACTGACGGCAAGCAGGTCGTTAACAGTGATCACATTCTGGAATTGATCCAGGTACCGAAGTCTCTGATCGTAATGGGCTGCGGCGCGGTGGGCGTTGAGTTCGCTTCCGTCTATTCGCGTTTCGGCGCCGAGACGACGATTGTTGAGCTGCTGCCAAGTATAGTTCCGCTCGAAGACCAGGAAGTCTCCACCGAACTCGCGAAATCATTTCGCAAGCGCGGGATCAAGTCTCAGGTTGATACCAAACTGGAAAAGCTCGAGAAAACTGACAAAGGTGTAGTCGTTACCGGGAAGACGTCAAAGGGCGAAGATGTCCGGCTCGAAGCGGAGATGTTGCTGGTCGCAGTCGGGCGCATGCCTTTTACTGAAGGGCTGGGATTAGAAAAGACGAAGATAAAAGTTGAGAAGGGATTTATCCAGACGGACGAATATCAGCAGACCGCGGAGAAAGGTGTTTACGCGATCGGAGACGTTGTGCCGACGCCTCTACTCGCGCACCTGGCTTCTAGAGAAGGCGTCGTCGCAGTCGAGCATCTCGCCGGAAAGAATCCGCGGCCGATTAACCTGCGGCTGGTTCCCAACTGCACTTACTGCGATCCTGAAGTCGCTTCGGTTGGTCTGACCGAAGCGAAGGCGCGCGAAGCCGGTTACGACGTGAAGGTCGGCAAGTTTCCGTTTTCTGCCTCAGGCAAGGCGCGCATCATTGGTGAAGAAGAAGGTTTCGTGAAGGTCGTCAGCGAAAAGAAATACGACGAGATTCTCGGTGTCCATATCATCGGGCCGCACGCGACGGAGTTGATCGCTGAAGCGTGCGTGGCGATGCAACTCGAGTCAACCGCCGAGGAGTTGGGCAACACAATGCACGCGCACCCGACGGTCTCTGAAGCGGTGATGGAAGCCGCCGAAGGTGTGCACGACAGGTCGATTCATATTTAGCTGGATCGTAGTTAGTTGTTAGTGGTCAGTTGTAGTTTTTCAACTAACTACGGACGACTGACAACTGACAGTCATGGAAAAGAAGCAAAACGCGAAACACCACCGTCGTCCGGCGTTTCAAATGCGCATCAGCACGAAGTATGCGCCGCGGAAACCGGTCGAAGGTCAGCCTCGTTCGTGTATTAAGGACACTTCGCTGACTCACGAACAAATGCTTGAGCTTTATCGCTATCTGAAGCTGACCCGCCTGGTAGAAGAGCGCATCGTCAATCTCTATCGCCAAACAAAGGTTGTCGGCGGCGTCTATAGATCATTAGGCCAGGAAGCGACCGCCGTTGGTTCGGCTTATGCGCTGCGACCGGATGACTTCATCACGCCAATCATTCGCGATCTCGGCGCCTGTTTTGTGAAAGGGATTCGCCCGCGCGAAATTTTCGCGCAATACATGGCCAAAGCGTGGGGTCCTTCTGGTGGCAAAGATCTGAACGTGCACTTCGGTTATCTCGACAAAGGCTTCCTCGGGCCAATTTCGCATCTGGGTGACATGATTCCGGTAATGACCGGGATCCTCCTGGGCGCGCGCATGCAGCAGAAAGATATCGTCGGCCTCGCTTACATCGGAGACGGCGGCGCCAGCACCGGTGCATTTTACGAAGGGATGAATTTTGCGGCCGTGCAGCGTCTGCCTTTGATTGTGATCGCCGAGTACAATCATTACGCGTACTCGACGCCCACGAACATGCAGACGGCGGTGCGTAATCTGGCAGAGCGCGCGGCGGCCTTCGGCATTCCCGGTTACATTGTCGACGGGAATGACGTGATCGCCTGTTATGAAGTGACGAAGCAGGCCGTCGATTATGCGCGCGAGGGACGCGGCGCAGTTTTGATCGAAGCGAAAACGTATCGCCGCAAAGGCCACGCCGAACACGACGACCAGCGTTATGTGCCCGAAGGCGAGATTGAGTACTGGGAGAAACACAACGATCCGATTGATCGTTTCGAGAGATTTTTGCTGGGTCAGAAAGTCGCGACCAAAGAAAAGTTAGCAGAGATCACCGCCGGCGTTATGCGCGAGATTGAAGAGGATTCTGAATGGGCTGAGAGCTCGCCAATGCCTGAACCGGAGGGCGCGGCTTATGGAGTGTTCGACAACTCGATTGTGCCGCCGGCGTTTCGACCGAAGGTTTTGGAATCGTAGGGCATCTATGAAATTCACTCGTATAACATCCATCAGTGCAGTCACAGTGTTGCTTACAATATCCTGCGGCCGGCGCCAGGAAACGGCGAGTAATCAAAAAGCCACGCCGCAGCCTTCCGCCTCGCAATCGCAGAATTACCCTAACCTTGCGACTCAAGCGAAGGAGGTTAATGATGCGTTAGTCCGCAAAGACTTCGGCAAAGTGTCTGATATGACTTACCCAAAGGTTGTGCAGTCGTCCGGCGGGCGCGACCAGATGGTGACGTTACTTGCGCAGGGCGTCGCCGAGCAGGAGGCCGCCGGAGGTTTTCTGCTTTCATCGACTCCCGGCGCTCCAACTCAGATCATTGAAAACTCGGGATCAATTTACGCAGTGATTCCGACCACCCTGAAAATCAAGGCTCCCGGCGGCACCTTTCAAGGGTCGGGCTGCCTGATCGGAATCTCAACTGATAATGGGAAGAACTGGACCTTCGTCGACGCGGGAGGGAAGAAGCCCGACGAGATAAAGGCCGTCTTACCTGAGGTCGCTGACAAACTGCAGTTGCCGAAAGAAACAGAGCCGGTTCGGATCTCTGAGGGGAAATGATTTCGCTGGGCCGCGTAATCTGTCAGCTATGTCAACCGCGCTGAAAAAGGAACGCAAATTTGAACGGCCCGCTCGTGGTGGCATGTCCACCATGGTCGAAGCTATTCGCGCCGGGATCTGGGAAGAGATGGAGCGCGACTCGACAGTTTTTCTAATCGGCGAAGACGTCGGCGTATATGGCGGCGCGTTCAAAGTAACAGAAGGCATCATCGATCACTTTGGCAGTGAACGTGTCATTGACACGCCGATTTCTGAAGCGGCAATCGTGGGCGCGGCCTGTGGCGCGGCGTTGATGGGAATGAAGCCGGTCGCCGAGTTTCAGTTTATCGATTTCATTTCATGCGGCTTTGATCTGCTTACTAACTACGCGGCCAAGTGCCGTTATCGCTGGGGCGCTAACATCGCGGCGGTGTTTCGCGGGCCTTGTGGCTCAGGCGTGCGCTCGGGTCCGTTTCATTCTTTGAATGCGGAATCTTTCTTTCTGAACACCGCCGGCTTGAAAATCGTCGAGCCTTCAACTGCCTACGATGCAAAGGGATTGATCAAAGCCGCGATTCGCGACTCGGACCCGGTGCTCTATTTCGAGCATAAAAAACTTTATCGCCTGCCGCGGCTCCGCGAAGAACTTCCGGAAGACGATTACATTGTCGAGATCGGGAAGGCGCGCACCCGGCGCGAAGGTCGCGACCTTTCGATTATCACCTTTGGCGCGCAGGTTCTGACGGCGCTCGATGCGACCGAAGAGTTGGAGAAAGAAGGCCTCGATGTCGAGGTGATCGATCTGCGCACGCTTGCCCCGCTCGACAAAGATGCGATTTTGGCTAGCGTGAAGAAAACAAGTCGGGCCCTAATTTTGCACGAGGCTTCATTGACCGGCGGCATCGGCGCAGAGATTGCCGCGATCATTTCGCAGGAGGCTTTTGAGTGGCTCGATGCACCGGTCGTGCGGGTGGCGTCGCTCGATACACCGGTACCCTACTCGCCACCGCTGGAAGATTATTATTTGCCGCAGGTGAAGGACGTCCTGGATGCGGCGCGGAAGCTGGCGGCGTACTAATCTGATTGTTTAGAGTCTGGCTACTGCCCGACGAATCGGCGGGCGGTAGCCCGCCACTAAACATAATCACGAGGGAGAAACATCATGCCGAAATATGTAATCGAAAGAGAGATTCCGGGTGCCGGAAATATGTCGCCGGAGGAACTGCAAGGAGTTTCGCTGAAGTCCTGCAGCGTGCTGCAAAATCTTGGCCCCCAGATTCAGTGGCTCGAGAGTTATGTCACACCAGACAAGATCTACTGTGTCTATATTGCGCCGAGTGAAGACATGATTCGCGCGCACGCTCAGCAGGGCGGCTTTCCGGCGAACCGAATTTCTGAAGTCAAAACGATAATCGATCCGACGACCGCGGAAGCAAAACAACAGTCGGCCGCAAGCTGAGAACTTGTCAGTTGTTAGTGGTCAGTTGTTAGTTGTAAAAACCTCAGTTCAACTCGCTCCTGGACTACTGGCTACTGACTACTAACTACTGACTTCTAACTACTGACTACTAACAACTGACTACGGACCAAAGATCATGGCAACTGATGTGGTAATGCCGCAGATGGGTGAGTCCATCGCCGAAGGCACGATTACAAAATGGCTGAAGAACGTCGGCGATCATGTCGATCGCGACGAACCGCTGTTTGAGATCTCAACCGACAAAGTTGATGCTGAGATTCCCTCGCCCGCTGCCGGGACACTTACCGAAATCAAATACAAAGAGGGCGAGACTGTTGAAGTGAACACCGTCGTGGCGGTGCTCGACGGCAATGGCGCCAAGCCTTCAGTCGATACCGCCGCAGCGAAAGTCCAGGAGACGCCGGTTGCGGCAAAAGCTGAATCACCAACCCAACCGCCACCGCCGCCGGCCTCGCAAACAATCGAACGCCCAAAACCGACGATTACAACTGTTGAGCAAGGCGCCCCGAAAGCGGCGCCGGGCAGAACTGAAGTAAAGCCGTTGGTCCGGCGTGAAGAACCCGCGCACCGAACGGAAGCGCCGACGCCGCCTCGCGATGATAATGGCGCCCCGAGTGCGCAGGAGTTGCGCCGAAGCAAATCAAGTCCACTGGTGCGGAAGATCGCGGAAGAGCATGGCATCGATTTGAAACAGCTCGAAGGGACAGGAATGAGCGGGCGCGTGACGAAGAACGACATCCTGAGTTTCATCGAGTCGGCCGCCCCGGCGCAACGCGCAGCTGCGCCCACACCTATTGCCGCAACTTCACAAGTTGCGCTACAAGGCGCTCCCGGGACGCAGCAAGTAACCGTCCTGAAGCCGGGAGCAGGTGATCGAGTCGAACAAATGAGTGTCATGCGCAAGAAGATCGCCGAGCACATGGTGCTGTCGCGACGCACTTCTGCCCACGTGACGACAGTTTATGAAATCGACATGTCCCGGGTAGCTAAGCTGCGCGATGAAAATCGCGAGTCCTTCCAGGAGCGGACCGGCACGAAGCTGACCTACATGCCGTTTATTTTTAAGGCAGTGACCGACGCGATTCGCAAGTTCCCCGCCTTCAACGCCCAGGTGAGCGGCGATCAAATCATTTACAAACGCGACATCAATCTGGGGATGGCCGTGGCGCTCGATTGGGGATTGATTGTGCCCGTGATCAAACGCGCCGACGATCTTTCGATTTCGGGTCTGGCGCGCGCGGCCAACGACCTGGCGGATCGCGCCCGCACCAAACAACTCAAGCCTGACGAGGTCGCCGGCGGAACATTTACGATCACCAATCCCGGAGTTTTTGGCGGCTTGTTCGGAACGCCGATAATCAATCAGCCTCAGGTCGCGATTCTGGGCGTCGGCAAAATCGAAAAGCGCGCTAAGGTACTTACGACCGGTGACGGGGAAGACTACATCGCGATTCGCCACCTGGCTTATTTTGCGCTGAGCTTCGATCATCGAATTATCGACGGGGCCGATGCGGAAAAATTTCTCGCGCATGTGAAAGAACAACTCGAGACCGGGGCATTTTCTATTTAGTGCGTTTGGCTGCAGGGGCTCATGAACCGGCTGTCAAACGATTCCAAAAGCCATGAAAATAAGAATCGCCAGTATTCTCGCCTTCTTAGTCTTGAGCCTTTCTTGTACGTCTGTGCGGAAGTCATTGCTTCCGGCCGCAGATGAATTAAGACCGCGCGGTTCGCCCTTGCAAGCTGGAGAAATCGCGCCGGACTTCACGCTTGAGGACCAGCACAATCAAAAGGTCACGCTCTCTTCAAGCCGCGGGAAGATGCCTGCCGTGCTGGTTTTCTATCGTGGCTACTGGTGAACGTATTGTACTCGGCAGGTGGCCGAGTTGCGTTCACTCTTAAACAAGGACGAGCCGGTGCGCCTCTACGCGATCAGCGTGGACAAGCCCGAGGAGAGCCGAGAGTTCGCCCAAAAGATTGCGGCTGACGGGAAAGGCGAAATCAATTTTCAGATGTTATCTGATTCAAGCCATCGGGTCATTGATGCTTATGGGCTTCGGGACCCCGCATATGCGGGGCAGAAGTTTGAAGGTATCCCTCACCCATCGGTCTATATCATTGACAAGTCTGGACGCGTAGCGTGGGACAAAGTTGAAGACGACTTCAAGCAACGACCAGGCAACCAGGAGATACGGACAGCGTTTGAACCGTTGAAATGAATCGCCAGCAAGGTGCCCCCGCTTGTTCTTATCTAAAATTACTTATCAGGATTACGTCGTCAGTTTCCGCCCCACGCGCGCAAGCGATTTGGCTGCTGTCGCGTGACCAATCGAACCAGAAGATCTTCTCGGTTTTGAAATCGGTCAACTGTTTCGGTTCCCCTCCGGCAAGCGGTTGGCTCCAAATATTAGAGACACCTCCCGTTGTGACAACGTAGCCCAGCGACCGATCCGGCATCCAACGCAGGCTACCCCAATCGGATTTCGGCACATGAAGGATCTTTGCGGGCTCGCCTCCCGCAAATGACGTAATAGCTATTAGGGCGGGCGAATTCGGTTTTTCCTCCCTGTAGATTGAGGCGATCCATTTGCCGTCTGGCGAAATGACGGGCGAGGATGTGAGTTTGTCCGACACCGGGAAAGGGGCTCCTCCCTCAATAGAAACTCGCCACAGAGTTGTCTTGCCGGTAAACAATGTATAGACGACCCATTTTCCGTCAGGCGATACCTGCGGATAATCTTCGCCGCTGCCGCTCGTCAATTGCCTCGGGTTATTGCCGTCAATGTCCATGCGCCAGATGTGTAAGGCACCTGCGCGTGTCGAAGTAAAGACGATGAAGCGGCCATCGGAAGAAACTGCTGGACTACTATTAATGCCGGCGCCCGAGGTGAGCTGTTTCTGATTGGTTCCGTCAGGATTCATAATCCAGATGTCATCGCTGCCGCTGGCCTTTGACACAAAAACTATTCTGCCGTCCGCGGCCCAGGCAATACCCTCCCTGCCATCCTGCTTGGTGGCGCCGAAGGTGAGTTGGCTGGCGCGGTTAGTCTCGCCGTGCGGGATGAGCCAGATATTAGAAATGGTTTCCGACTGAACAGTAACGAGGCGGTTTGAGTCACCTGTCAGGCTTACGCCGGAATAATTATTCAAGTCGTTCGTGATGCGGCGCGCTTCACCACTTTGACTGGCGAGATACCATAGTTGCGAGGAGTCAAGGCTGGCGGAACTCAACTCCGAAGCGTCCAGGATCAATCCACTGCCGTCCTGCAACCATGCCACTTCTCCCATAGAGAACCAACTCGGCGATGGTGTCTGCCTCTCGGGGCCACCTTCGACCGGCACCACGACCACGTAGCTGTTATAGTTTGGGACGTAACTGCCGGCCGCGCAGGCAATACTCTTGCCGTCCGGGGACCATGAGACGGAGTGGAAGAAGTTTGGAAACTTGCGCACCGCAACTCGTCGCTCGCCGCTGCCGTCAGCACCCGCCATCATCAAAGCTTGCTCTCCCTGCTCAACGAAGTTACGAATAAATGCTAAGTGTTTTCCGTCGGGAGCGAATGTGACGTTGCTGCCAACGTCCGAAATCAGCCTGCGCGCAGTGCCGCCTAACGTAGGCACCTGATAAAGAACGGCGAAGGAACTGTTCTTCTCAGAGGCCACATAATAAATGAAATCGCCGTCGCGCGAAAAAGTCAGTCCCGTATAACGGACTTCCGCAGGCGGTACGATTTGAACTTCACTGATTGTGTTTACCTGTCTGACGCGCAGACTCTGCTGTCCATCCTCACTCGCTACATGCACTGCGTACTTGCCGTCCGGCGAGATAGCCGCAAGGTTGGCTTTGCCAGAGGTTGTCAGCCTCGCAATTTTCAACGTTAGAGACGGCTGTTTTGCGGGGGCACTCTGCCAGGATTGATACGCCCAGAAGACTGCTAAGCTGAGAACTACAAGAAAAAGTGCTAACCCAGCGAGCATGCCTTTCTGATGCCGTTTGATTTCACCGACTAAATATTCGGCGCTTGAAGTTGGTGGCGGGATGATAACCTGGGTAGTGCGCGATGCTGACTCCTCAATTGCCCCTTGTCCGGCTGCCTTTACTGCGCCACTGCGTCTCGTTGCCGGCTGTACGGAGCGCTCCAGTTCTTTCTCAATCTCCAAATCGCGATTTAGGTTCTTCAGGTCGAGAGCCAGTTCTTTGGCTATCTGGTAACGCTCCTCTGGATCCTTACGCACCGCCTTTCTTAGGATTCGCTGAAGTTCGGGACTGACCTCCGGCGAGTAAAGTTGAGGCAGCGGCGGCTCAGTTTTTAGAATCGAGGCAATCACGTCGCTCGCGGTTGGCCCACGGAAAGGCGCTTGCCCGGTAACCAGTTCATAGAGCACGACACCCAGGCTCCAGATATCTGTGCGCCCGTCCAACGGGAGGCCGCGAGCCTGCTCTGGCGACATGTAACTTACCGTGCCCATTACCACGCCGGGTTCCGTCTGGGACAGCGCTTCGGTGGGCGCTGCCGAATCAAACTTCGTCGTCTGTGGCGCGAGTTTAGCCAAACCGAAATCCAACACTTTGATGATGCCGTCGCGGCGGCTCATGATGTTCTCGGGCTTGATGTCTCGATGCACAATGCCCGCGTCGTGCGCGACGGCCAGGGCCCCGGCGATCTGCGCCGCGACATCGAGCGCCTCGCGTATTGCCATCCGCGTTCTGACCATGCGTTGACGCAGAGTCTCACCATCAACGAATTCGGTGGCGATGAAGTGCAGGCCGGCCTCTGATCCAATCTCGTAAATGGTCAGAATATTCGGATGATTCAATGCTGATGCGGTATAAGCCTCCTGCTTGAAGCGGCGCAGCTTGTCTTTGTCCTGAGTAAATTCAGATGGAAGCAGCTTTATGGCTACTTGCCGCCGCAGTTGCGTATCCTGCGCAAGATAGACCCAACCCATTCCGCCCGCGCCAAGCAAGGAGCGAATTTCGTAGCGGCCGAAACGTGTGCCTTCGGCGATTTGCATAAGGATAGAATTGTTTTCCCGGGGGATCTGGCACATTGTAACTGAGTTGCGACCGAATGTAATTGCCGGCCGGCGCGCCCAACCGTGTCCTAAGAATCGAAATGAGAGGTCGTCTTAATTAGCGAAGAGTTTGTATGGCTAATTTGTCTTCGTGCCGTCTTCACGTCTCAGGACCTTGGTTTGTTTTGTCGCTATTATCAGCCTCGATCATCAGATCATTGATGGCGCTGACGCGGAAGAGTTTCTCGCTTATATGGAAGAGCAGCTCGACACCGGACAGTTTGCGATCTAGCCGGTCGCGAATCCAAATTTGACAGTGCGCTCATGCACAGTGTTTGTGCTGGACAATTCGAACTTTCGCTGACTTTTTCTTGCAATCGCATAGCAAACCAATGATGAATCGTTGGTAACGGCTGGGCGCGGTGTCTTAGCGCTTGACTTGATCAAATACTGTCGTACTATTCGCTTTGAAGTTAATTACCCCTTCGTCTGAAGACCGAATTATTGAAATCATGTCTGCGGATTATCTCCAGTGGACAACGCTAGGCGTGAGTTTATGATCTCAGCTCACGTAAACCCGACGTGCCTGTTGTGCCGTCCTAACCTAATACTAAGGAGTTGAAACTATGAATAGCAGCTTCAGAATGCTTCGGTTATCTGCGCTTGCCTTCGGGTTGGTGCTCGCGATTTCCCCATTTGCCCTCGCGCAGACTTCGAATTCATCCGCAACCGGGCGGACGGTTGCCAGCGGTCAGAAGATGACCATTAAGGGCGTGGTTGTGAAACGTGACGCTGATACCTTTACGGTGCGGGATCTTAACGGCGCAGACACCATCGTGCGGCTAACGGACAGAACTTCAGTAAAGTCGAAGGGCGGATTTCTGCGTGGCGGAACAAACTATGGCTCGACAAACATTCTTCGCGGCTTGAATTTGGAAGTCGAAGGACGTGGCGGGTCAAATGGTGAACTGGTGGCCGACAAAATCAGATTTAATTCTACTGATCTTCGGACCGCGGTCGCTGTTGAATCGCGGGCGAATCCTCTGGAACAGCGCGCGACGGCTTCTGAGGGTCGTTTGACAGAGGTTGAGCAAAATGCGCAAAAGCTCTCCGGACAATTAGACGAACTCGCGGCGGTTTCGAATGCCGCGCGCGGCGGCGCAAAAGCGGCGCAGGAAACTGCGGACGCTGCGGTCTCCGGTGTGAATGCAACCAACGAGCGCATCTCGGCGCTGGATGATTATGTGCCCCAGGACACCATCGCTGTGAATTTCCGGACGGGCAGCTCGATTCTGCAGACCGATGCCAAGACCAAGCTTGACGAGATCGCCACCAAAGCCCTGAATGCAAAAGGTTATGTGCTCGAAGTGACGGGCTTTGCCGACTCGACAGGCGGCACCAATTTTAATCGCCTGCTGAGTCAACGTCGTGCCGACGCCGTGATTCGTTATCTTGTCGAACAACACAAGATTCCGCTTCGTCGGATCATCACGCCGTATGGCTTCGGCGAATCGAATCCGGTGGCGGAAAACAACACGCGCGCCGGCCGCGCTCAGAATCGCCGCGTGGAAGTGAAGGTGCTGGTCAGCAAGGGTTTGACAGCTCCGGCGCCGACGATGAGCGTACCGGGTTCAATGGAGAAACCGCAGTAGTTCGAAGGAACTGCGGGACAATTAAATCAGTTTGCAATAGTGTTCGCGCCAACGATCATGCTGTGATAACGCGTCCAAGGGTTTGGCACGGCATGAAGGTTTGGCAGATGAACTCAACTGAAAATCGAATGAACAATACGCCGGCGCTCCTGACAGGAGCGCTGGCCTTCTTTTTTCTGTCGCTGATCTTTTTGGTGACGCCCGCTTATGCGCAAACGTTGAAGCAAATGCCGGAGCCCCCGCCTGTGCCGCGGCTAAAACCAAAACCGACGCCGACGCCAAAGCCGACGCCGACTCCCGAATATGAAGTAATTCGCACAACATCTAATCTCGTCGTCGTGCCGGTTTCGGTTACCGATGCGCAGGGACAACCGGTGCTGGGACTGACGCAAAACGATTTTCACGTCGCAGAAGACGGCCGTCCGCAGGAGATCGCTCAGATGGGCGAGGCGGGACAAGTTCCGCTGGACATCGCAATGCTAGTCGACGTCTCCAGTAGTGTAAGCGAGCGATTCGTATTTGAAGAGCAAGCGGCGACGCGTTTTCTCAGGCAGGTTTTGAAACCGACAGATTCCGCGACAGTCTTTGCTATTGATAGCGAACCGCGTTTGATTCAAGCAAGCACAACTGCTGAGAATGCGGCGACCAAACTGCTAACGCTTCAGGCCGCAACCAAGCCCAGCCCAACGGCATTTTACGACACCGTTATTGCAGCGTCTCAATATCTGTCGAAGAACACACCAGAACAGCATCGCCGGGTGATTGTAGTTATCTCAGATGGGGAAGATAACTTCAGCAATCTTGTTCGCGATTCTGCAATCGCTGCGTATCAGGCGACTCAGAACGAAGATTCGTCGCCTGCGGGCCGAGCGCGCATTCGTTCGGCGTCGGAAAACGCGCTTCAAGAAGGTCATCGCAAAGCGCTGGCTAAAGTGCAGCGCGAGGTGCAGACTGCCAACGCAGTTTTTTATTCGATTAATCCCAGCGGTGAATCAATCAAACTGAATATCATAAGCACGCGAGCGCAAGACCGCATGGAGCAACTGGCGCTGGCGACCGGCGGCAGTGCGTGGGTTCCTGAACGCCTTGAGAATCTGGAAGCCGTATTTGCCAGAATCGCCAACGAGTTGCGGGCGCAGTATCTGATTCAATACTACTCAAATAATGAATCCTCCAGCCGCGAATTTCGACACATTAGTATTAGCACGCCGTCCCAGCGCCAGTTTCGCATACGCGCTCGCGAAGGCTATTACCCCAAACAAAAGTAAGTTTCTCCCGCCCACGGCGCGATGTTCGCCCCTGCCTCCTGACTAGTTCATCGAGTACAATCAGACCGTGCCGGCAACCGTTCCGTATTACACCGAAGAACATATTTTGGCTTACCCGATTGAATACATCGCCGGCATCGATCTCTACAACGCGGGCGAGTTTCATGCGGCGCATGACGCCTGGGAAGAGCGTTGGATGGGTCCGGTTAGTCAGGACGAGAAATTGTTTCTGCAGGCAATGATTCAATCAGCAGTCGCGTTTCACCATTTGCAGATCGGGCGCCCGGGCGCGGCGCGGCAAATGTACTCCCGAGCCAAAGAGAAATTCGCGCGCTTAAATCAGCGAGTTTTTATGTCGCTCGATCTTGAGGATTACCAGGCTCAACTCGATCAAGCGCTGGCCTGGTTATTGAAGGTAGCGGATCCGCGTGGCGTTGAGCAGCCTTCAATTGCGCCTCCAGTAATCAGGCTACAGCCCGGTATTATGCAGATGGACTAAGTCGCAGGCAGCGATGGCGAAAGCAAAATTAATTTTGATTTCGTGCTGGCTCGGGGCAGCAGTGTTTTTCAGCTTCGTCCTGGCCCCGGCGCTCTTTGGTACCCTGCACGCATTCAACGTCGGGAACGCAAACGAAATCGCCGGCACGATTGTCACGAGTTCACTGGCGGTGGTGAACATAAGTGGTTGCGTAATCAGTGTGATCCTATTTCTTGTCGGGCTGATCATCGGTAAGAACCGGCGCGAGCTCTCCCATCGGCTCAGCAGTATCACCCTGGTCGTTATGGCAGCCGCAACCTCCATTGGCCAATGGGTCATTGCGTCAAGGATGCGCGCGCTGCGGGCTTCAATGGTTGTAATTGATCAGGTGCCCTTTGACGATCCACGTCGCGTTGCTTTCAATAACCTGCATCGGTATTCAGTGATCGCGCTGACGATGGCAATGTGCGCCGCGCTGGCCGCGGTCTTGCTGACCAAAAATCGCGATACGGCATGAAGAGGAATTTCCTCACCATGATGAGTCCAGAACCAACCAGATCTTTCCGCAGCCTGTCGCTATTCGTGCTGCTGATCTTTTCCGTCGGGGCGAGCCAATCTCAACAGGTAAACCCGCCAAAGCCAAAAGGCGAACCCCAGCCAGCTCAGACTGATGCAGAAAAGCGGCAGGCCTCGTTCGAGCTTGTATGGCAAACCGTCGATAAGAATTTTTACGATCCAAACTTCAATGGAGTTAATTGGAAGGCCGTCCACGATCATTATGCGCCCCTGGTCGCCGGCACAAAGACAGACGAAGAACTGTATTTGTTGTTGCAGCAAATGGTCAATGAACTTCATCAGTCACACTTTATGATTGTTCCGCCGCAGGCGATTCCCAAGCTCGCTTCGGCGGACGCCGATAATCCCGACGGTGCGGAATCGGACAACGAGATTGAGGCCGCCAAGCCCCTCGATCGAATCCGGCGGCGGCTTTCGGAACGGCTGTCGACTGGTATCGGCATCGACATACGCATTCTTGACGGGGCGGCGGTGATCACTCGCGTCGATCCAGGTTCGCCGGCGGCGCGCACCGGATTGCGGCCGGGATTTGTTATTAAGAGTGTGAACGGCAAACCGTTGTCGGAAGCAATCGCCCAAATCGAACAGAACCCGATCTTTCACCAGATCATCCGGCCAGAGGTGCCTTTGATCCTCGTAGCCAGCTACATCAATGGAAATCTTCGGGACCCGGTCCAGCTTACTTACGTTAACGGCCGCAACCTTCAGCGCAGTGTCAGAATCACCCGCCAAAAACTGAACGGCGAAATGTCGCCGGCAATCGGCAATCTGCCGCCACTCTTCACGGAATTCGAGGCGAAGAGATTGGCCGGCGGAATTGGTTACATTCGGTTCAACGCGTTCGTCCCGATGTTAATGAAAAAGGTTTGCGCGGCCCTCCGGGAGATGCACGACGCCCCGGCGCTGATTATTGATTTGCGCGGTAATCAAGGCGGCCTTTTAGGAATGATTGGCGGCCTGGCCGGGTTACTTGAGCAGTCACCGGCTAATCTCGGGTCGATGAAAACTCGCACGGGATACAATTCAGTCTTTGCTTTTCCTCAGCGTGTTCCTTATACCGGTCCGCTGGCAATTCTTATCGACGGATCCACACTTTCGGCCGGTGAAATATTTGCGGCCGGCCTGCAGGAGACGTTTCGCGCGGTAATTGTCGGCGACGTCAGTGCGGGTAATACCCTGCCTTCCGGAATTGTGAAACTTCCGACCGGGGCGTTGTTTCAATACGCCTTTGGAAACTATCAGACACCTAACGGGATTTTTCTCGAAGGTCGAGGTGTAATTCCTGATCGGATTGTGAAACTAAACCGGCGGACGCTGCTGGTCGGGGGAGATCCGCAATTGACCGCTGCAGTTCGAAAGTTGCGCGAGCGAGTTACTTTCAGACTGCCCGGAGAGTTGGTTGTTGATGTTTCGGCGGACACTAACGCCAACAACCCGGGCACTGAGAAGAGCAAGTCTTCAGTCGAACCATCACCCCCGCCCCCAAAGCCGGCAGGCGGAAACCCGACCGTGAGGGAGGGTGCAAAAGAAGAACCGCAGGCAGAGGTACCTGCAAACCGCCGACAGGAAGCCGGCGCTTCATCCGATGCCAAGCCTTCAAACAATCCAAAGGCCCCATCCGTCGATCAAATCATCAATCACTACATTGAAGCGGTCGGGGGCGAAAGCAATTTGCTCAAGACTACCAGTCGCATCTCCAGCGGCACGATTGAACTCAACTCGATGGGCCTGAGCGGAACGGTCGACATTTATGAACAGGCGCCGAACCGTTCAAGCGTGATCATGAACTTGAAGGGCTTTGGCATAATCCAACAAACATTCAATGGCAGCGCGCGCTGGTTGCATGACCCCGTCCAGGGTTATATAAAATTGCCCGAAGAAATGCCCGGAGCGAGAGACGACTTTCATGTTGAGCTGGAGTTGAAGCGGCTCGCTGGTTCACTGCGTTTCAACGGAAAACAAAAGCTTGGAGAGCACGATTGTTTCGTTATCGAGCGACCTTTGGGCGGAACAGCGATCAAGTACTACTTCGATGCCGAAAACGGATTGCTGCTCCGTGAGAATGATGCCTTCTACGAGGATTATCGCGACGTGAACGGCGTAAAGTTACCGTTCGTCGTCCGGCAAGAGAGTCCCCTGGCGAACATCGTGATTCGCCTCAATGAAGTAAAAGTTAACATACCTATCGACGACGCAAGATTCGCCGAACGTGATGACTGTTTCACCAAACCGGAGCAGTACATGCGGCCAAACCGTTAGGCTTAGAAGGGAAACGCTCGTGCAGATAATTGAACATCGTGATGACTGGCAGAAAAAGTACGATAAGTGGAATAGCGGTGGCGCACAGAAAGCCAACGATCAGATTGACGGCTACCCTTTCGTAAAGAATCATCAGGCCCCGTTTACACCCGCCCACCGCGCCTTGTCGATGATCAATCTCGCGGTTATCAGTTCTGCAGGCGCATACATTGACGGCACCGATTCTTTCGATCTTAAGTCTCCCGGCGGGGACGTTAGTTTTCGCGAAATTCCCAGCGAAATCGATCCGGCCGATCTTCGATTCTCGGCGCGCGGTTATGATCCGGTTTTTGTTTCACAGGACTCGAATGTGCAGGTACCGCTCCAGCGCCTATTTGAATTCCAGGCCAACCGCATTATCGGGCAACTGAATTCGGTGTTCTGGAGCTTCTGCGGATTCATTCCGGATGCCGGGCGATTTACGGATGAGATGCTTCCTAAACTTGTCGAGCGTTTGCATCGGTATGAAGTCCAGAATGCTCTTTTGATTCCTGCTTCGCGGCTTTGTCATCAGTCCATATCGCTGGCGGCGCGCGCTATCGAAGAATCCGGCATCGCCACGATGACATTGGCTGTCGCCCGCGATGTCGTTGAAGCTGTGCGCCCGCCGCGCGCCGGTTTTTATGCAGGCCAAACCGGCAGCGTTGTCGGCCGGCCGAATTGGCCGGAGCATCAGCGGCGCATTCTCGATGAAGCGCTGCGTTGGATCGAACCGCTGGGCACGCCGGGAATTCGGCCGTTGATCGTGGAACTTGAGACCCAGGTCGAATCGGCACGCGGCGAGCGGTAAGCGTGTCAGAAGCCCGACCCAAAGGGAGGGCTCCGCTTTGATTCACCCTCTGATTGATGACAAGAAACCGCGTATTTCCTGCTCTCGCATTTCTGATAGTTGTCTTAACTGCCTATCTACTCGCCTGGCCCTTACCAATTGATCCTGTTTCGTGGACACCGCCAACGGCGCCCGAACTCACCGGCACCTACGCGCGCAATTCTGAGCTTTCGGGAATTGAACGGTTAAGTGTCAATGCCACGGGTCCCGAAGATGTCGCCTTCGACAGTGAAGGGCGGATCTACTGCGGGGTCAACGACGGGCGGATCTTTCGCCTGCAGAACGACGGCACGCACGCTGAGGTTTTTGCCGATACGCTTGGCCGGCCATTGGGATTGGCGTTCGATCGAGGCGGAAATCTGATTGTAGCTGATGCGATCAAGGGCTTGCTTTCCATCGATCGGAACAAAACAATCAGCGTTCTCACAACCGCAGCCAACAGCCTGCCCTTCGGCTGTACAAATGACGTCGATGTCGCGCAGGACGGCACAATCTATTTCAGCGATTCGTCTTTCAAGTTTCCGCTCTCGCAACTTAAGGCAGATCTTCTGGAACATCGAGGCAATGGCCGTTTGCTCGCTTACGATCCGCATACAAAACAGACTCGTACGCTGCTTCGCGATCTTTACTTTGCCAACGGGGTGGCCGTGAGTCCCGATCAGTCTTTTGTGCTGGTTGCCGAGACTGGCGCATATCAAATTCGTCGCTTCTGGCTTTCAGGCGCCAGGCGAGGACAGTCGGACATTTTCATCGATAACCTGCCGGGTTTTCCCGATGGAATATTATCGAATGGCCGGGATTTGTTTTGGCTGGCGATTGTCACGCCGCGTGACACGACGCTTGATAGATTGCTGCCTCATCCGTTTCTGCGCAAAGTTGTAATGCGGCTGCCCACGTTCCTGCAACCCGACATCAAGCATTACGCGTTCGTGATTGCTCTGGATCAAAACGGTGTCGTCGTGCGCAATCTTCAGGATTCGTCGCCAACCTGCTATTCACAAATTGCAAACGTAATCGAGCACGAGGGCAAACTTTATTTTGGAAGCATCGGCGAAACTGGCATTGGGCGGCTCTCGTTACGCTTAATAGGATCTGCAAACAATCATACAAAAAAACGCGATTGACAGAGTTCCTCGGCGTCACTAAACTCCGCGCGTTTTTGCTTTTAAGATCTCCCAGCGAGCTCTCCCGATTCGTTTCTCACCAAGTCGCCTCATCCAGGATCGATGTTGGGTTTCGCTAAAGGACGGCCCTAATGCTCCCATCTCCCGCGGATCGGTTTCACACTCTATTAATCACGCCGTTTCTTCTTCCCCTCATTTTTGCTCTGAACGGAAGATTCACCAGTAATCAGCCACCCATCGCCAATCCCGATCATTATGCGGTGCACAGAAGCTTTTCCACGCCCACGGATTTCAAACCTTACGGCGTTCTGCGCAACGACAGCGATCCCGACAATGATCCGTTATCGTGCATCTTTACCTCGGTTACGACGAATCTGGGACAGGCAACGGTGTACGCCAACGGCGTCGCGGAATTCACTGCTGATGATGGCAAGACCGGCACGGTCACGATTCCCTATACCGTTTGCGACAATCACAGCGCCTGCTCAAACAGCACAGTTACTTTTGACGTCACTAATCAAGCGCCCGTGGCAAACGCTGATAGCTACACGGTTCACGGCACGTTTGAAACCCCAATCGAATCTCCGCGCACCGGCGTTCTAAAGAATGACAGTGATCCGGAAAACGATCCTCTGTCTTGCATTGCAAAACGGGTTGACGTCAAGCTGGGAACGGCTCTTATTTTTTCGAACGGCAAAGCAGCATTCATCCCAGCCGATGGCCAAACCGGTGACTTGACCATCACTTATACTGTTTGTGACGACTTAGGCGCCTGCGCCGAAGGAACTGTCTCCTTTCACGTCGTAAATCAGCCTCCCGTTGCGGGAAGTGATGCTTATGTAGTTCGGGGTAGTCAGTTCGAAACACCGCTGGAAACACCTAACGGCGTATTAAAGAATGATTCAGATCCGGACGGGGATCCGATCCACACAGGATTTGTTCGCGCCGATTTTCCGCAAGGGACCGCTTTTGTTTCTGACACCGGTAAAGCCCTGTTTGTCCGTAACTCCGGCTATCCGAACTACCTTAGTTTCTCGGGCACTTTCAGTATTCAATATCCGCTCTGTGACAATCTGGGAGCCTGCTCGCAAGGCACGGTTACTTTTTGGCTAATTGGCGATGGTGAAAATGATGGCATCTGCTCATCATGTCCTGACGGCGGTGGCGCAATTGCCGTGGGCGGGCCGATAAACGTCACCAACGGGAACATGTACCTGCGACAAAATGACTATTCACTGCCCGGCGTCGGCCCGGCGATAGATGTGAGCCGAACATTCAACAGCAATTCACAACGAACGGCTCTGTTCGGCAAGGGATGGTCAAGCCAATATGACGAATCTATAACTGCCTACGACAACAGTCTCGTGCGTCTGAATTCAGCAGACGGCCGGGCAATCTACTTTGGACGTCCCTCAGGTTCCTCAGGCGCATTCAGCGCCCTGGAAGGAGATATTCATGCATCCCTGGTGAAGAACGGCGGCAATGCCTTTACGCTAACCATGAAAGATGGCAGCAGCGAACAGTTCAATTCCAGCGGCAGACTTCTGTCGATGGCAGATCGCAACGGCAACCAAACCACGTTAGGGTACGATGCAAACGGAAAGTTAACTTCCATCAGCGATCCCTTCAGCCGGGTCCTTTCCGTTACGACGAACGCAAACGGTCTGATACTCTCGATTAGCGACGCGCTCGGGGCGATTGCTTCCTATATTTACGGAGCCGGCAATCAGTTGCTGTCCGTAACCTACGCCGATAATTCAGGGTTCCAGTTCACCTATGACGGCAATCTAAAGCTGACCGCAACGGCCGATGCTCTCGGTAATGTGGTTGACTCGCACACCTATGATTCTCAGGGCCGCGCGATGACTTCGGAAAAACAGGGTGGGGTCGAACATTACTCGCTCAACTATGTAGGCGCTACTGAAACTGATGTGACTGATGGCCTGGGCCGCGTAACGAAGTACACGTTCGACACTAGCAAAGGACGAAACGTCGTGACCAAATTCGAAGGGGTTTGCAGTTGCGGCGGTGGCGGCGCGCAGGTGCGGACCTGGAGTTACGACGACAAGTTGAACATAACTTCAAAGACCAATGCGCTGGGTCATGTTACTTCCTATACGTACGACACTAACGGCAATCCGCTGACCATTGACGATCCAACCGGCACGGTCAGAAATACCTACAACCTGTTCAGTCAGGTGTTGACGAGCGCTAATCAGTTGGGCGACGTGACCACGAACGTTTATGACGCGCAGGGAAACCTGCTGACTACGAAAGATGCTTTGAACAATACGACCGCGGTGACTTACAACTCTCATGGCCAGCCCCTCACTGTTACGGACGCCCGCAGTAAGGTAACGACCTTCACTTATGACATCAGCGGGAACCTCACGCAGCGCAGAGATGCCAACAACATCATCACATTCTTCTTCTACGATGCGCGCAGCCGGCTTACCAAACTGCGCGACGGCCTCAGCCGCTCGACACTGTTCGCCTACGATCCGTTTGGACGAATTAGTAAGATCACGCATCCCGATCTCTCCTTCGTCAGCTTCACTTATGATTTGGCGGGACGCCGCGCGGCGGTAACAGACGAACGCGGCAACGCCACGAGCTATTCGTACGACCGGGCCTATAGATTGACTGGTACTACCGACGCATTAAACCACGCCACGAGCTATGGCTATGATGCCATGTCAAATTTGATCAGTTTGACGGATGCGCTCAGTCGCGGGACGAATTATGTCTACGACGATTTCAATCGCCTGCTAAAGATCACTTATCCGCCGGCTGCCAATGGCGCCACGCGCTTGTTCCAATCCTTTGTCTATGACGCGGTGGGAAATGTTACGCAACATACGGATACGGCAGGTCGCCTCACGAATTATGTTTATGACAACGCCGAGCGTGTCGCCGGCGTGACCGACCCTGATCTTAAGACCACCAATTTTGAGTACGACGCCTTGAGTCGGGTAACCGCAGTGGTGGACGCTTTGAATCAACGCTATCAGTTTGCTTACGATCCGTTGGGCCGTCAGACGCAAATTACGCGGGCCGGAATTCCAATGACTTACGCCTACGACGCCGTCGGAAATCGCACGCAACGAACAGATTACAACGGCTCCGTGACCAATTACGGCTACGACAATCTGAATCGCCTGACAACTATCACCTATCCGACTCGTACAGTGACCTATTCCTACGATCCGCTGAACAATCTAACGCGCGCGACGAACGAGAACGGGTCCGTCTACATCGGCTATGACAACCGCTATCGCGTGAGCAGTCTTAGCGATCCGTTCTTCTACGGCATTAGTTACAATTACGATGCGGCGGGTAATCGGACGAAGCTGAAAGTGAACGGTGCGACTTACGCGAGCTACACGTATGACGCGGTCAATCGCGTGATTAGTCTGGCGGACAGTGCGAATTTGAGCTTCAATTACAGTTACGATGCAGCGAATCGTTTGACTGCCCGCAGCGCGCCGAATGGCGTGACCAGCAGTTATGCTTACGATGATCTGGATCGCCTGACGGGCATGATGCACGCCGCCGGAGCCACGACGCTGAGCGGGAATCTTTACACTTACAATAATGCCAACAATATCTCGAGTTGGACGACCGCATCCGCCCAACGCGCCTACACATATGACGCGCTGAATCGTCTGACGGGTGCGAGCAACTTTGAATTGCCGACGGAGAATTATTCTTATGACGCGGTCGGCAATCGCACCGCGTCGCATCTGAGTACCAGCTACAGTTACCAACCATTCAACAAGCTGATGAGCACGGCAAGCGCGAGTTACAGCTATGACAACAACGGAAATCTGGGCCACAAGATCGACGCCAGTGGAACAAGGGATTTTTATTATGACGAAGAGAATCGATTGACGCAGGTCACCCTGCCCAATGGGTCGACGGTCAATTACAAGTACGACGGCCTCGGTCGGCGCATTCAACGAACAACGAATGCCGGGGCAAGCGAGCGTTACATTTATGACGGCGCTGATGCTCTGATCGACCTTAACGCAGACTGGTCGGTGGCGACGACCTATCTGAACGGGTCCGGCATCGACAATCATCTACGGCAAACCAGCGCTACGACCGGCGTTTCATATTTTCTCACCGATCATCTTGGATCGACGGCGGGGTTGACTGATGCGAGCGGCAATCTCGTCGAACAGAGTGCTTACGATTCATTTGGTAATAGTGCCGGCAGCCCGCGCACAAGATACGGTTACACTGGCCGTGAACGCGATCCGGACACAGGACTGTTGTACTACCGCGCCCGGTTCTATGATCCGCACGTGGGAAGGTTTATTTCAGAGGATCCCATTGGTTTGGGGGGAGGAATAAATCAGTTTGGCTATGTCGGCAATAATCCTCAGAACCGCGTCGATCCATCGGGCCTTTATGATATAGATGTGCACTACTATCTCACCTATTACCTCGCGTTACATACTCATTGCCTTCAAGACTGGGAAGCGCGAGAAATCGCGGAGCACGATCAACGCTCAGATGAGGATCGAGAGAAGAAGCCGGGACTTGGAATTACCAAGGCCCAACGATCGAACAACATCATGTTTCATGCTTTCGGCACTCCAGAACAGAACGATCGAAGAGCCGCAGAGCTTCTTAGTCAAGCTTTTCGGAACGGCGGCAACATTTATGCGCTCGGTACCTATCTACATTTCTTGCAAGATTCCTTCAGTCATCACGATTACTCTGGTAACTCTGTCATCGGTCAGTCACCTGGTGGTGAGAGTGTAGATCACACGAACTTTGATCCCGACAAGGCATTTAAGATGGCCATAGATACCTATGAGAAGCTCAGAGAATTCGGTGAAATGAGAGGTTGCCGATGTAACGGTGATCCAGATTGGGAAGCAGTAAAGAAGTTCATAAGTGTTGGTTATGACCTTTCAACGAGAACAGGAAGGGCCCAAGACTTCGCGAGGGAAGTATCGGACGAACAACTCCGACGCAAGATCGGAATTCTCAATACCCCTTGGCGGAGTCCGAACGGCCGCTAAGCGTCTACTGAAAACATAACTGAGCCACCGCAGAGTAAGAAAGCTGAATGATTCGGCGGCACACGATTCAGAGAGAGTTAGAATGAAATATTGGCTTATCCTTCCCGCAATGTACGCGTTCCTGCTGGTGCTCTTTCTAATTTTCTTTTTATTAAGTGCGGGGGGACATGGACTGAATCCGTTTAGTTTTGTGATCGATTTGATGACGCCACTCTGTTTCCTTTTGGACATGTTGCCAGCATCCTGGGGGCCACAGAGCGGCCTACTGTCGTTCTTGCTGTGCGCACTTGCTGGGTTAGTTCAATGGGCGCTGATTGGCTATTTGATAGACAAGCTGCGGATTCGAAGGCGAAGGAAACAACCGACACAGTGATATACCGCGGGTTTATCGATCCGCTCTATGGACGTTCCCCAGCTCATCAAGGTAGATCTGTAAACGGTGAGGCTTTTTCTCAAATACGGGGAATTGCGTTCGGTCTTCAGGTAGGCTTAGTCAGCTGTATCTTGTTTGTATCCATCCTTAGAGTGAGCGCCTACGGCCGGCAGTCAATATTAAGAAAGATCCTGGCGTTGGGTTTTTTCGGCGCTCTTGCCGGGTTCCCCATTCTTTTTCCCTTCGGTGACGGGTTTGCCATGGCCATCGCGCTGGGTTTCGAAAGTGCGAGCTTTGGCACGGTCATCGGGGCGGTAATCGGCATCGTGGTATTTCTTGTTGTGCGAAACGAGAGAGAAAATCCAATTCCTGGGGTGCGGCCAGATGAAAAAGCTGAGGGTGGATGAAAGCGCAGGCGTGAGAAAGCTCAACGAGGTCCTTTGGAGATTGATCGCCTTGCTGGTGTTAGCAATATTTTTGTACGCCGGCTCAATTGTTTTCTATTACGGGACCGGGGGACACTAAGGATTGTACTGGTTCTCCGCTCACACAAACGCCGAAAACACTTCGTTCGACATCAAGGCTCCACGCGGTGTCAGGCGCAACAGCTCCTCATTGATTTCGATTAGACCGGCATCGCGCAACCGCGCCAGATCGTCGTCATACAACGCTCGCAAATCCGCGCCAAAGCGTGACTGATAGTCACTGAAGTAGAGCCCTTTCATCAGTCGCAGGCCGAGGAAGAGTGATTCCGCCCGCGCATCCGCTTCACTCAAATTCGTGCGCTCTTTGATTGGCGATTTTCCATTTTCGATGAGTCCCACGTAATTAAGGACATCGCGCTCGTTGGCCCACCGCCGGCGCGCGCCGTCGTACGAATGTGCCGAACAGCCGAAACCGTAGTACGGCGCGCCGTTCCAGTACTTGGAATTGTGGCGCGACTCAAATCCAGGTAAACAAAAATTTGAGATCTCGTAATGTTCATACCCGGCGCCACAAACCCTTTCGATCATTACGCGATACATTTCGGCGGCGAGATCGTCATCAGGCTTTGGCTGCGCGCCGCGGCGAATTTGATCCGCCAGAGGTGTTCCCTCGTGGATGTCCAGAAGGTAGAGCGAAAGGTGCTGTGGTCTTAAGGTCAACGCCTGATCCAGATTCCCCTGCCACCCCGCCAGAGTCTGTCCCGGCAGGCCGGCAATAAGATCAAAGTTGATGTTTGCAAAACCTGCCTCGCGCAGGAGTGAGAAAGTCTCGCCGATATCGCGCGCCGCATGCGTGCGACCGAGCCGGCGTAACTGTTCGTCATCGAAGGTTTGGGCGCCAAAACTTGCCCGATTGATTCCCAGTCGGTGAAACTCACGAAATGTTTCTCGGCGGGCGGCGGTGCTTGAGCCGCCGTCGCCTGGATTTATCTCGAGAGTGATCTCTGCATTGTTGAGTATTTCGAACTGATGACGCGCGGCCTCCAGAATCTCTTCAATTTGTGCGGGCGCCAGTAACGAAGGCGTGCCGCCGCCAAAATAAACCGTGTCAATTTCAGCGGGCTGCACCTCGTGCCACGATCGAAACTCCTTCACCAGCGCGCGCACATAACGATCTGCGAGATCACTCTCGTACATGCCGGTGGCGAAATCACAGTACGAGCAACGGGCGCGACAAAACGGAACATGAATGTAGATTCCTGCGACACCCATTGCTTTCTGCCTTCTGCTTACTGCTTACTGCTTTCTGCTTTCTGCCTTCTGCCTTCTGCCTTCTGCTTACTGCCTTCTGCCTACTGCCTACTGATTCTCTTCGTGCTGCCTCCACCGCTAATCGTCCGGCTCATTTTCCGCGCCACCTGCTCGGCGCGGGCAAAGACACGGAGAAAATTCTCGCCCAGGATCTTGCGAATGTCCTGTTCGCTGTAGCCGCGCTTCAAGAGCTCGTAAGTGATGTTCGGCAGCATCGAAACGTCGCGGGCACCTTCGGGAAAGTCGTTCGCGCCGTCAAAGTCCGCGCCCAGACCCACATGATCGATACCGGCGACTTTAACGATGTGGTCAATGTGGTCGATTAGTTTAGAGAGCGGCAGCGGCGGCAATGGGTTTGCCGCCTCCAGCTTGTCGCCCTCTTCTGATCGGCGCTCGGGATCGTCCTTGTATTTTTCATCGATTGCGTCCTGCTGCGCTTTCAAGCGTGCGTCGCGCTCATCGGCTTGTGGCGCGACGGTCTTCTCATCCACAAACAGGCTGTAGAAGTTGACGTGAATGACGCCGCCGTTTTTCGCGATGCGGCGCAACAGATCATCGGGGATGTTGCGCGGCACATTGCTCAGCGCGCGCGCGGAAGAGTGCGACGCGAAGATAGGGGCCTTTGAAACATCCAGCGCGTCGCTCATCGTTTTGTCTGAAACGTGCGAGACATCGACGAGCATGCCCAGGCGATTCATTTCGCGCACAACATCTTTGCCGAACTCGCTCAACCCGTTATGTTTCTTCTCACCGCGCGCGGCATCGGCCCAATCGTTCGTGTTATTCCAGGTCAGCGTCATATATCGGACACCGAGTCGATAGAACTCGCGCAGCGCCGGCAGAGAGTTTTCGATCGCGTGGCCACCTTCGATGCCCATCAAGCAGGCAATCTTGTTTTGCGTTTTGGCGCGGCGGATGTCGGCCGCGGTGGTCGCGAACATCAGATCGTTCGGATGCCGCTCTACGGCGCGATAAACCGCGTCCACCATGTCGAGCGTGCGCCGGGCCGCGCCTCCATGCGTGACGTACCACGGTTTAATGTAAAGTGAAAAGAACTCCGCGGTCATGCCGCCCTGTTTCATGCGCGCGAGGCTGGTGCGATAAGGGACCGGTGGCGCGCCTCCGAGATCGTAATCGTCATTGGTCATCGACGTGGTGATATCGTTGTGGGTGTCGATTACGATCGCGCGGCGATGAATGGCGAGCGCTTTCTGCCAGAGGGCTTCGTTGCGGGATGAGCGCGTAGAAGCTGTTCTCTGCGGCGTTCGCGTTGTGCGCTGCGCGTCGGTAGGAATCGCAAATGCAAAACAGAAGAAGGCCAGCAGCCAAACCAGGGTGTTGGAAACAGTTCGTGGTGGTCTCATGACGTAGAGATTTACCACAATCACGTGATCAGTACCATCCGCATGAGCGGATGGATTAATTCAGTCACTTACGCAATCGCGGCTTAGCCGCTCGATGTGCGGAAAGGCTTCGCCTCTCCGAGTAGGCTTCCTTCAGTTTCCCTTACCCTGGCGAGGCTTAGCCTCGCCAAGGTCAATAGAAGTAAGAGTCATGCTCCTGAAGGCCAGAGACCTTCCGCACATCAGGCGGCGCAGCCGGAGGCGCGTATGTGGCGAGCCACACTTACAGTGTCTTTCTGTTTCGAGTATCATCGCACCCGATGTCCATCCTAATTGCCGAAGACAACGTGGCCCAGCGGACTTACCTGCGCGAACTACTTGAGCGTGACTTTCCGTCGCACAAGCCGGTGCTGGAAGCCGGCGATGGTGAAGAAACAGTCACCCTGGCGCTGAAGAACAAACCTGACGTCTGCATTCTCGACATTCAAATGCCGAAGCTTTCCGGCGTGAAGGCCGCGCGCGCCATCTGGCGGGACTTTCCCAAAGCGCGAATTATCTTCTGGACCCAGTTCCCGCACGAAATCTATATCAACGAGATCCGCAAGATCGTAAAGTCGGTCGATCCGCCGCCGGCCTACGGCTTCATTCATAAGAACAACCCCGAATCGCGTTTCCTGCGGTTTGTCGCCGCCGTCCTGGAAGATGGCGCCGACATGATCGATCCGGCCTTCAAGGATTCATTCAAACGTCCGCTGCTGACTGAATTCGAGGCCGAAGCGCTTTATTATCTCGCGCTCGGACTTTCGAACTGGGCCATCGCGCGCAAATGCAGTTTAAGCCTGCGCGGCGTCGAAAGCCGGCTGGCCACTCTTTATGAAAAACTTTTTGTTTCGATTGCCGAAGGCACGCCGCATGAGGCGTACGAAAAACTCGCCTACAACGTGCGCACCCGTGCGTTCTTTGAAGCCTTGCGGCGCGGATTGTTGAATAATGACGAACTGGAAAAAGCGGCAGTTGATCTCGAAGGCTGGCTCGAGCGCGACGAGAAAAAGTTCCATGAAGAGCAGAAAAAGGAAGCCGCGTCACGCAAACGCTGACGCCGACACAATCAGTGACCCGTCACATTTTGACAGCCATTTCAGTCCTGTTCCTCCTCCCCGCAGGGATTGCAGCACACAAGTCGAAGTCGGTCCCGCCGAAGTCATCGCCAACCGCGGCTATCAATTTCTACGTGAGACAAATTGATCGTTTTATGAAGCGCACGAACAAACGGCGGCGGCTCTTCGGCAACGTGGGCAAAGACACGGACGATTGGCGGCCACTCAAGGAAAAGCCAGCCAAAGGTGAAACTGACCCCGCCGATCTGAATGAGCTCGCATATGTCTGGACGAAGGAAGGAAAAGTCGTTGCCGTTGGGTTCGAGTTCCAGAGTGATTCGCGCGACTGGGGGCATATTGTCACTTGCTACTTTCGCGATGATGGCACTCTGGCAAAAATTCATGCTCGCCTGAACACCTTCTATGGGGATGTCACGAGGATCCGCGATGACTATTACGACTCAAACGGAAAACTTTTGCGGACGACCATGAAATACCGGGATGTCCAGACTCAAAAGCCAAAAAAGAATCCTAATTACCAGGAGGAACCCATTCCGGTTTACCTCAGCGTGCGAGCGCTTCCCTTCTTCAAATCGCTGTGAGACGAATGGACGAAGTCATCTCACGCAAATTCTCAAAGACGCAGAGATGGCCGCTAGGGAAATTCTTCGCGCCCATTGTTTTAGGCCTTCTGCCTACTGCCTTCTGCCTTCTGCCTACTGCTTTCCGGCTTCTGCCTCGTGCTTTCTCGCAAAACGAAACAACATCGGCGCAGCCTCAAGCCACACCGACCCCGGCTCCTTCGCCATCGCCTTCGCCAACACCGCCGCCGAACCTGCATCAATGGGGCGCGGTTACCTCGTTTCATGGTTTGCCTTCGGATCGTACTCACGCGATCGCCCAGACGCAGTTCGGCGTAACCTGGTTTGCCACAGACGGAGGCCTGGCGCGATACGACGGCCGCCGCACCAACGCGATCAATGCTGAAGGATTGCCAGCGGGCCGCGTACTGGCGCTCAAGGCAGACGAAGAAACCGGCGCGCTTTGGATTGGAACAGACAATGGCGCCACGTGGATGTGGAACGGCCGGTTTCATCCGGTCAAGGAAACCAGTGGCAAAGTAATCACCGCGATCCTCGCGGCACAGCGGGACCGGGCCATCATGGCTACCGAGAACGGTCAAATCTTTGATTGTCTTGCAAAGCGGCAAGTCGCAGAGAGTGCCACGCCGGCACCGGGCGAAGGCGCTGCCGGTCTCACCTTCGTGGTCAGGTCAATCCCTAACGAATCGTTGCAAAGCGCTGACAAGGACCACCCGGCGTCGCTGAAAATAACGAGCCTCGCCATGGTTGGCGAAAAACTCTACGCGGGCACTCAGAGCCGCGGCCTTCTGTTAATCGAAAACGGAGAAGCGAAGGAAATTGTCAGCAAGCCGCGCAGCTACTTCATTAATGCGCTGGTGACCGATGGTCAGGGCCGTTTGTGGCTGGGCACGCAAGCACATGGTGACGACAACGGCCTGTTCGACAGCATGGATCCGCTCAAGCCGAACAAGGTTAACGCTCCAACCGGCGCGGTGACGGCGATCGCGCGCGGGCAAGGCGACGACATCTGGGTTGCGACCGACGGCCGGGGCGCCTTTCATCTTCAAAACGGAAAACCGGTCGAGCATTTCACGTTCGAAGGCAGCGGCGGCGCACTTCGTTCGGATCATATCTTCGGAGTTTTCGTCGATACGGAAGAAGTCGTCTGGTTCGCCACCGACAAAGGTGTCTGTCGATACGATCCAAATGCGATGCGCGCGGAGAGCATCAGCGATGACCCAAGCGCTAATTATCTGCGAGCCTTGCTTCGCACTTCGCGTGGGCGTGTGCTGGCGGGCACAAACGCTGGACTATACGCCAACGATGGTCCGAAAAAGTGGGGCATGGTTCCCGAGATTGGAAGGCGAATCGTCTATGCTCTGGGCGAAGACAAGGCCGGGCGAGTGCTGGTAGCTACGGCGAATGGTTTGTTTCAATCGTCCGCGAATAACGACTCGACATTTACGCGCATACCTTCCGCGGGTGATTCAGACAATGTGCGGGCGGTCGCGACTCTTGGTGGCGTGACGTACATTGCGACTTACGGTTACGGAGTTGAAAAGCTCCAGGGCTCGCAGCGGACACTGGTATGGCCTTCAGCCGACTCGGATCCTCACTTGCGAGAAATTACCTGCCTCGGCAAAGACGTCCAGGATCGTTTGTTGATTGGGACTGCCAGTGCGGGCCTTTTCTCTTTTGATGGCAAGCAAACGACTTCGGAAAATGCGCTGGATAAATTGAAGGGTGATGCGATCTGGTCGCTCGTTTCTGATGGATCAGACGTTTGGATCGCTTCAGGCAAAGGGCTTTATCTCTTTCAATCGGGTCAGCTGAAAGACATTGTGCCCGGAGTCAACGCCCGGAGCTTGAGCCTCAGCGCCGGTAGTTCTCACAGCAGACAGATTTGGTGCGCGACGGTGGGCAACGGGTTACTGAAAGTCGCACTTGATGATCAATTCGGAGCCATAATCTCGCGCCTGGATATCGAGCAGGGACTGCCTTCTCAACGCACCTTCGCGGTGTTGTCGGAAACTTCGACCGATGGCATCGAACGAGTGATCGTGGGCACGAACCGCGGAGTCGTGCGTTATGAACCGGGACATATCCCGCCCACGGTGCTGCCGGCGCGAGTAATTAGTCAGAGAATTCATCAACAGAGCGAATTAAGCCAGCGCCTGCTGCTTGATTACCCACAGAACAGTTTGTTGCTCGACGTCACGGCAATTAGTAGCCGCACCTTCCCCGAGCAATTCCAATACGCCTTCGCTCTGTACGACAGTTCAGGAAAGATCATTCGAGAAAAATTGGCGCATGACTCTCAGTTTGCAATGGAAAAACTTAGGCCCGGCAATTACAAAGTTGTGGCACGTGCGTTTACCAAAGACCTGACGCCGGCGACTCCGCTCTCATTCGAGTTCACGGTTTCGCGCGCGCCTTTTCCCTGGACTTCGACGGCGCTCGCGGTGTTGTTACTGCTCGCCCTGATTGCATTGGGTTGGGGATATTTTCAGAACCGGCGGATTCATCGCACCAGCGCCGAACTGGCAGCGGCAAATCGCGATTTGGCGAATGCGCGGCTGCAACTGGCAAACGAAACGGAAGCCGAGCGCCGGCGCATCGCGCGTGATCTACACGATCAGACACTCGCGGACTTAAGGAACCTTGCGCTCTTAGTCGACCAGCTCCCTACCGGCGCCGACTCTGCAAGGCCCAACCGGGCCAACTCGGCGCCGAGCGCGTTGCGTCACGAAATTGAATCCATCTCGCACGAGGTGCGGCGCATCTGCGAAGACCTTAGTCCCTCAGCCTTGGAAAACGTTGGATTGTCCGCGGCGTTGCAGTTTGCTCTGGCTCATGCGGTCGAGCACGCTTCGCCTGATTGCAAATTCGATTATGAATTCAAGTGCGATGACGATCTCGACGAAAGACTGAACTTACCAGCGAACGCGCAAATTCAAATTTACCGGATCGCGCAGGAAGCTCTGAGCAACATTTGCCGGCATGCCGGCGCGAAGCTCGTTAAGATGGGCGCGATGATTGAAGCCGGCGCGTTTGAGTTAACTATTGAAGACGACGGGCGCGGCTTTGAAAGCGAAGCAAAAAAGAATTCCGGCCGCGGCGTGGCAAATATCCGGGCGCGCGCAAACATGATTGACGCGGAAGTTGAGTGGCGGAAGCGAGAAGGCGGCGGGACGATATTTGGATTGCGCAAGAATGGAGCCGAGGCAAGCCCCGCCGTCGGCGAAAGGTCAGTACCATCCGCGTAAGCGGATGGAATCGTCACTCGACTCAGCATTGAATCATTACCCCCACCCGCTGACGCAGGTGGTAATGACGTCAAACCCGATTAATTGAATGAACCACAATCTGATCAGCATCTCCCGAAAAGTTGCGTCAACACTCGCCGCCAACAAGCCAGTTGTTGCTCTCGAATCAACCGTAATCGCTCACGGTTTACCTCGGCCACAAAATCTGCAGACAGCACAGCGGCTGGAACGGATCGTCCGCGAAGCGGGCGCCACACCGGCGACAATCGCAGTGCTCGATGGGAAACTTTGCGTTGGGCTGGACGAACGCCAAATCGAACACCTCGCAAACAACGATGAAATCAGGAAGCTCAGCACGCGCGATCTGGCGGTCGCCGTCGCCCGGCGCTGGAATGGCGCAACGACGGTGGCGAGCACGATATGGATTGCGCATCGAGTCGGGATTGGGACCTTCGCCACCGGCGGCATCGGGGGCGTGCATCGCGGATCTCTGCCGGATGTGTCGGCGGACTTGCCTGAGCTCGCCCGCACGCCAATGATCGTCGTCTGTTCGGGCGCTAAGATCGTTTTGGATTTACCGGCGACGCGCGAATGGCTGGAAACGCACGGCGTTACCGTGGCCGGTTATCAATGCGACGAACTGCCCGCGTTCTATTCACGTCAGAGTGGGTTCCCGGTTGATGTGCGTTGCGATTCGCCGGCAGAAGTCGTGCGCCTGTTTAAGGCTCAACAGGAACTCGGAATTAACGGCGGTTTACTGGTCGCCGTGCCTATCCCCATCGCTGAGGAGGTGCCGCTGGACGATCTGAATGAGATTCTCAAGGCGTCTCTGCAAGCCGCGGACGGGGCGAAGATTTCGGGTCGCGATCTCACGCCCTTTCTGCTGGCGCGCATGGGAGAGATCAGTCAGGGTTCGACGCTCCGAGCAAACGTCGCGCTTCTGGAAAACAATGCTCGTGTGGCCGCAAGCATTGCAAGCGCATTGACTGAGACGTCATGAAGAATGCTGCTGCTCGCCAACTCTTCGATGGCTGACTACTTAAGTGATCCTAAAATTCGGATCCAAGTGCAGAAATTTCGGTTTAGGATGACAACCCGCCTGCTTTCGCTTCGCATCTCAGACGACAAATCCGACGCAACTCTCCAGGCTCGCGATTGATGTAATCGAGCAAGAGGTCTGACGTCGAGCATCTCTCCAGGCTCGCAAGAAAAAACAAGTAAGAAATTGTCGCTGGAACTTCCGGTTCCGGCTCATGGTCTAACTCTGTGTTAAAGCCAGAGCCTCTCCCCAGGCTCTCCGATCAAACTTTCAGCCATTTGAAAGGAGCCAGCAATGTCAAATCATATTCGTTCTCTCGATCGCCTCATTGTTTCGAAACCATGTGACGCTGATTGGGACTCGATGATCGGCAACGATCAGGTGAGATTCTGCGAGCACTGCAAACTTCACGTAAATGATCTGTCTTCGATGACCCGCCAGGAAGCGATGCGTTTGGTGGCGCGATCCGGGGGAAGATTGTGCGTCCGTTATGTTCAGTTACCCGGCGGGCGCGCCCTCACAAAGCAAGTCCCCGAGAAACTTTATCGAATCGGCCGGCGAGTTTCACAGCTGGCCGCAGGCGCGTTTACCGCCAGCTTAAGTCTTTCAACCCTTTCGGGACAGACTCGGTCTGACTCGAGTAATAAAGCTTTGCGTCAGACTTCAGCGATCGCAGAAGAAACGTCTGTGTCAGAAGTCGGTGGTACCTTGTCGGGCGTGATAACAGATCCAAACGGAGCTGTGGTAGCCGGAGCAATAGTGACATTGACGAACTCTGTGAATCATGTTGCCTTTTCTTATACCACTGGGGATGACGGCGTCTATCGTTTCTCGTTTCTCACTGCGGGTAAATATGTCCTGGTTGCTGAAGCTCCGAGTTTTGAGCGCGCTGAAGTCTCGAACGTAACGATCGGCGAAGGCCTCCCCGGGACCCGGAATCTAATGCTGGAAATTCCGCAGATTAATGCCGAGGTGACTGTCGAAGCCCCGGTTGAAGTTCGAACCATTACGATGGGCGTTGGAGGGTTCGTCGAGCCGACAGAGCCTCTCGTGAAGGCGGCATTCAAGAATGACATTGACGCAGTGAGGGATCTGATTTTCACAATTTCAACAGTCGACACTGTCGATCAATCTGCCGGCATGAATGCGTTTGCCTACGCAGTGGAGCATAGCAACTCGGAGATGGTCCAATTGCTGCTGGCATCGGGTGCAAATGTCAACGCCAGGAATCGCAACGAACAGACGGCGCTTATGTATCTGCGCGAGAACGCCACGGTTGATATGGTCAGGACGCTGATTGCCGCCGGCGCCGAGATCAACGCGCACGACGAATCGGGCAATACGCCGCTCATGACCGCTGCGGCCTCATGCAATCTCGTCGTTGTCAACGAACTGATTTCCGATGGTGCCTACACTGACGCGAAGGATAACGATGGCCAGACCGTCTTAATGAAAGCCGCGGCGAATGATATTTCCGAGATTACAACTTTGGTGCTCAAGAGCGGCGTCGACGTTAATGCACAGGACGCCAATGGAGGAACGGCTTTGATAAACGCTGCTCGATGGGGCAAGCCAGACACGGTCAAAGCACTGATCGAGGCCCACGCAGAGATTGAAACCAAGGACGATAGCGGCATGACAGCATTGATGTACGCCGCGAGCAACGACGATGTGGCAATCGCCCGGATACTCATCGAGGCGAGCGCGAGGGTTAACGCAAAAACTGACGAAGGCGAAACCGCGCTGATGTTTGCGGCCGAGGAAGGCACTCCGCTTACGGTTAAGGCCTTGATTGACGCCGGCGCCGAGGTAAACGCGCGGAACCAGAAAGGTCAAACGGCATTGATAAAAGCGGTTGACAATGGGCGTGTTGAGGCGATCAAAGTGCTTTTAAATGCCGACGCCGATCTCACGGTCAGAGATAATGAAGGCAAGACGGCCCTTTCGATCGCTCAGGCAAATGACAACGATGAAGTGACGAAGCTACTGAAGTCGCGCGGCGCGCCCGAATGAATTCCAGAGGTGTCCTCTCCCCCGGCGCTGGGCCAGAGAAGGTTTCTGGCCCAGCCGGCTGCGCCCTAAGCCTTCGCTCCCTCAATAACGCTAAACGGCGACTCAGTCGGAACGACTCGCGTCAGGCGGAAACCTGAATCTTTGTAGAGCCTGGCAAACTCGGCTTCGGTGCGTTCGCGGCCGCCGGTCATCACCAGCATATTCAGATCCATAAACTTGCTGAAGTGCATTTCACTGCCCGGAGGTATTACAGCTTCGACCAGGATCAGTTTTCCATTCTCAGGCAGCGCCTGATGGCAGTTTCTCAAGATAGTCACGGACTGCTCGTCGTTCCAGTCATGAATGACCCACTTCATGATGATCGCGTCGCCGCCCGCGGGTACCGATTTGAAAAAGTCTCCGCCGACTAATTCGCAGCGATCGCCGACGCCGGACTGCGCTACTAAGTCTTTTGCGCCTTCGATCACTTGCGGCGCATCAAACAGGACTCCCAGGATCTGCGGATTACGTTGCAAAATCGAAGTAATCAATCCGCCATGTCCACCGCCCACGTCAATGATGGTGTTAATACCCGCGAAACTATACGCCGCATGCAGCGCTTCATTTGCCTGGGCGGTCATGCCGCTCATGGCGTCGTTGAAAATCTTCGCGTTATCCGGATTCTGACCAAAGAATTCCCATACCGGCATGCCAAACGCTTTGTCGAAGGCGATGCCTCCGGTCCGCACGCTATGGAGCAACTCACCCCAGGCAGGATAATGCTCTTCTCCGAGTTCAGTCATGGCAAAGGCCCGCAGCGATCCAGGTGTCTCAGAGCGCAGAGTCTCCAAAAGTGGAGTGTTGCTAAAGCGGTTATCTTCACCCTGTGTCACAATTCCGACTGCGGCGAGCGCGCGTAACACGCGAAACAGCGAAGGCGCATGGGCGCTGGTGGCCGAAGCAATTTCATCCGACGACTTTGGTCCATCTTTTAGCAGATCGGCGATGCCGAGCTTCGCGGCGACATAAATACACCGCGAAATCCAAAAGCCGGACATCAATTGCAGCATCTGAAGTGGCGCCGGCGTTTCTTTCGTTTGTTGTGCCTGGTTCATTAAGTGAATTCCCCTGAATTATTCGAATTGTAATGACTCGATTTCCTATAAGACGACATTTCCAGGTCGGGCGGATAAGGTTCGACCTGTCGGATACGTTTCGCCGAGCATCGGGACCTGGTCCTACATCGGCGAACGTGCTTTGACGACGTGTGTCGTGCCTCCTGTTTCATGAAGTAAGGCCGTCACCCCCTGAGGCGTTGTCTTTGAAACCAGACCCCAGAAGAAACTGCTGTCACCCTTGCCGGGCGATCCACCTTCACAGATCGGCGAGGCAAACTTAAATTTGATCTTGCTTCCGGTCTGCACTGCCGAAGTGAGTCCGATCGTTCCAATCCCGCCTCCGGTCACCACAAATACCTGGTCAGGTTTGGCGTCGCCACCAAAATTGAGCGAGCCGACGACGGGACCAAAATCGATCGTAATCCAATCAATGCAGGAGATCGCTGTTGCCCCGACTGCATTTCGCAAATCGAGGCGATATTCATAACCGAAAAGTCCGGCCGCCGGCGATCCCGGCAAGCCTTTGAAAGTCCGTGATTGAAAAAAGCCCGTTCCGCCCGTGCTCATCAGGACGGTGTCCGTCGTGTCGTTGACGGTGATCGTACAGGGAGTATTGAAGACGCAGTTGATTGCGGGCGCGCTGACGTTCACAATCTTCAGCGGTCCCGCCTCAACTACGAAAGGAGTGAAACAAAGGAGCAAAGCGAATATGAATGCTTTCACTGTTATTGACCTCCACCAGGATTTCTTAACTTAACCAAACGGCTTATCAATCGAAGGACTCTGCTTCGTGAAAAACTTCGGGCCGTTTTCCGTGATGTGCAGAATATCTTCCAGGCGAACGCCAAATTCGCCGTAGATCACGATCGTCGGTTCATCGCTGAAGCACATCCCGGATTGGATCGGAGTTTTGTTGCCGCGCACCATGTAAGTCCATTCGTGACCGTCGAGGCCGATGCCGTGACCAGTCCGATGCGGCAAGCCGGGCGTTTTGTAATCAGGACCAAAGCCGGCATCGGTGATCACTTTGCGCGCGGCTGCATCAACAGCTTCGCAGGGAGCGCCAATCTGTGCGGCAGCGAAACCCGCATCCTGCGCTTTGCGCTCGAGATCCCAAATGTCGCGCTGTCGCCGGGTTGGTTTCCCAAAGACGAAGGTCCGCGTAATGTCTGACTGATAACCTTCGACACTACATCCATCGTCCATCAAAACCATGTCGCCTTCGCGCAAAATCTGCGGCGTGCTGCTGCCGTGCGGAAAAGCAGTGTACTTGCCAAAGCTGCAAAAGATTCCGCCCTCCACGCCGAGGTTGCGAAAAGCCGTGGCACAATTCCCGGCGAACTCCGTCTGTGACATACCTTCATGCATCGTGGCCCACGTCACGCGATACGCGATGATCGTCAAGTCGTTCGCCTTCTGCATCAACGCAATCTCCGCCGGCGATTTGTACATGCGGCAGCCGGCGGTTATCTGCGTGGCACTGACGAATTCCAGCCTGGGCGCCACCTGGCGGATGCCATCATAAAGAAAGAAACGCACGCGCTCTTCGATTCCGATCCGGCCCGATCGAATACCACGATCCCTGATAATTTGCGCGACGCGAACGTATGGGCTCTGGTCTTCTTCCCAGGTGCGAATGTCGCCGGTTCCGAGTTTGATCAATTCGCGCGCGCGTTCCTCTTCAAACTTCGGACAGACCCAGGCGATCTCGCCACGTTGCGGGATCACCGCGGCGAACATGCGCTCGCTCGTGCCCCAGCGCATGCCGGTGAAGTAATACATGCTCGAGCCCGGTTCGATGTAAATCGCATCAATCTTTTGTTCGCCCATCAGGCGCTGGGCCTTGGCGATTCGCGCCTTCCGCTCGTCGTCAGTGATCGGCACGACATCGCTGGTCATGCGGCGAAGGTTCCTGATCAAGTCAGGAACATCCTGCCGTTGTTGAATGCTTTCGATTTCGTCAGTATGAGCGAAAGCGAAGCTGGGAAGCATCGCAGCTCCAGCCATCGCAGCTGATGCGCGCAAAAAATCTCGTCGGTCTTTGCACATGGGCCGAGATTGTAATCGAAGGATCTAAGTCAGACAAACTCATAGCGTGTGACTCTAGGAGAGCGGGGGCAAGCCCCCTTCCTGACCTTGAGCTGAATTCAATTGAGTGAGCATGAGCTCCTTGAAAGCCTTTCATTGAAAAAGCAAGAGGTCATCCAGGAACGCCTCGAGGTCAGGTAGGGGGCTTGCCCCCGCTCGCCAGACCGAGATGTCATACAGCCAGGGAATCTCAGGTACAATGCGTTGCTTTCACGTCCGGCAACCGAAATGATCGCTGTGAAGACACTGTTCCGCATTATTGTTGTCGCCCTGGCAGGAGTCTGGATGCTTGGCTCGGTCACGGCTCAGCAACCCTTGCGCTGGGGCGCAGACCCGAGCGGCGGCGCGCCTTACGTGTTCAATGATCCCAACCATCCAGACCAATACATCGGCTACGAGAAAGAGATGGTTGATGCCTTGGCGGCGGCGATGGGGCGCCAGCCTGTATTTGTGGCGTCGGATTGGGAAACGCTCGTGTCGGCGCTGCAGCGCGGCTCGTTCGATATCATTGTCAACGGACTCGAGCCGACGACAGATCGCGCGAAGCAAATTGATTTCAGCAACGCCTATTACGTTTTCGAACTTCAACTGACCGTCCGAGCTGACGAGCAACGGATTAACTCACTCGCAGATTGTCATAATCGCGTGGTCGGCACATTAGGCAACACGGCCGCTTCGCGCCTGATGCAAAACCAGGGAATTCCCTGGCGCGGCTATGCTGATCCGGTCGGCGCTTATCGAGATCTGGAATTGAAACGCATCGAGGCGGTGCTGATGGACGTGCCGATGGAAATGTATTACGCCCGGCCCAATCCAAAATTTAAGCCGGCCGGCCCGCCGTTCGCTCGCGGCACCTATAACGTCGGACTACCTAAAGGTGATGAAAAGCTGAAAGCTGAAGTTAATGCCGCCATCGATCAGATTATTCGTGATGGAACGCTGGAAAAGATCCTCCGCAACTGGAATTTGTGGAACGACGCTCAGTCAGAGTTGCAGAATCCGATTCGTGCGGGCCAACAGGCGAGCAGTATCAAATACGACATGACTTCCGCCTTATTCAACTGGCGCGGAGCGGTTTGGCGTTTGACCCGGGCCGCGTTCGTAACCGTGTTAATTGCGTTCGGCTCAATGTTCATTGCCTTAACCCTCGGCATGCCTCTGGCCATTGGTCAATGGAAAGGGCCGAGATGGTTGGCTTGGTTATGCACCATCTACATTGAATTTTTTCGCGGCACGCCGGTGCTGGTGCAGTTGCTTTTCCTTTACTTCGGTCTGCCGGCGGTCGGGCTGGCGATGCCGGGATGGTTGACGGCGCTGATCGGCCTCGGCTTGAACTATGCCGCCTATGAATCGCAGGTTTATCGCGCGGCGCTGGAAGCGATTCCGCGGGGTCAATGGGAAGCTTCATACCTGCTCGGCATGACTCCGGTGCTCGCGTTTCGTCGCATCATCCTGCCGCAGGCATTTCGCATCGCCTTGCCGCCGATGACCAACGATTTTGTCTCGCTGTTCAAAGACACTTCGGTGGCCTATGCGATCTCGGTTTGGGAGCTCGCCACCGCTTATCGCGAATTGGCGAATGCCTCCGGCCAGTTTCTATTACTAGGAGTCGCAGTGTCGTTATTCTATTTGTTAATGAGTTTGCCCATGGCCCATCTGGCGCGCAGGCTGGAGCGCAGACTGCAACGAAGGGATGCGATATCGGAGGTGGAATCAGAGATTGTTTAGAGGCGGGGCTGGAGTGGTATGTCTTCCCTCTCCCTTTGGGGAGAGGGATAGGGTGATTGGTTGTAGGCGGCGGTGACGCCCTCTCCCCAACCCTCCCAAAGGGAGAGGGAGAAAGTCGACTATGATTCGCGTCGGGGATCTATCGAAACAAGCTAACGGCACGCGCATTCTGCGCGGCGTTTCATTCTCTGTCGCGCCGCAAACCGTACTCGGAATTATCGGCGCTTCAGGGAGCGGAAAGACTACTCTGCTGCGTTGCTTAAACGGATTGGAACGAATCAATGCCGGCGTTATTCAGTGCGATGAAGTCCGCCTCGAAGCAAACCTCGCCCGCGGTGAATACGCGCGCAAGGTAAAAGAGCTGCGGCGAAAGGTCGGCACGGTGTTTCAGCATTTGTATTTGTTCCCTCATCTGACCGTCCTCGACAACATAGTCGAAGCTCCCGTGCACGTACTGCGTGAACCGCGCGTAAAAGCGGAAAGCCAGGCATTCGAGTTGCTCGAGGCCGTCGGATTGAAACAGGCGGCTCGCCGTTACCCTGATTCACTTTCGGGCGGAGAGCAGCAGCGCGTCGCGATTGCCCGAGCACTGGCGATGCATCCTGCATACCTGCTTTTTGACGAACCAACCAGCGCGCTTGATCCGAAACGAGCTGCGGGCCTGCGCTCGCTATTGCTCAGTTTTGTTCAGCGCGGACACACCATGGTAATTGTTTCTCACGCCATCGGGTTCCTGATCGGGCTCGCCGATCACTTGTTGTACATGGAAGGCGGAGAGGTAATCGAGTATGGCGAGACGGACAAACTACTTAACTCGCCTGCCGATCCAAGAACGATGGACTTCGTGAAGCAGGCAAACTGAATTGGAGCGAGGGCGTCCGCGCCGCGGCGGCATCACACCAGATTCATCGGCCTCGGATTCTTTGCATCCTTCGTATAGTCGTAAAATCCGCGCCCTGATTTTCTCCCATATAGTCCGGCCATTACCATCCGCTTCAAAAGCGGCGGCGGCGCAAAGCGCTTCTCGCGAAATTCATTGAACATGATTTCGGCGATGTAATACGTTGTATCCAATCCGACAAAATCTCCAAGCGTAAAAGGCCCCATTGGATAACCGCAACCGAGCTTCATCGCGTTATCAATATCTACAATCGAACCGACACCTTCTTCCAACGCCCGAATAGAATCGAGCATGTACGGCACCAACAAACGGTTAACGATAAATCCCGTCTTGTCGCCCGCGCGTACCGGAACTTTGCCCAGCCTCTTTCCGAATTCAACTACCTGTTCGTAAATCTCGGCGTCGGTCAGAATCGTGCGCACGACTTCGACGAGCTTCATAATCGGCACGGGATTAAAAAAGTGCATGCCGATAAAGCGTTGCTGGCGCGCTGCCGAAGTTGCGACCATCATTTGCGTGATTGAAAGCGAAGACGTGTTCGATGCGAAAATCGTCTCGGGCTTGCACAGCGAGTCCAACTGTTGATAGGTGTTCTTCTTCTCTTCGAGATTCTCGATGATTGCTTCAATAATAATATCGCAATCGGCAAGGTCTTCGAATGAAGTGGTGCCAAATAAACGATCGCGCGTTTGTTTCTGCTGTTCGGCGGTGATGTTGCCTTTGTCGGCGAACCGCTCGAGCGATTTCTCGATCGAAGTGAAGCCCTTTTGGATCAGCTCCTGGGATACTTCACGGACCGTGGTTTCGAAACCGGCCATCGCCGCAGTTTGGGCGATGCCGGAACCCATCAGGCCACAGCCGAGCACGCCGACTTTCTTGATCTCCATCTTGAGTCTCCTTACTTCAATCCGCAGATTACGCGAAGGCGAAGTTAGTACCATCCGCGTAAGCGGATGGATCACTCACTCAACGTCCATCGAGTATTTGACCCACCTGCTTACGCAGGTGGTTCTGACATTAGTCATTACACAAAATGTCGCGACGCGAAAAAGAAGCAGAGCGGCGCCAAAATCAGCCCCGCGACTTGCAGCACGCGCCAGGCGATTGTAACTCCCGTCGACTGGCCCGGCCGTTTGTAACTAACCAGGGTCGCGATAGCGGCGCCTGATATTAATCCGCCGAGATGCGCGGCATTGTCGATCACTCCGCGCGCCAAAAATCCAATTCCGAGATTTAGCAGAATCACCGGCAACAATCCCGTCCCGAAGGCGCGTTTGAACCCTTCCGGCAGCTCGCGACGATACTTGATGCCGAAAACAAAGAGCACACCAATCAGCCCAAACAATGCCCCCGACGCGCCAGCTGACGGCTCGTCACCGCTCTTAATCAAAAAACTTCCGATCACACCCGGCCGTGAGCCTGGGACCACGGTCAGATAACTCGCCACTACCCCGGCAATTCCGGTCGCCATCCAAAACACGACAAATTTCGCCGAGCCGTAAAGTTTCTCGACCCATGGGCCAATCACCCAGAGGCTGTACATGTTAATCAGAACATGCGGCAGGTTTACGTGAATGAACATTGGAGTTACGAAGCGCCAATACTGGTGCTCGTAGAGGATGTAGTAATTCTTTTTCGCGCCGTAATCCAGCAATACACCTTCAGGAAACCCGCTCCACAAAACGCCGCTGTTCATTCCGCTCGACTGCCACATGAGCATGAAAACGAAGAGATTTGCGACCAGAAAAATGATCGTGAAGATGTAAGGTCGCGAAAGAACCGCGCGCGCGTAGCCGATCGCGTAACGCTCATGTAGCGGCAGTGCGGCAGCGCTCTGGGTCAACGGCGTGCCACACACCTGACAGCTCGTTTCGCCGGTGCCAATCAGGGCCCCGCAATTGCGACAGACGCTGGGCCGGCCTGCGTATTTACCATCCGTCATCTTCTATTTCCCATTTACATTTGAAACAGTTTTTCGCGGTGTTCGACAAATGAGCAAATGAAAAATGTCAAATGACATTTGGAAAATGCTTCTGTTTAAGAGCCGCGGCGAACTACTTGCCAAGTCCTCCCAGCAGATTCACCAGATCATCCGCGTGCTCTTCTTCAACGGCGAGAATATTTTCCATCATACGGCGGGAAGTGGGATCGTCGTTGCCGAAGTAATTGATCATGTCACGATAGCTGTCGATCGCGATGCGTTCGGCGACCAGATCTTCCTTGATCATGTCGGTCAAAGTGTCACCTTCGACATATTCAGCGTGACTGCGCGTCAGCAAACCTTCAGGGTTCAGATTCGGTTCCCCACCAAGCTGGACGATACGGTGCGAAATTTGATCGGCATGACCCTGTTCGTCGTTTGCGTGTTGCAAAAACTCCGCGGCCACGCTCTCGGCGTTAATTCCCGAAGCCATAAAATAGTGGCGCTTGTAACGCAGGACGCAGACAATCTCGGTGGCCAGCGCCTCGTTCAGTAATTTGACAACAGTTGCGCGATCGGCGCTGTAACCTTCAGTCACCGCGCCCTTTTCGATGTGTTTGCGGGCCCGCGCGCGCAGGGTCTTGATATCAGTCAGAAATGGTTTCTTAGCCACGATGTGACTCCTTATCAGTGATTATGGATTTCGAGGGAAGGAAGATAGTACAAGCCTGACCAATCGGGTAGCAAGCGCCGGCAATTGCGCTCGATGTCAATTTTTTAAGGACCGCAGCTCCCTCCGCGTTCCTCGGGATTCAGGGATCTAATTTACTCAGGAACAACTCTTCACTGAAGCGCAGAAGGCGGGGAAAACCGCATGATTCTAGGCGCCGCCGATTTTCGCCGACACTTTGATCTCTGCAGGAGCCGAGGCGTCGTTCACGACCTCGACGGGCGCGCGCCAGACCAGCGTCTTGATCCGGCAAGTTCCCGTGTTGTCTTCGCGACAGTAGACAAAACTAAACGATGCGCGAAGGTCTGCCGATCCCACGCTTGTCGCACGCACAGGAATGCGAATCGGAAGGTGCAAAGCTTTGCCGGACTGAGTCGCATTCGGCGAGTCAATCATCAATGCCTGCCCACCATTCTCGACGGAAATCTTGTAACGCTGCGGCGCTGACGGGTTCAGATGATAACCGGGCGGTAATTCCACATTCATTAAGAGTGCAGCATCGCCCTGTCTAATTGTTTGCCCCGCCAGTTTGATCTCTTCTGCGTTCGGGGCGATGTCGCTGGGCGTGGCTGCCGCTTGATTGGAAGCTGGCGGCTGCAGACCCTTGATCTGAAGTGTCTTTGTTTCCTTTGTTTTCAAATCAACGACTCGGATTGCGTGATTGTTCGTATCGGCGACGTAGAGTTTGTCGCCGGCCACGCTTAAGCCGCCGGGTTCGTAAAAAGATGGTTTGGCGCCGTCTGACTGGCCCGGCTTGCCCGTGCCGGCAAACGTTTTCACTGAACGCGCCGCCGGATCCAGAAGCTTGATTTTGTGATTGTACGTATCAGCAATCAGCAATTGACCGTTCCAACGCGCCAGGCCCAGCGGGTGCTGCAAACGCACGCCGTTGCGCGTGCCATCTTCATCGCCAAAATCAAACAGGTCACCGCCTACCAGCGTGTTCACTTCGCCATTTGGTCCCACGTCGATAGCGCGAATGATGTTTGCCTCTGCGTCCGAGACATAAAGTGTCTTCCCATCAGTGGCCAGTCCCGATGGTTGCGCAAAAGCCGCTTCCAAACGCGGTCCATCAGCCCGCGCTTCGCGCCCAGAGCCGGCGAACGTTGAAACCTCGTCTTTATCCAGATCAAGTTTCCAAATCTGATGCGGTCCGGCCATGGCGATGTAGAGCGTACGGCCGACCAGCTGCAAGTCCCAGGGCGAGTTTAAAGCAACACTTCTGGCGGGCCCGGTTACACCATACTCGCGCGATTGCTGCCCGGTTCCGGCAATTGTCTTCACGGTTTTCGATCTTAGATCGATCTCCCGAATCAGATGATTTTCAGTATCGGCAACGTACAAAGTCTCGCCGTCCAAAACCATTCCCTGCGGCCGGAAGAACGTCGCGCGATCGAAAGGGCCGTCGCCGGCGCCGTGTTCACCGGTGCCGATTGTTTCAAGCAAGGTGCCGTCGAGTCTGGAAACGACAATCCGGTTGTGATCGGAATCGGCAATTAACAGGCGATCATTTTTTGCGTCAGCGAGGATCTTACCGGGAAACGCGAGCGGCAAGTCGCCGACTTTGGCTTTTTCCAGAACCAGCTTCAACGGAGCCTCATTCAGTTCACCGCGCTTGCGAAAGTCAGCAATCGTCTCGCCGATAATTTGATCGAGCGCTTCGTAGCCACCCTCGCCCGACAACTTGCCGATAACGTAACCGGCCGGGTCAATCAAATAGCGCGTCGGCCAGGCATTGACTCCGTACGCACGCCAGATCGCAAAGTCCGCGTCGTTTACGATAGGATGCTCGATCTCGTAGCGAAGAATGATGCGGCGGATGTTCTCAGTGTCTTTTTCGTTTTCAAATTTGGCGGAGTGAACGCCGATAACTACCAGTTCATTCGGATACTTCTTCTCGAGCCTCTTCAGATCCGGAATGATGTGCATGCAGTTGATGCAGCCGTAAGTCCAAAAATCCAGCAGCACAACTTTGCCTTTTAAGGCGGCGAGCGATAGCGGTTTGTCAGTATTCAGCCAACCGCGATCGCCTTTGAGTTCCGGGGCGCGAATCCGAGCGCGTTCCTGTACAGCCATTTCCAGACCTTCCTGTGATGTGCGGGCATTTGATGACGATTCGAGGGTGAATGGCAGGAAAAGAATAATCAACCAGAGGGGACTCAGAAAAATGAAATAAGCGCTTAGACCTCTCTTCTTTTCTCCTCTAATTCCTCTCTGTCCTCTGTAATTACTTTTCATGACGCTTTCCAATCAACTACCGAGCATCTCATCCAACCTTTCCACTGCTCTTCTTAAATGCGGAATAGTAATCGAGCCGCCCACGACCAGTGCTACGTTGAAAGCGTCCATAAATTGTTCGCGGGTAACTCCAAGACTCCCGCATTGGTTCAAGTGATAAGTGATGCAATCATCACAGCGCAAAACAATCGATGCGGTTAAGCCCATCAACTCCTTGGTTCGCTTATCCAGTGCTCCGTCTTCATAGGCTTGCGTGTCGAGCGCAAAGAACCTTTTGATTCCCAGATGGTTGCTCCCCAGGAGCTTCTCGTTCATCTCGGCGCGATATTGATCAAAGTCGTCCATGCGACGTTCCTTTCAGACGCGTTTCGAGCCTGGTGCGTTTGCTGACCCTTCAGTCTTCGCAATTTACCATAGAAAGGTTCGGAGTTCCGCCCTCAGGAGGTTGTTATCGCAGACGATCCTGGTTAAAAGCGAAACTCCAGGGACTAAATCCAACCGTTGAAACCACGGAGTTGATTGACAGGTAATAATGCTCGTGTTTTCATCAACGCCGTGGTGATTCCGATTGATGACGAGACCTGTGACTACTTCGTTTTTCGGGCGGGGAAAAGGCTTTTCGGAGTGCCGGCTGCAAAAGTTGCCGGCATTGCCGAACGGAAAGTGCCGGCGCCACTTCCTTTCGCGCCCCCAGCGGTGCTGGGCGTAGTTGGTTTCCAGAGCCGGATGGTGACCGTGATTGATCCGCTGGCGCTCATCGGTGAACTTCGTTCGAAACCTGGAGCAGCGATTCAATTGGTCACCGTTCTTAATGGCGATGAGCAACTCGGGCTGGCGGGAGATAGCCAGGAAGAGATCTTGACTCTGCGATTGAATGGGATTCCTCGAACAGGCCGATCTCAAAGTCCGGCGGTCGCCGTCTCAATTCAACATCACGATCGCGAAATCATGGTTCTCGATCCGGCAAGCCTTTTTGCCGCCGCGATCGGCAGGATCGAGCGACGGCGCAGGCGGTCTTGAATGCAGAAACCCGACCGTGAGGAAAGGTGCCCGGAGTCGCGCAGCGGCAGTTTTGGCTGCTGACTCTCTGTACTTAAGGCTGCTCGTTTGCAGCCCCTCAACCGTCGGGTTTCCTCATTGAACGCTACAGGATACAGTCCCTCGGTGCACTGACCCCACCCTATAAACCGACCTTTGGCTTCGGGCTTTTTAGACGATTTACCAAACCCGCCGTTTTCGTCTTGCGCTTTAACCGTGAATGCGGCCATACTGACCGCTGTTAGGTCCTTCTCTCGCGCGCCACGATGGTTGCGCCGGTCCGTGCAGCAAAGCGACGACGTTCGGCTGAAGAGAGAGTGAGGTCAGTTGTCAACTTGTTAGTAGGAGCCGCTCTCGCTTTGTTAGAGCATCGGGCACGTCGCGTTTCGCCGAAATCAGACAGCATCCCTGCCTTGTTATCCGCGATTCAGTTCCCGCGCTTCCGTTAGAAAAAAGGAAAAGGATTACGTAAATATGGCTACGAAACTTTACGTGGGGAACCTTTCGTTCCAGACCACCAGCGACGAACTGCGCGATCATTTTGCGCAGGTCGGTAACGTCGAATCAGCATCAGTTGTCGAAGATCGCATGACCGGCAGGTCTCGCGGGTTCGGCTTTGTCGAGATGACAACTCCGGAGGAAGCAACGGCGGCAATCGAGCAGCTGAATGGCAAGGAATTCAACGGCCGCAATCTGACTGTGAATGAAGCTCGACCGCGCACCGATCGCGGTCCGGGTGGTGGTTACGGCGGCGGCGGCAATCGTGGCGGTGGCGGCGGCTACGGCCGGGGCCGAGGCGATCGTGATCGCGGTGGCCGCGGCGGCGGCGGACGCAACGACCGCGAACCGCGCTGGTAAAGACCTAAGGGTCAAGGGAAAAAGGGGAAAGGGCAAAAGGAAAATCATTTCCTTTACCCCTTCCCCTTTGCCCTTTTTACCCTCGGTTTTACTTCCTCGCCGCCGGCGTGATCTTAAGCGTCAGTCTCTCGCCACCCCGCACGAGTTCGACTTCATATTCCTGTCCTGCTTTCATCTCGCCGAGCGCGTAGGTGTAATCGTAAACATTCTTCACTTCGCGTCCGGCCATCTTCACGATTTTGTCGCCGGCTTTCAATCCCGCTTTCACCGCCGGCGAGTCGTCCCGCACGCCGTCTAGTTTCAAGCCGTCATTCGAATCCGCGTAATTGGGAATCGTTCCAAGATAGACACGAAAACCCGTCGAACGCCCCTGTGATTCGCTCTTCGCGACCGTGTAAGTCGGGCGCTTATCGTTCTTGTCGATATCGCGAATGACGTTGGCGACGAATGAGACAACGCCAGCTTCGCCTTCGTAATTGATCTTGTCGGCGGTGTCGGAGGGTTTGTGATAATCATCATGAGTTCCCGTCCAGAAGAAAAGGACGGGAACTTGTTTGGCGTAGAAGGATGAATGATCGCTGGGGCCGTAACCGTCTTCGCTGAGGGTAAGATTAAAGATCCTGGAGTCTGGATGAGTAGGGCTTATGCCGTCGCCACGAGTCATTTCGTTCATTCCTCCGGTGAGAGCCGTGGCAGGGTTTTCGTGATCTACAACCGCTCGCCATTCCTGCGCCGTTCCGATTCCCCCCACGATGAGTTTCCTGTCTTTCAACCTTCCAATCATATCCATATTGATCATCGCGACCGTGTTGGCTAGCGGCACGATGGGGTGATTGACGTAATGGTTCGATCCAATCAGACCTTCTTCTTCGCCACTGAAAGCGATGAAGACAATCGTGCGCCGAGGTTTCGGATTCTGCGATGCAAAGATACACGCCAGCTCGATTAAACCCGCCACGCCCGAAGCGTTATCGTCGGCTCCGTGATGAATCCCGGTGGTCGCGGAAAGGCTGCCGCTGCCTTCTCCACCAAAGCCAAGATGATCGTAGTGCGCGCCGATTACAATCGTTTCGTCTCTTAGTTTGGGATCACTTCCGGGCAGGATGCCGATGACGTTGAATGAGGGTGATTCGCTGCGGATAACATCGACATTGAGACTAATCACACCAGCGATCGGAATCTTGAAATTGTGAGTAACGCCACACGGCTCCTTGCAATTGGCAGCGACGCCTCCTCCTAAAACCCAGCGCGACATTTCAGTCTCCATCCTTGTAAGAACGGAAGTGTCAGAGATGCCCAACAATTTCACGGCTAAGCGTCGTGAGATCACAACAACTGGAATTCCTGCTTCGCCGGCATTGTCATAAGAAAGACGAGACGGGCGATCGTCCTTCAGGTTCTCCTCGTTCGCAATAATCAAGAGGACACGAGCACCAGCCGCGCGTGCTGCTGCCGCCTTGAAGCGAATCTGGCCGGCCTGCACGAATTGTCCGTGGGGATTGTCACCGTCGGGAGTTCCGGCAAACACGATCGCCACGCGATCCTTCGCGTTCGACACTGCATAGTCGTCGTATTTCAATTCCGTCGAAGAAATTCCGTAGCCGGCAAAGACTATTTCTGCATTCCTTACTTCACCGTTCGATGAAAACCCGAGCGGCATCCAATCTTCGCCGACTCTGAATTGGGCCGTGTCATCCGCCCGCCCAGGATTAACAAAGAACAGGTTGTTCTTGCCAAGTTCAACGCCAGCCACGTAAGGAAAGGGTTGTAGATATCGCGCCAGGTTCTCGCCGCGAGTGCGCGCGGGCCGAGACATTTGCATCGCCGGCCGCAAGCCAAGCCGATTGAATTCGCCGGCGATGTAATGCGCCGCATCATTCGCGCCGGGCGAGCCGGTGCGCCGGCCTTCGAGCGCATCGGAAGCCAGATAAGTGATGACCTGGCGAATGCGATCGACGCTGGGTGTTGTCGAAGAGGGCTGCTGTGCCAGTGCCGCGGAAACGACGAGCAACAGCATCACGACGGGTTTGAAAAACTTACGAATCATTGTCACCCTTTTCTTCATTGCTTCGCTATGGGCACAGAATTGGGAGTGAAAAGCGGCCCGGATCAAATACTCGACTTTAGCGGGATTCCGCTGACCATCAAGAGGCCTGCCGGAGAAAACAGCCGCAGAGCAGCGAATGTTTATAGCATGCCTGCACGCCCCCAGAATCTCCTAATTGAGCGGAATGCTCGACATTTCGCTCAATTCGGCAGAAAGAGAATTAGGGCATCTTTAGTCTATAGACACTTCGTGGCTACGGCACTTTAACCGGACCTGAAATATACCACGTGTTATCAAATGGATCCTTAACGGTACCGGTCCGACCACCGTAAGGCGCGTTCGCCGGTTCGCCCATTGACACCGCGCCTTTGGCCTTCATCGCGCGCGCATACCAGCTGTCACAGTCGTCGACATAAAGCATGAAAGTCATTGAGCGCGGCTGCCACTGGCCGTGAGCTTCGCCCATTTCAATTATCGAATCACCGATCCGCACCTTCGCGTGATGCACAATTCCGTCTGGAGACTGCTGCCTCTCGACCTCCTCGGCGCCGAATCCCTGCTTCAGAAATTCAATCATCTTCTGCGCACCGACCGGATTCATGTACGGCATTAGATTGTGTACACCTTCCGGAATATAAGTTGGCCCCGTGGCCGTCGCAATATACCAGTGATTGCCGCCTACATCCTGAATTCCGGCGCCACGCTCTCCGTAATCCATGTCGGTCGGAGGCATCAGCGAGATCGCGCCCCCTTGGATCGCCCGTTCGTAAGCCGCGTCGACATCTTCAACGTACAGATGCAGAGACGACGGAACCGCCGAGCCTTTCCATTTCGATTTTCCGCCACCTCCGCCAATCATCAACATCGAATCACCAACCCGGTACTCGGAGTGGTAACCACCCGCCGAACCCAGACCATAAACCTGGCCTTCAGCGCCAAACACCTTCGTGATGAATTCGATTTCGGCGTAAATGTCCGGAACTGTCAGATACGGCGTGACCGTGCGAAAGCCTTCGCGAACCGGATTCGCCGTTGTTGATTTCTCGACCATCGGGGTTGCTTCTACTGCTGTATTCATAGCTATCTCCTTTTCGATTTCAGTCCTCAACTCTGTCTTGAACTGTTCACGCGGCAGTGTCACCAACTGCACGGCGATATTGAGCAGTTCACCTAATTCGATATTTTCAGGCGAGGCTGCTGCGCGTCGATTTCGCAACAGCGCTTCAATCGCCTGATCGAGTTGTTCTGTTAATGGCACGTCACTCATCACATATCACCGATTACTTGCGAGCTTCGCCCGCAGATTCTCCAACGCTCGAAACTGCAACTGCTTGACGGCGCCTTCGCTGCGACCAATTTCATTCGCGATTTCGCGGATACTCTTTTCCTCCGTGAATCGCATAAACAGAACTCGCCTCTGATCTTGCGGCAGCTCGTAAACCAGGCGAAACAGGAATCCCTGTTTCTCCTCTTCTTCCAGATCTGCCTGCCGTAATGGAAGCTTGAGATCAGCAGAAGAAGCCTCGGACATTTCGGCCGCGTAATTCCCTTCTCTGGCCGCGCGCTTCGATCTGTCAGCGATCAGATTCGAGGCGATGCGAAACAGCCAGGCCGCGAAAGGCGCACCGGTCCATTTATATCGCGGCAGGTTGGCAAGCGCTTTGTGAAAGGCCTCGCTGGTGAAATCTTCCGCGCTGGCGCGATCCCGCACGCGTCTCGCCACAAACGCATAGACGATCGCGAAATTACTTTCATACAACTCCACAAACCGCGCCGGATCGCGCTGCGCGGCCTCGACAAGGTGGCGTTCGGTGGCAACCTCAGTTCTATTGAGGCGACCTTTCTGTGCAGGTTCGCTACCGGCCATTGGGTTCTCAATTATATAAACTTCCGGCGACCAGAAAGGTTACGGCGCGGCGTCACAAAGACTGAGTTTTATTGCGAAAGTTCACGACAAATCGGAACCGGCACAAAGCAGTAGGCAGAAGGCAGTAGGCACTAGGCAGAACCCAGTTGGGCAAGTAGTCAGGCACCGGAACAATAGTGACACTCTGCTTTCTGCTTTCTGCTTTCTGCTTTCTGCTTTCTGCTTTCTGCTTTCTGCTTTCTGCTTTCTGCTTTCTGCCTTCTGCCTTCTGCCTTCTGCCTTCTGCTTACTGCTTACTGCTCACTGCCTACATCCCTTACATAAAACGCCACCCGGTCCGCGAGAAAAAAATTGCAGGTTGAGCAACTCGCGATGCTGATCAGGTACGCGACCGCGAGCGGCAGTCCGAAGCGTCCCACCAGCAGGCTCATCAGAATCAAGTTCCCGGCCAGTGAAACCAGCCCATTCGTGAGGTTGAATTTCGCCAGCCGGCGCAGGGTTTCCGCGCTGTTCGCCGAGGGTCTGTCTTCCCACGTCCACAGTTGATGCCAGACAAAATTATTCAGGATTGCCAATTCAACGGCAGCAGCGGTCGCTGTCAGGTAACCAAACGGGTGTCTGCCGTGCGTCAAAACAAAAAGCGCGCCCGATTGCAGCGCAAAACCGAGCACGCCGACCGCGTTAAATCTGATGAAGTGAATCATTGGACGCGCGTGTATTGCGGGATTTTATCGCTCAGCGTTCAGGCAGGCGTTCCAATTTGTAAAGAATGAAAGTGTTCTTGATCGACGAGAAGATCAGCATGACGGCCATTGAGACGATGGCGACAACGCCGCCGACGTCGAAAAGCAGATAGACCCGGCCGTGTATCCGGGACGTTGAATGATGAAGCAGGTAGGCATTGCCGATCATGAGAATCAAACGCATCTCAGTGGGGCCCATCTTCCATTGAGAGATCCGGAACACCCCGAGCGTGTAGGTAGTCAGGTAAGTATTTATCGCCAGCATGAAGAAGACAATCAACAACGCCGCGGCAACCCGCTCACTCATGTAACCTGAAAGCGCGAGCCCGAACAATATAAACAGGGCGCCGAAGGTGTCTATTATGTGGTCCACGTAGAAGCCGTAACGCGGCCGCTGCCGGTTTCGGTAACGCGCCAACGTTCCGTCCAGACTGTCGCCAAACCAGTTGAGAAATATGAAGAGATTCACGGCGTGCAGCATCAGCGGATTCTGTTTGCTTAAGGCATAACACACCCCGGCCAGAAACATTGCCGCGAACCCGAGGACCGAGAGGTGGTCGGAATTTACCCAGCCGGGCATCCGGCGTGCCAGTGCCCGCAATGCCGCCCTCTCAAGCGGGGCCAGGATACTCGTCTGCTCTCGCCTGGCATCGCTGAAGGTCCTGGTGTCGATTGCCGCTTCCATTTGCATATAAAGATCTGCTTTCCGCTTCCTGCCTTCTGCTTTCTGCTTTCTGTTTTTCTTGCCGCGCACTGATTGGCAATCACGATGCCAGAATGCCGACGCAAGATCCGCGGCATTCTTGAAAGAGGTTCTTCGAATGATTAAATGGGAGGTGCAGGAATTATCGGATACTAGAGTGAAGTTCGTTGTTCTGGGTAGCTTTGCACAAGAAGGAAGGTCGGAGTTTTCATTCACACCCGGCTTCAGCCGGGTGACCGGGAGTGTCAGGAGAAAGGGGAAACCGTTTAAACGGTTTCCAAGATCTTAACTTGGCGCAGTTCACCTGGCTAAAGCCAGGTGTGAATAAGATCGAGTTGGCCGGAAGGAATTCGATAGTCTCCGGTATCCGAACGACTCTTTGTGCAAAGTTGTTCTGGGTTACTGCTTACTGCTCACTGCTCACTGAATCGGTATCAACTCCGTCGTCGTATCGCGTCGCTTCTTCTGTTTGAAGCCGCGAACAAAATGAAGCGAGCCCGGCGTGTTGTATTTTTCGCGATAGGCGCGGTCTACCAGTGATTTTAGGCGCTCGCTGCGAGTGAAGACCGCGCGCACAGGAATTTTACGGCCGTTAACTTCGATCACTCCGCGCGGTTCTTCGAGGAAGGTGCGATACCAGCTCCGAGGTTTCAGACTGTACGACCGCACGAACACACGCCCTTCAACCACGACTGCCCAGATGCCGATGATGCGATGGGGCTTCGTGCCGGCGCGGATACCGAGAATTTTGCCGTCGCGAATCGCCGCGACGAACTCTTTTGGAAAAGTTCGTTTGGCTTTCATAAAAACCTAAGGTTATCTCGAGCTACATCAACAACACATCAACCCGGTGCGCATGGACCATCTGTTCACAAGGCGACCACGCGAATACCGTGAAACGCCCGTCTTGTGAGGCGACCAGTGCCAGAGCATCCCGCTGATCATGGATGAACTGGGCCGCAGACAAATGACGAGTTCCGCCATGTTGCACGGGAGGAACCACACCGGCTTGATTGCCGACGACCGGTTCAGTCATTACCATCTGCTCAACTGATACTGCACCCGCAGCGCGGTTTATCTTTGCGCCGAAAGCCAGCACCTCATAGCTATCTGTAATCACGGTTGCCCCATCAACCGCAGTCAGACCGGCGACCGTATCGACGGCGTTGCGCAGTGATGCTTCCCACTCGTTCTCACCTACGCGTTTCCTGCCCTTTACGATCAGCCCGGCGAGTCTTGAGAATGAAGGTAACACCGAGTAGAGAATCGGGTGCACGATTGATTCTCGCCATTTTTCAGTTCCGCCGGGGACCACTAGTAGCGTACCGCCGTGCCCATGTGCGCGCATGGACGCCGCGAGTTGAACCAGAACATTCACCGAAGTTTCCCAGGTTGCGGGAGAAGTAAATGAGAGCAGCGCTTTGATCAGATCGGGACAATCCGGCAGGCTGGTGCCCTTCTCATCCACAATCTTCACCTGCTCACCTTTGAGAACGGCGACATTGGCAAACTTGCCAAAGCCATCGATACGCCGGTGCTTGATGACCAGCAGTCCTGGCTCGATGTCTTCAAGCACAAACCCGAGACTTGGAATCACGCGCGTGGCTCCCCAAAGGTAGAGATCGGCCTGGTCACTGTTGGCTTCACGCCACACGCCAAGGTGAATTCCGGGACGCTCAACTGCCGCGGCTAGTTTTGTCAGGGTGGTCGCAGTCAGTGGCAGACGATTTTCAAACATCAACGGCTGGCCGGCTTGCTCGGGCGGAAGAAATGCGAGCGAGATTTTCGGAAAGCGGCCTTCTTCAGGGCGGAAGCTCGCCCAGAAAGTCGCATCAATAATTTTTTCGATGGCTTGCGCGTTGGGTGCATGCGCCAGCTCGCGCTCACCCCGCTGCTGCGCTTCCGCGAGATGCCGGGCAAAGTGCTCCTCGACAGTCGTCGCCACTGCGCGCGCCGCATGATAAGTTGCTTCGCGGGTCATGCCTGAATTCTATGCACAGATCTGCCGGATTGCACACGGAGAAATGAGATGTGCTTCTCTGCCTTCTGCCCGTTGCCTACTGCTTTCTGCTTATTGCACCCTCCCTAACGGTCGGGTTCCCTCTTTCTGTTTACTGCTTTCTGCCTTCTGCTTTCTGCCTTCTGCTTTCTGCCTACTGCCTTCTGCCTTCCGCCTACTGCCTTCTGCCTACTGCCTTCTGCTTTCTTAGATCATCAGAGTGCCACCATTAATGTCGATCGAGGCCCCGTTGATGTAGCCGGCTGAATCTGAAGCAAGGAAATAGATCAGTTCGGCAAGTTCTTCCGGTGTTCCGAGCCGCGGCACCGGAAAGCCTTGCACCAGATTTTCCAGACGCTCGAAAGTCGCATTCTCTCGTGTTAATTCCGTATCGAACAAACCGGGACAGACGGCGTTAACAGTAATTCCATACGGTCCCAATTCTTTTGCGGCGGCGCGTGTCAAACCCAACAGGCCGGCCTTTGAAGCTGTGTAGTGCGCGCCTGCAAGTGTGCTGACGCTGCGTCCTGCCAGCGACGAAACGTTGATCACCCGACCGAAGTTTTGTTGTTTCATCACCCGCAGGGCTGCCTGCATCAAGAGAAAAGCCGCCGTCAGATTTGTGTCAAGCGTCTCGCGCCACTCCGGTTCAGTGATTTGTTCAAACCTGGAACCGGAGGCAATCGCTGCGTTATTCACCAACACATCCAGACGCCCGCACCGTTCCACGGTTTGGTCCACGAGCGTTCGGACTGTCAATGCATCGCGAATATCGCCGCCGAGCGGAAATGCGCCATCGCCCAACTCGGTTGCGAGTTGCTCGGCGCGCTCCTGCGTTCGCACGTTAACGCCAACTCGAGCGCCGCCGGCGAGAAATCGTACAGCTGTCGCGCGACCGAAACCGCGCGCGGCCCCGGTGATCAGAACCACCCGATCTGAGAATTCATTCGCCATCCCGATCAATCGATGATCGCCGGTCATCGTGAGCCTGAAGTAACCAGGGGCAACTCAACAAAACTCGCGTGGCCCGGTGAATGATAAATTCGCCGTAGCTTTCTGTGCGGTATCTTATAGCCCACGCAGCAGGAGAAGTGAAGATATCATAACCCCAGGCTCGCCCTCCCAATGTTCTGAAGATCCAGTTTCGAGAAACCGCACCCGCGTTGAAACGTTATTGTGCTCAGCTTAACTCACATGCAAACCGCCCCGGTCACGGACAATTGGGACAGTACCACCAATCATCACGTCTTCCGCACCACCCAATTCGACATCGAACGCTGGTGGTGCACCAGCAGTTTTGAGCGGCTCGACGCGTAGCGTCGGCATGAGCTTAGCCGTGGCTTTCAAGCCACGGTAATCGATCGCAAGAGAATATTCCGTCGCGTCAGCGACGGCTGAACAAATCAATCGTCGCTACGCGACGCTGGTGGAAATCTGGGTCGAGGATTCCCGGCCTTGAAAGGCCGGGCTAAAATCATTCGTCGCTCCGCGACGGAAACAACCTGGTCGCGAACGCTCCCGATTGTGTGACGAAGCCCTCCCCTCACGGTCGGGCTACTGCCCTGCTGTCAGAACCACTCGCCGAGCGCGGCGATCGCTTCCTCTTCACTAAGAGACTTTGCTTGCTTCATTACCTCTGCCGGAACCCAGCGCGGGAAAGGAAGTTCTTTGTTCACATGTTGGCCACTGGTCGTGTGTTCCTGCGTTACCTTTGAAATTCGGTCAGGTGGAAAACGCGCGGCTAATCGAACCAGCGCGGGCCATAGACTTCGATGTACCAGAGTGATCTTTCCTTTGACCAGGCGACAAACAAGAACATCCTCAGACTCAGTAACGACCTCAAGTATCGCGAAGATCTGATGACTCTTCGGATGGCCCCACCAGCTTCCTTTGATGGGTTCGCCGGCAATTGCTTCGGTCAATCGAGGCCGAGGGCCTTTGGCTGACACCAGTACCACTCCGTGTTCTTCGACGAATGCCAATGCCTCAGCAGCCGTCATGTAATTCCTCCTTGTGGTGGCGACCGGATCAAACGAAGGTACAGTAGCCCGAGCGATAGCGAGGGGACGCTGCCACTCAACAGATTTGGAGCGCCGGCAGAGAGCCGAGGGTCGACGGCGCTATGCTGCGCACCCTCACCCTAACCCTCTCCAATGGGAGAGGGAATCCAAAGCGGTGTCTCCCGATGAATCGGGATTGCCACCGCACTCCAAAAGTTATCAATTTGCGCTACCCCGCTACTGACCCGAGGGCTGCGCTTGTTTTAGTATCCACGCCAGCGCTGGATCTCGACCTTGCTGGTAGGACCGCCAATCAGGATCGATCCTTTTATCAGGCATGATGCCCGGGGTATCTTGTTCTTGAAACTTATAGAGTTGCGTCGAGTGCGAGACGCCGAGGTGTGACTTAGGCAACAGAAACTCGCGGTTCTCCTGATAACCATTCGGCCTGGCGCCAGTCGGCTCGCCAACCAGGAATGCGTGCAGGTCGTTCCGGAAGTCCGCGGCGTTAGACATGCCGGCTGAATAGGTCCATCTGCCGATTATGACGTACAGCATTCCCCTCTGAGTGAGCCGCGGGCGCTTCTTGAATTCCGAGATGATGTAATCGCGCCCTTTGGTGAAATCACCACCGCCGTTCTGACGCATGTCCACGACAATTCGCCGGATCTCCTGATGGTCGATGAAATCAAAAAGCTCGCGCGAGAACTTAAGGAAGTCCTTTCGTCTGGGATAGGCTTTGAAGTTCAAATAGAGAGTCTGCTCAGGAGCCAGGTATTTGAACCACAGAGGTTCCTTTTCACGTTGCTTATACAATGGCATTCGCCGCTCAGCATCAATCCAGTTTACTTGCTCGCCTGACTTAATAGTCTGCAAGGTAAGTCTAAAGCGCTCGCCTTTGTCACTGAGGAAGGTGTACTGAGCATGTGTGGTATCCGGCGCCAGGCCGAGCGCGTGCAAGTGCACCGGATAAGTGCTCAGGTCTGCGTGCGCGCTCCTGACAAAGCCTTCACTCTCGCCTTGAGGAATGTATGGCAAGTCTCGCGCATAAGCTTCGGTCACCGACACACCGCCGATCTCTACGATTCGTGTGCCAACCACTTTGCGGTATCTCGCAGAAGCGCCGGTGACCCGCAACTGATTCCCAAACCAAAACAGCCTGAGTGGGACTTCCCGGTAAAGGCGTCCCCAGCGCAGGTGAGTATGTCCGTCCCCAACCATCGCCACGATGCGGCTCAAGCCCATCACGATGTCGCTGTTCTGCAATTCGGGTATCCGGGCGTCAAGGTCTGCCACGGCGCGCGCGAACTGCTCCCGGGTGACGGCGTGAAAAGCGTTCGCGTGGCGGCGGGGGAGTTCGCTGGCGAGGTATTGCAGGTCTTCTCGCCAGGCAGCTTTGCTGAGATTGTCGGTAGGAGTCGTGTCGGGGACCGGACTTGGCGGACCGGTTCTAACTAGTTCGACGGCGCCCTTGTCTCCAAACCCGTCGAATGCGCCAACGAATCGGCCCGCTTTGAAATTTACTGTGATGATGCCTTCATCGTCGTAGGACTCAGCCTTGAAAACCAACTTACCGTCCGCGTAAGTGGCCTGAGCAATGTTAAAGTCGCCCAGAGGTGTGTGCATCGAGCCGACTATTGCTTGCTTGTCATATCTGATTTCTACAACCAGGGGCACGCGTCCGTAGACGGTAGACAGGGCGAAGCCTTCATAACGACCGGCGATCTCAGCGGGTGCCGTTTCTTTAGCGGCTTGTCCGAAGGCCGTGACCGAAAGAAGCGCGGCCAGAGCGAGCTGTGTGATCTGTCTTTGGAACAAATTCATCAAGGGGTCTAACGACATCGTGCTTAAGAAAGTTGTCACTATTCAGATCGGATAAGCGCGGATCGAGCAAATAGAGAAAGAAAAAGTAACAGTGGCGCGAAGGTCTACCCGTGGTTGAATCAATCCCGCTAATCATCACTTCTTTCGCATCACCCAGTTCGACATGGAACGCTGGCGGTGCACAAGCACAGTTTTGAGCGACTCCAGCAACTCGCCACCGAGCGATTCTGTTATGGCAAGCAGCATCTCTTCATCGACCAGAAACCGATCGCTTCCGTCCGGAAGGTGGTAACGCCGGCCTTCAATTCGTTCGACTTGATCTTTAATGCCCATCGTCGAAGCCAGACGCGCGAAGAACACTCCGGACGGCTTCAGCACTCGCCACATCTCCCCCATCATCGCGAGCCAATGTTCTTCATCTCTGGCGAAGTGCAGAACGGCGCTGCTGATGACTGCATCGAAGTCCGCATCGGTGAATGACATTTCTTCGACCGGCTCGATTCGGAAGTTATCCGGGGGAAGGTGTGGCGCCAACTCTCCAGCTCGCGCTCGAATCAGCGCAATCGCTTCCGCCGACCGGTCGACGCCGCAAATATCGAACCCGCTTCTTAAGAAATAGTTAAGATTGCGTCCATCGCCACAGCCGGCGTCGAGGATTTTCATGTTGGGAGTGAGGCGCCCCTTCAGTAGCTGGTCGAAGAGATATATGTCGATGCTTCCGAACCACTCCTGAAGGTTTAGTTGAGAGGTCATGCCAGAGGGACTTCGGGTCTTAAGGGCCGATCTGCCGCGCCCTGTCAGAAGTCTACCGGTGACTTAGGGGCGAGCGTGCTTCGGCTGATACAGTCCGACTTGGCCGCCACCGGGAAGAGTTATTTTGGTGAGTGTGCCCCACGGCAACTCCTGTACATCGCCGCAGCGGACACCCTTCGCGTCGAGGGCGGAAATCGCAACCTTGAGATCGTCACACATCAGGTAAAGCTCATGCTGATTGTTCTTCTCAGAAGGATGGCACGCCAGTTCGGACGGCGGGAGAGCAAAAATCAACCAACCGTGCCCGACATCGACTGAACTCAAGCCAAGCACGTTTTTAAAAAAATCGCGATCAGCCTCGGCACTCTTACTGTAGATAATTATGTGGGCACCATTGATCATCGTTTAGATAACCCCCATACCTTCTTCACAGAATTTTCACGCAGTTACTTCAGGGAAACAAAAACCTGAGCTGGAAATACGCTAGTGGCAAACGAAACGCGTACGGGGTTGATATTACTCCCCAACCTAACTCAGCGCTAATCTCGGCGTGGCTCTCAACCGAGTTTTCAATTTGAGTTCAACACAAATAATCGCGAGGGGTTTGCAAGTTCATCGCAAGATGGCTGCAACCAATGGCTTCTGGCGCGCAGTTACTATCCTTACATCATTGAATTCTCCTTGTGAGAACTGAGACTGAAGGCAAAGGCGCCGGATAAATGGGGGAGTCCGGCGCCTTTTTCTATTTGCAGCTCGATATTTTCAAATACCGCTCGATCTGAGTCAGCAATGCTTCTTCGTTGCCTGAGTCCGAAATAACCTACCAGGAATTTCACTTTGTCGCCTTGCACTTTCGGTTATTCTGAGGATAATCGCCGTTTCGCCTTAATTCTTGTTTTTGCACAGTGGTCTGCCTGAACGCTGAATGACGAACGCGAAAATCTCGCCTTACGGTTCCTGGAAATCGCCCATCACTTCTGAGTTGATCGTAAGAGAAGCGGTCGGCTTGAGCCAGGTTCAGTTTGATGACCATGACATTTATTGGATCGAGCTGCGCCCATCCGAAGGCGGGCGGCAGGTCGTTGTTCGTCACAGCCCCGATGGAGAGTTAAGGGACATCACGCCGGCGCAATTTAATGCGCGGACGCGAGTTCACGAATATGGGGGCGGCGACTATGTTGTAGCCGATGGCACAGTCTACTTCTCGAATTTTGCTGATCAGAAGCTTTACCGGCAGCCGCGAAATTCACTCCCTGAATCGATCGTAACCACAAGCAATCAGAATACCGGCAATGACGCTGATGTTCGTTACGCTGACGTGATTGTCGATAAAACGCGTAACCGTTTAGTCTGCGTCCGAGAAGATCACACGGACCGCAACCGCGAGGCGGTAAACAGTCTGGCGGCCATTTCGTTAAGTACGGGAGATGCAGTCGTCCTGGCCTCAGGAAATGATTTTTATTCATCTCCGCGGATTAATACTGACGGATCGAAACTGGCTTGGCTTACCTGGAACCATCCAAACATGCCATGGGATGGTTGTGAGCTGTGGGCCGCTGATATCACTTCCAACGGATCTCTGGCAAACAAACAGCAGGTTGCCGGCAGCCTGGATGAATCGATCTTCCAGCCCGAATGGGCGCCCGATGGAATACTGCACTTTGTTTCCGATCAGAGTGGCTGGTGGAATATCTATCGCGCGAACGCCGACGGATCTATCGAATCTGTTTGCGAGATGGATGCAGAGTTTGGTCTGCCGCAATGGATCTTTGGGATGTCGACTTACGCATTCGAGACCGGCGGCCGTATTGTCTGTACTTATACTGAAAAGGGGATTTCGCATCTCGGGATTATTGATACAGAGTCACGCGAACTTGAAAAGATCGATACCGAATACTCAGACATCAGCTTTCTTCGAGCCAGGCCAGGCCTTGCAGTTTTTCGCGCCGGCACGCCGGCACAATCATATGCGATTATCGAGCTTGATTTGCGAACGCGTCAGTCGAAGATATTCCGGCGCGCGAATAATATTCAAATCGATGCCGGTTACATCTCTGAGCCACAGGCGATTGAGTTCCCCACTGAAGAAGGTAAGACTGCGTACGGTTTCTTTTATCCGCCAAAGAACCGAGACTTCGTCGCGCCTGAAAACGAACGGCCGCCACTCCTGGTAAAGAGCCACGGCGGACCAACGGCGGCGACGCCCGCAGCCTTTAGTCCCAGCATTCAATATTGGACCAGCCGCGGAATTGGAGTGCTGGATGTTAACTACGGTGGCAGCACCGGCTATGGTCGCAGGTATCGCGAACGGTTGAACGACAAGTGGGGCATCGTCGACGTGGACGACTGTGTCAACGGCGCACTGCACCTGGTAGCCCAGGGCAGAGCGGATAATGAACGGCTGATGATTGACGGTGGGAGCGCCGGCGGTTACACGACTTTGTGCGCGCTCACATTCCGCGAGGTGTTTCGCGCCGGCGCCAGTCATTTCGGTGTCAGTGACGCCGAAGCCCTGGCTAAAGAAACGCACAAGTTTGAGTCTCGGTATCTCGATCGCTTGATTGGTCCGTATCCGGAAAGGCGCGATCTCTATTTCGAGCGCTCGCCGATAAATTTCACCGACCACTTGTCCTGTCCGGTCATTTTCTTTCAAGGCCTGGAAGATAAGGTCGTCCCGCCAAATCAGGCGGAAGTGATGGTGGAAGCGTTGCGCAAGAAAGGCCTGCCGGTAGCTTATGTTGCCTTTGCCGGCGAGCAACATGGTTTTCGCAAAGCTGAGAACATCCGTCGATCGCTGGATGGCGAGTTATACTTTTATTCGCAGGTGTTCGGATTTGAGTTGGCTGAGGAAGTTGAGCCGGTAGAAATCGAGAATCTGAACAAGTGAGCACTTTCAATGGTTTCAAAGATTCCCCATCTTCGACGGCCTTCAAGTTGAATGGTAAAAATCGACCGCCTGGGCTGGGCGGACGGACTTTCAGTGGTCTCTTACGGGGTACGTATTGGTATTCGCGTAAATGATCCAAGTGTGCTCGATGACGCGATTGCTCGCTTACCGCCCGGCTGGAAGAAAGCCCCAACCTCAACTATCGACCACCTTTATTCGTTGATTGCCGGCAGTATGAAGCCGGACTCCAAAGTCCGCCGTCTCAGCCTGGGTTACTGGGACATTTTGAGGATCGCTCGTTCGCGAGATTTCGGGGAAGTGCTGGATGCCTTTGAGGCTCATGTTCAATTGACCGTTGCCGAGTACGCGCCAGAGCGTATCTTCGTTCATGCCGGGGTCGTCGCCCACAACGGCAAAGCGATTTTGATTCCCGGATTGAGTCACAGCGGTAAATCGACTTTGGTGAGCGAGCTGATTCGCGCCGGCGCGACTTATTATTCAGACGAATATGCCGTGTTGGATGAACGCGGACGTGTGCACGCCTACCCGAGACCTCTGGGCATGCGTCAAGCCGGTTCGTTTGTGACGAAGAAAGTTTCTGCGGAAAAATTTGGCGCGGAGGTCGGATCCAAACCTTTGCGAGTGGGATTGGTAGTTTCGACAAACTACAAGGAAGGGGCGCGGTTCAAACCGCGCGAACTCACGCGCGGCAGAGGCGTGCTTGAGTTATTAGCCAATACAGTTTCAGCGCGCTCGCAACCGGAGCTTGCATTGACTGCCCTGCCTCGAGCATTGGAATCGGCACGAGTTTTGAAAGGCACTCGCGGTGAGGCAAGCGAAGTTGCCGAATCCATCTTGAAAGATCTCGAGTGACGCGCGGTCGCGATATTCAGAGGCCGGAAGCGGGGGCGAGCCCCCTTCCCGACCTTGAGACTTTCCCGGTTGTTGCAGAACAACGCCGCCTTGAATGGCTTTCGAGCAGGCCGCAGTACTCAACTCAATAATCTCGGGGTCAGGAAGGGGGCCCTGCCCCGCATTCTTTCTGTTTACTACTCACTCTTATCCATCGTCCGCATTCAGCATTACTGTGTGTCACCACCGAGTTGGACCCGAGAAGTCTCAGCGCCGAAAGACAAGGTGCGAAAAACTTTTTCGCGGACACAAACCTTCGATAATGGTGTCGTTCAAGGTATCTGTAACTGAGTTGTAACTCTCAGACTTAATTTCCAAGTTGCAGTTGGCGCTTGTTTGAGCGTTAAATATCCGCACTCATGATCGGGCAGTCCCTGGGCAATTACAAAATCACACACAAGCTCGGCGCCGGCGGACAGGGCACGGTTTATAAAGCCGTTGACAATAAGCTGGGCCGGACAGTGGTAATCAAAGTTCTGCCGGCAGAACTTACGGTCAAGGAAACAAATCTAAAGCGATTCGAACGCGAAGCCCGGCTGGCTTCATCTCTGGATCATCCGAACATCTGCACCATATTCGATCTCGATGAGGCGAATGGCCTGCATTTCATCGCTATGCAGCACATTGAAGGGCGCAATGTGCGTCAGCTCGTCAATGGGCGGCCGCTCGAATTGCAGAGCGCCTTGCGAATCGCCATTCAGGTAACCGAGGCGCTGACGGCGGCTCACGCGCGCGGGATTATTCACCGCGACATCAAATCAGGAAACGTCATGGTCACCGACAGCGGCCAGGTGAAGATCCTTGATTTCGGTCTGGCCAAACTGCTCGATGAGACTGAAGCGCAGTCCAGCGGCATTCATCAAACTGAATTGACTGAGATTGGCGTGCCCTATGGCACGGCTACTTACGCGGCGCCTGAACAGGCACGTGGCGATAAGGTTGATGCGCGCGCAGATATTTTTTCAACCGGCGTGCTGCTTTACGAGATGCTGACGGGCACCTGGCCGTTTCGCGGCAAGACAACGATCGATGTTCGCCACGCCGTGATTCACGATCAGCCAAAACCGTTAGCCGAAGTGCGTCCGGGGCAAACGCCGGCGCGCCTGCAACAGATTCTCGATCACGCGATCGCCAAGGATCCGCGGAATCGGTATCAGAAGGTTTCCGAGTTGCGCGACGAGCTGCGCGCCGTGCTGCGGGAAATCGACAGCGGCGTGCTAATGGAAGTCGCACCCGCGCCACCCAAGCATCTCGGCGGTTCGAGTCCCGTATCGCGCGCGATGCGATGGCTGAAGACATTGACTCGAAGTGAATCAGGACCCACGGCATCACAGCTCACCTCCGCGCCGGTATCCGAATCAAGAGAACCAATCTCGACAACCATTGCCGATCGGGAGAAAAAGAGTCTTGCGGTTCTGCCTTTCAAGAACCTCAACAACGATCCGGCCTCCAGCTTTTATGAATTTGCCCTCGCTGACGCAGTAATTACCGAGCTGGCCCGGATTCGGTCACTGGTCGTTCGGCCATCGTCGGTGATGTCGAAATACCAGGGACAGGCGACGGATCCTCGTGATGTCGGCCGCGAACTGAATGTTGATGCAGTCCTGTCGGCGGGATTCATTCATGTCGGGGAACGGTTTCGAGTGAACGCCCAACTGCTTGACGTGAAAGGCGGCGAGATTCTTTGGAGCGACAGAATCGATTCGGCTTCAAACGACATCATCGCGGTGCAGGACGAAATTACCCAACGGATCGTCGATGGATTGCGACTCGAGTTGAGTCCTGATGAAGAGGCAGGGCTGGCCCAACCCGCGACCGTCAACGCCGAGGCCTATGAAGAGTATCTCCGGGGCCGCGATCGGTTTGCGCGTTTCATCTTTCGCACCGTCTCGGCAGCCGACTGCGATGCAGCAATTAAGCATTTCAACCGCGCCATAGAGCTCGATCCCGAGTTCGGCCTCGCTTATGACGGCGTCGGAGCATGTCATGTCAATCGTGTTTTCAAAGGCCTCGGCGGCGCGGAAGACTTCGAGCGCGCGGAAGCGGCCTTTAGCAAGGCCCTGTCCTTTGACGCAAACATAATTGAAGCGCGAATGCTGATGGTTTTCATCTATCTCTGGCGCGGGCAAAAGCAGAAGGCGCGTGAAGAAGTCGCGCGCATGCGGCGGGAAGCGCCGAATGAAGCGGTAGTATATTTTGTAAAAGCGACGCTGCACCGGCTCGACGGCGAGTACGATCGCGCGCTGAGCAGTTATGATCGGCTGGTTCATCTCGACCCGGCGAGCTTTGTCGTGGTCAGCTACAATCGCGCGCTGATCTTCCTTTATCAGAATAAGAATGAAGAGGCCAGGCGCGAGCTGGACCGGGCCGCATCGGTCGAACCAAACAATCCACTCCTCAAAACCATTCGGGCTTTGACTCTCTTCTACGCGCAACGCTTCGAGGAAGCCTCGGCGATCGTGCGCGAGGTTCTGGAACAACATCCCAACCTTCACGGTATGCGGCCCACGCTGGCGTTATGTTTGGCCGCGCAAGGCGATTCCCAGGGCGCTCTCGAACAATTGAGTGAGGATGTCAAACGAAATGCCCTCGTCGATCCCGATATCGCGTATGCGGTCGCTTCCGTCCACGCGCTGGCCGGCGATCACGATCAGGCTTTTGAATGGTTGGAGAGGTCGGTCTCGCTGGGAAACGGAAACAGGCCATGGTTCGACGCTGACCCGAATCTTGCCAGTCTCAGGGACGATGACCGGTTCAAAGATCTAATGCGACGAATTGGAGGCTAAGAACACATCACCGCCTGAAAAAGATCGCGGAGACCGAATTACACTCGGATTCGCCAAACTCCGGATGACGCCAACCGCCTTTTACGATGTTGCCTATAAGTGTCCGCTGTGCGGTGACGAACACCGCCTGGAGGTATTTCTTCCGCGATCTGAACCTGACCTGGAGGGCAAACCCGCCACCGACCTTCCGCAGTCAATCATGACACTCGTGAAAACTGCTCTGCGATGCAAATCAACAGGCCGGCCGGTTTTGGGAAAGTTATGTCACCTTTACTATCTCACACCTGCTGAACCCGCGCCTGAATGATCGCCGCTTCGACCGTCGCAAAATACTCAACGAAATTGTAGAGCAGACTCTTGCTACAGCGCCGGCGTTTCCGAAATCAGCTATCAATTTCGGGGCGGCTTTGTTATACTGCGTTCGCTCACCTGGCTGGGCATTCGGCCCGGTCGCATCACCGCGATTGAATTTTCAAACAGAGTGATTGGGTTTGAGCAAGATTTTTTGAAGCCATCAATTTGATGGCAACCGAACCGTTCGCCCGGGTTTCAGAGCGCGTCTATCAAAAGAGGTGACGCTGGCTCCCTGGTATTGTCGCGACTTGAGGTCGCGCCTCTCGCGGTTCGATGGAGTTCCTACTTGAACAGTTCAAGACGTTCTCGCAATTCAGAGGATGTCGATCTATTTGATCAGCATCCCGGGCGAGACTCTCAATCAAATAACGCGAATCGACCGTGTGCGCATACATTGTGCGGTAACACGATCGATGCGTTTCATCTGCCGGAAAATGACTCCGGCAAATTCCAACCACAATCGAGCAGGACATACGCCGCCTTTCTCGGCCGCGAATCGCGCTTAAAGATGCGCGAACTTCTGCTCACCAATCGTGTGCGCGCTGTGTTTCCTCCGGCCGAAGCCGGGAGCACGCGCAGCTGCGCCACAGAAAGAATCTAAATGGCAAAAGAGTTAATAGTTAGTGTGAACGGTCGCGAGAAAAAGATCGCGATCATTGAGAACGACCGCGTCACGGAGTTTTACATCGAGCGCGGTGAACAAAACCAGGGCATTGTCGGCAACATTTACAAAGGGCGCGTGATGCGGGTCCTGCCGGGGATGCAATCGGCGTTTGTAGACATCGGCCTGGAGCGTGATGCGTTCCTTTATGTCTCTGATTTCTTTGACGAAGAAGCTGAGTTCGAACGGATCGTTGTCGACAAATCAAAGAAAGGTGATGCTGCCACTGCCGCCCGGGCGGCCGCTGAGCATATCGAAAAAAGCCGCGTCGAGCGCGAGCATCACATCGAAGCCAGCCACGAACGCGCCGAACCTCTGCTTGAGGCTGAGGCTTCGGCCGCCGTTGAACCTGAAACTGAACCCGCAGGCCTGATCGAGGGCGAAGAGCCGCGAGGACGGCGCCGTGGTCGGCGAGGTGGCCGACGTCGTGGACGCGACTCGGGAGAAATCACACAGGCAGAAGAGGGAAGTGCGCCGATCTACCCTTCAGGCGAAGATATTCAAACGCCCTTTATTTCTTCGGCGGCATCGTTCGAGCGGATAAGCGACGAAGAAGAACGCGCCACGAATGGCGAGATGCTGAAAGATGCTCGGCTCCAGGAACGAATTATGGACGAAGTGCACGCCGCCGAGTTCGACATGGAAGATTTGCCGAGCGCGCCTGTCGGCTCGCTGCTTTCCGAGGGAATGACCAGCAGCGGGTCGTTTCAGCGTATTGAAGATGATAGTGAAGTCTCCGCCGAAGCGCCTCGGCGGCACGAATTAATATCAGCGAGTGTTGGTGACTTCGTCGACGATATTGCAGAAGAAAGATTGGGCAAGCCATCGTTCGAGCGTGTCAGTGACGACGCTGACAGTGGCGGCGAAGGTAAGAGCCCCATCGATCTCGTGAGAAATCTGTTCCGTCGCAACAAGAAGAACGACGCTGCGGAGAGCGGTCAACCAGAGCGAAAATCCTATAGCCGGCGCGCGTCCAGGTCTGCGCCGAACGAGGAAAAACACGCGATTGAAGAGGAGCCATCGGCCGCACCGCCTGAATTCTCGGACGAATTTGATGCAAGCAGTAAGGCGATGGGCCTCGAAAGTGGAGAAGAAACGAATGAAATCTATCCGGATGCTGAAGCTCAACTGACATCGGGCCGCGCGCATGAAGAGTTCGCGACCAGGAGGGGCGGTCGCCGGCGGCGGCGGCCAAAGAAAGCAGCGACTGGTGAAGCTAACGGCACCACGGACGGTGACGGCGCGAACGGCGACGCTGAAGTTGCTGAAGTCGAAGCTGTGGAAGTCCAAACCAGTGAACCTGACGATGCGCACGTATCACAGGCTCCGCCGGCACGCGCCGCCCGCCGTCCGGATCCGCGCCGGCGGGGGCGAACGCCGCGTCGTGATCACCGTCAACCTGCGATCACCGATTTACTCCGCGACTCTCAGGAAATCCTGGTTCAGATTGCCAAAGAGCCGATCGCGAAGAAAGGCGCGCGCATCACTTCGCATATCGCCCTGCCGGGTCGATACCTGGTTTACATGCCCACCGTCGAACATCTTGGAGTTTCGCGCAAGATCGATTCTGAAAGTGAGCGCACGCGTCTGCGCAAATTGATTCAAAGCATTCGCGATGAAGAGGACGTGCCGTCCGGAGGTTTCATCGTGCGCACCGCCGGAGTTGGTATCAGCGAGGGCGATTTACGGGCCGATGCACGGTATCTGGTGCGGACGTGGTTGGATATTCGCGAGAACGCTGACAAAACCAAGGCGCCCGCTCTGGTTCACCGCGATCTCGATTTGGTGCAGCGAATTCTCCGCGATCAACTCTCGGATGATTTCAGCGCGATTCGGATTGATTCGGAAGATGAATATCAGCGCATTGTTGAATTCGTCCATCGCATTCAACCGCGGATGGTAAATCGGGTGAAACTCTACACGCGCGACACCCCCATCCTCGAAGAGTTTGGAGTGCAGGCGGAAGTAGACAAAGCGATCAAGCCGCGCGTGTGGCTGAGATCAGGCGGCTATCTGGTCATAAACCAGACTGAGGCGCTGGTGGCAATCGATGTTAATACCGGCAAGTTCGTGGGCCGCGGCGCGACGAGACTGGAAGACACCATTACCAGGACGAACCTCGAAGCGGTGGATGAAATCGTGCGCCAGATTCGCCTGCGCGATTTGGGCGGCATCATCGTGCTCGACTTAATTGACATGGAAGATCGCCGCAATCGCACCCGCGTGATGCAGGCGTTGCAGGAAGCATTGCGCCACGACAAGTCGCCGACGAAGGTGCTGGCGTTCAATGACTTTGGCCTGGTGATCATGACGCGCAAGCGTGTCAAGCAATCGCTTGAGCGGACATTGTGCGCAACGTGCTCGTATTGCCAGGGCGCCGGGCTGGTGAAATCGCCACAGACGATCTGTTACGAAATTCTTGAGCAGGCGCGACGCCTTTCAAAGGATGCTGACGCTGAAGGCGAACGCCAGCCCACGCTGCGCGTGAACCCGGAAGTCGCCCGCGCGCTGCGCGGTCCTGAGCGCGACGTGCTTAATGAAATCGAAGATTATTTGGGTGCGATTGATATCACGAGCGATGCGCGCGTGCATCAGGAACAGTTCGATTTCGCGTTTATTTGATGCCAGGAGCGCGACATCTTATTTGCGTGAGCGCGAAGCGCAAAAGCTACTTCGCTAAATCAGCCAGGTAGCTTTCCTGCTTAAACACCTGGAATCCCCGGCTTAAATAATTTGGCATCGCCGCTTTGTCATCGAGCGTGCAGGTGTGCAGCCACACGCGGTTCGCGCCATCGAACCAGGCTTGTTCAGTCGCGCATGTGAGTAAGTGTTTGCCGAACCCGCGGCCAATAAACGCCGGCAACAATCCGAAATACGCGATCTCAGTCGAGCCGTCTTCGCAGCGGCGCAACTCGAAATAACCCGCAGGTTCAGTTTCGTAAGTCATCAGCCAAAGGGAAATTTCAGGCTGATACAGATGGCCCTCGATCTGTCTGTCAGTCCACGGCAGCCGATCAATCCAATGATAATTGGCGCCAACCTCAACGTATAAATGGCGATAGAACGCGGGGGAGCAATCTCGCAATCGCTCAATCGAGATGCGGGGGTCGTCGGACCGCCACGCTTGCAACTCGTCCGGCGATCGCATTTCCAGATAAGTGCGAGTGACTTCGATAGCGTTGTCAGTCTTCATTGGAAGTGAGCCAGCTACATTTTCCATTCGTCATTTAACATTTCTCATTTGCCATTTGAATTTCATCGCCTGTCGCAATTAAGAAGTAACGCCGGAGACTAAATGAGAAATGAAAATTGAAAAATGATATATGGAAACTGCGGTCGTCCGCTTATGCGGATGGTACTGACTTTTCTTCCCTTCACTTGCCGCTTTTTCCTGTCACCGCCCGCGCCCTTGGATGGAACCGATCATAGGCCTTGCGCATATGTTGATCCGTAATGTGCGTATAAATCTGCGTCGTCGAAATGTCTGCGTGACCCAGCAGCGCCTGCACCGATCGCGAATCGGCGCCGTGCTGCATCAGGTGCGTGGCAAAGCTGTGTCGCAACGTGTGCGGCGAAATGTCGGGCACACCTGCGGTCGCCGCATGTTTCTTGATTATCGACCAGGCGTTTTGTCTGGACATCGTGCGACCACGAAAGAGAAACAATTCAGGTTTTCCTTCGGTTCCCAGCCGTTGTCGCACCGGAAAATATTCCTGCAGCCAACCAATCGCGCTTTTGCCAATCGGAACGTGTCGTTGCTTGCTTCCCTTTCCAAAACACGAAACCAGGCCGGCATTAATATCGACGTCTCGCGCGGCCAGCGCGCACAACTCCGAAACTCTCAAACCCGTGGCATACATCAATTCCAGCATTGTCCGATCGCGAATACCCTCATCTGTCTTGATATTGGGAGCATCCAGCAAACGGCCAATCTCGTCTTCAGTGAGATATTGCGGCAGATAAGTCATTCGCTGCGGAGTATCAAGGTCCTCTGCTGGATGCCGCTTGATATGCCCGTCGAGCATTAGAAAGCGATAGAAGCCACGCGCGGCGCTGACAGCTCTGGCAACGGAAGTCGGCGCGAGTCCCTCACGCGACATGCGCGCAATCCAATCGCGCAGGTCCTTGCGTTCGAGTTTCTCAACGGGCGCCCCTTTTGTAGCAGCCCACACCTGCAACTTTGTAAGGTCGCGGCGGTAACTTTCCAGCGTATTCGCCGACAGACCTTTCTCGACCTGGACGTAATTGAGAAACTCGCGAACCAAATCGCGCTGCGAATGTCTTTCGCTCATCGGGTTTGATTATAAACCAGGATGCGCAACAAGTGTGGCACGGGATCTTGCGCGGGATCTTTCAACGAGCGAGATGACCGCGCCACTCCCCTGTTTTTGCAATTCCGGCTCTTTTGATAGAATCCGCCCTCTCACGGCGCTCGAATTTCCGAGGACACCAACGATGCGAATAAAAACAATTGCCCTGACAAGCGCACTAATTCTGGCCGCCGCGGCCGCTCATTTTGCCCAGACGCCTGAGGCGCCAAGATACCTATTGCCGCCAAAAGAGATCACCGACGCCTTCGACGCGCCACCCCTCCCGGCCGTCTTGCTCAGCCCGTCCAGGCAAGTACTGGCCTTAAGTTATCGCAAAGCCTATCCCGGTATTGCTGAGTTGTCGCGGCCGATGTTGCGGTTGGCGGGAGAGCGCGTGAATCCGAAGACCAATGGGCCACACCGCACCGCAAACATCTACTCGATCACCGTGAAGAAGATCGCCGACGGCAGCGAAATAAAGGTCACCGTCCCGCCGCAGGCGAATCTTTCAAACATTCATTTCTCGCCGAATGGCACACACTTATCGTTTCTCAACACCAGAGAAAACGGAATTGAATTGTGGGTTGCGGATGTCGCAACCGGTAAAGCAAGGATGATTAGCGGAACTGATCGTTTGAATGCCACGACCGGTGATCCATGCGACTGGCTGCACGACAACGCGACCTTGATCTGCGAGCTGGTGCCCGCAGGTCGCGGGCCGGCGCCGGCGGAAGCGCCGGTGCCCATGGGCCCGAACGTCCAGGAGAATTATGGGAAAGCCGCGCCCGCACCCACATTTGAAGACATGATCAAGACAGCGCACGACGAGGCGCTGTTTGAATACTATTTTACGAGTCAGTTAGCGGCTTTCAATATTGCATCAGGTAAGAAGACACCGATTGGCCGTCCGGCAATCCTTGAGGGCGTGACGCCATCGCCAGGCGGCGAATATTTTCTGGTTTCCAAAATAAAGCGCCCCTTCTCGCATCTGATTCCGATCGACGGATTTCCCGAAGACGTTGAGATATGGACGCGTGCCGGGGAAACGGCACGCAAGATTGCCGACGTTCCCACTCGGGAAGGCGTACCACTCACCGGCGTGCAAACCGCGCCGCGCGGAATTCACTGGCGAACGGATCAACCGGCGACCGTCGTTTGGGCGGAAGCTCTGGACGGAGGTGACTTGAAAAATAAGGTTCCCTTCCGTGACAAGATCATGTCGGTTGCCGCTCCTTTTAACGCTGAACCGGTTGAAATGGCCAAAACAGAATGGCGATACGCAGGCATTTCATTTACCGAAAAAGGAATCGGGTTGTTAACTGAGACGGATCGCGCGACGCGTCATGTACGCACGTGGATTATCGAGGCCGGTGCCGAGCCTCGCAAACTTTGGGATCGACGGCAAGATGCCGCGTACGAGAATCCGGGTTGGCCTGTTGCGCGCCGAGACAGCGGCGCGGGAGGTTTTGGTGGCGGCGGCAGCGCCGGGCCAATCGTGCAAAATGGCGATTACATTTATTTGACGGGCCAGGGCGCGTCGCCGGAAGGTGATCGCCCATTCATCGATCGCCTCAATCTCAAAACACTAGCCAGCGAACGTTTTTTCCGGAGTGACAGCAAATCATATGAAACGGTCGTCGCGCCTCTCGATGACAGCGCCGGCATGATTCTGACGCGTTATGAAACGCCCACCGACCCTCCGAATTATTACGTGCGCGATCTCGCCGCCAATTCGCGCCGGGCGGTGACTGACTTCAAAGATCCACAGCCGCAGCTTCGCGGCGTCACTCATCAATTCGTTACTTACCAGCGCAAGGACGGCGTGAAGTTATCAGCGACGCTTTACCTGCCGCCGGCTTATAAACCCGGGACGCGTTTGCCGGTAGTGATCTGGGCTTACCCGCGTGAATTCGGCGATCCCGATTCAGCGAGCCAGATCACCGGTTCGCCAAACCGTTTTACGATCGTGAGCGGATACTCGCATCTGTTTCTGCTGCTCTCCGGCTATGCGATCCTGGATAATCCCGCGATGCCAATCGTCGGTCCTGGGGAAACAGCTAATGATCATTACGTCGATCAACTCGTGGCCAGTGCTGAGGCGGCAATCGACAAAGTCGTCGAGATGGGTGTCGGCGATCGCGAGCGCTTCGGTGTCGGCGGTCACAGTTATGGCGCTTTCATGACCGCGAACCTTCTGGCGCACTCGCGTCTGTTCCGCGCCGGATTTGCCGAAAGTGGCGCTTATAATCGTTCACTAACCCCGTTCGGCTTTCAGAGTGAGCGCCGGACTTTTTGGGAAGTGCCGGATCTGTACGCGAAGATGTCGCCGTTCTGGTATGCGAACAACGTCAGGGATCCGATCCTTTTGATGCACGGCGAAGCCGACGACAACTCGGGAACATTTCCGATTCAGTCGGAACGCTTCTATATGGCGCTTAAGGGTCAGGGCGCGACTGTGCGTTATGTGACTCTGCCGTTCGAAGCGCACGGTTACGCGGGGCGCGAAACCCTGCTGCACATTCTCGCGGAGCGAATCAATTGGTTCGATAAGTATGTGAAGAATGCCCCGCCGCGAAATAGCGAGAAGACGGCTGCCAATTGATCGCCAAATGGACTCGCCTCGTGATCAAAGTCCGCATTTACCGGCCTTTCGCGATTGTGGCTTTCTCCGGTAACGGTGAGTGACCGGCCGCCTCCGGCCGATGCCAATTGCATTGCGCGAGATGATCAGCGTCGGCGGCAACTGCCGGCGTTTGAATTCATTCGCCGGTGATTCCACGCGGTTCAGGATGTCGTAAACCAATTCCGAGTTGTGGCCGGCGGCAATGATTTCTTCGGGCGATTCTTTGTGCTCAAAGTAAAGTTTGAGGATCGGATCGAGCTCATCGTAAGGCGGCAAAGATTGATCGTCGAACTGTCCCGGCGCCAGTTCCGCCGACGGCCGCTTGTCGATGATTGATTGCGGGATGATTTCACGCTCGCGGTTATATAGTCGCGCCAGCTCGTAGACTTCCGTTTTCAAAACATCGCCGATAACCGCCAGCCCTCCGTTCGTGTCGCCGTAAAGCGTGCAGTACCCGAGCGCCAGTTCCGATTTGTTTCCCGTGGATAGCAGCAAACGATCTTCGGCATTAGAAATCGTCATGAGGATGTTGCCGCGCAGGCGCGATTGCAGGTTCTCTACTGCATGCGAATCACTTCCGGCCTTCGGCTCCGGTAAGTCGAGCTCCTTGCGTAATAATTGAAAAGCTTCGCTGATCGGTTTTTCAATCACCGGCATTCCCAGTTGGCGTCCCAACGCAAACGAATCTTCGATGCTGCCCCGTGACGAATATGGCGAAGGCATTGTCACCGCCATTACGTTTGCCGCACCCACGGCTTCACACGCAAGCGTCGCAACGACTGCCGAGTCGATTCCACCCGACAGACCAACAACGGCTTTAGCGAAACCATTCTTGCCGGCATAATCGCGTATCCCCAGGACCAAAGCGCGGCGCATCGTTTCAATATCATCTCCCGGCAGGCAGCGCGTATCTACCGCGCCACAATCCAGATCGACTGTGCCAACGAATTCTTCGAACGGGGGTGCCTGCAAAATTATTTTGCCTTTGCTGTCGGCGATAATGCTCGAGCCGTCAAAAATTACTCCGTCATTTCCGCCGATGAGATTTACGAAGACGATTGGAAGGCCGGCCGTCTTCGCCCGGTGCGAGACCATGTCGCAGCGCACTGCCAGCTTGCCTTTATTGAAAGGTGAAGCATTGATGGAGACCAAAAGGTCGGCCCCCATTTCGATCAGTTCTTCCGCCGGATCATTTGCATAGAGCCGTTGTTTCCAAAACGTCTTGTCATTCCAGAAGTCTTCGCAAATCGGAACTCCGAGCTTGCAATCACCCAAACTAAAGAGCCGCCGTTCAGACGCCGGCTGGAAATAACGCGGATCGTCAAACACGTCGTACTCCGGCAAAAGGGTCTTGTCGGCAAAGCCGAGCAGAGTTTTGTTTTGGATTACGGCCGCCGAGTTATACAGTGCCCGGCCAGTAGCCTGATCGCTTGGGCGCACCGTCCCGACAACCGCTGTGAGGCCGTCAGTCGCTTCGACAATTCTGTTAAGAGAGTCGAGAGAAGTACGAATGACGTCCCCGTCGAGAAACCAGTCGAGCGAGGTGTAGCCCTGGATTGTGACTTCGGGAAAGACGATCAGGTCCGATGATTCTTCTTTGGCTTGTTCAATGGCTTTGATGATGCGCGCGGTGTTGCCGTCACAGTCGCCATTCGTCGTGTTGATCTGGCCGATGGTAACGCGCATCCATACAGATTCTAACACTTATCCGACAAGCATTTGATTGCCTGGGGATTGACTCGTAAATTCGCTGGAAGGTGAGAAGTGGTGCCGGAGGAGAGACTCGAACTCTCATGAGGAGTGAACCTCGCCAGATTTTGAGTCTGGTGCGTATACCAATTTCGCCACTCCGGCTTGTGCTGGGCGCACGTCATAATAAGAGTCCCAAGCTGTCGCGGTCAACCCGTAACCAGGTCCAGTAACAGAGAAATTGGCCGGAAAATGGCCGTTCGCCTGCCGATGCAAAAAATGGTTTACCGTTCTCAAATCATTGTTGTACAATCTTCGTGCCTTCAGCCGCTACGGCTGACCACCCGACCACCGGGAAATTCTTCCTATAGCTTACCAAGTCAACTCTCCCGGTGGCCGAGACTGCGCTCAAATCCGGAACGATCATAATGTCTAACCCTCAAACTGATTCGCGCAAATTGCTGATTGTCGATGACGAGCCCGAAGTTCGCGCTGTTCTGCGCGACTTATTGAGCTCCGTTTACGAATGCTTAGAAGCCTCGTCTGCGGAAGAAGCGCTGCAACGGTTGCGTGAAGATAATTATCAATTGGTGATCAGTGACATCACCATGGGCGGCATTAGTGGTTTGGAAATGATTCCCCACGCCAAGCGAATCTCTCCGGACACTGTGATCGTGATGGTCAGCGGCATGCAGACGATCGAGAGCGCGATTGAAGCATTGCGACTGGGCGCCTTCGATTACCTGGTGAAGCCGTTCGACCTGCGCCAGGCAGAGGCCGCCGTTGCTCGCGCACTGGAGCACTACGAACTTGTTACCGCCAAGCAACGTTATGAGAATCATCTGGAAGAACTTGTTGAGCAGCGCACGATCGAATTGGACAGAGCCCTGGGTTCTCTGGAAGGTGCTTATCGCTCGACGTTGCGGGCCTTGACGGCGGCGCTCGAAACGCGCGACGCGGAAACGCACGGGCACTCTGAGCGCGTAGTGACTTTCAGTTTGCGTTTGGGTCGCGAGTACGGTCTGAATGGCCCGCAAATGAATGCGCTGGAGTTCGGCTCTCTCTTGCATGATATTGGAAAGATTGGTGTGCCGGATGCAATCTTGCGCAAACCCTCGCAGCTCACAGAGGATGAATGGACGCGGATGCGCGAGCATCCCTTGCACGGCCAGCAGATCCTTCGCGGCATAGAATTCCTGGAAGGCGCGGCGCGCGTCGTCGCCCAACATCACGAAAAATGGGACGGCTCAGGGTATCCGTTAGGATTAAAGGCCGAGGAGATTGATGTCTGCGCGCGAATCTTTTCCGTGGCGGACGCATTCGATGCGATCACCAGCGATCGTGTCTATCGCGAAGGACGCTCTTACGAAGCCGCCGTGGCTGAGCTGGATGAATGGGCTGGTAAGCAATTTGATCCCAGGGTTGTCGAAGCCTTTCATCGCATACCGAAAGAGGACTGGGACGAATTGCGAAAACGATCCTTAATGCGCGAACCTCAGCAGGACGTGTGGCGGCTGAGATCTTCGAGTGTCCAATCCCATTTGGCTGCGCCGATCAGCTAAGCGAAATCATCTCTCTTAAACATTCTAGGCGTTAGATCGACTTCCTAAGCCCTCATCCCCGACCCTTCTCCCCAGAAGGGCGAAGGGAGAACGGAGATTCGAATACGACGGCGTAACTCCGTCGGCAGTTCTGCTGAAATGCACGTAGAGTTATTGTCCGTTCGGAACTACATAACCACGGCGACTCCTCAGATGCAGCCCTACGCGCCGTGCTGCAACCTCGATATGGCGATATTCGCCGGGTTCCGCTTCCGACAAAGGGCGAGTAGGCCGGTACGTCACCACATATTCAGCGCCGATTTCGCGCGCGACTTCTTCACCCTGCGCGATCATTTCCTCGGTCGACTTCGGCAGAAAAATCTTTCCACCGGTATCGTTAGCCAGAGACGTCAGCCACTTCTCGCTCTTCCTTGTGTCCGCTTCATAAGCCTTTCGTTGTTTTCGCATCGCCGGATCGAAAGTAATGCCCACGCCATAGGACGGACTGCGGCTGGTGCCGGGCGGCAAGGTTGGATCATTGGCGACAGTTGGATCGGATGAAGCCGGGCGCGGTCCGGCGACAACGCTCGTCGGCGATCGCTTATCACTTTTCTGACGAACGAAATTTGTATAGCTGATGACGTGCACTGTGGCCCGGGTGGCCATCAATTCGTTGAGCGCATCTTCAAGCTTAACGCTGCCACCCGGTGTTTCCACCCCGTCAGTGATCAAGACAATATGGCGGCTCCCTTCCGGCTGATCTGCGAGCATTTTCGCCGCCAGGCCCATGGCTTCCGAAAGCCGAGAGCGCTTGCCGGCAAATAATTTTGTATTGAGGGTGTGGGTTACTTGATCAAAATCGTCGGTCCAGTCTTGAATCAGCTCCGCTTTATTTGCGGATTGCAACACCGCCACCCGGTCGTTCTGCGGCAGGCGTGCGATAAGCCGCAAGGCCACCGCGCGGGTAGTGCTCGTTTTCTTTGAGAGCTCGCCAAGACCACTCAGCTCGCCGCCGGTATCCAAAATCAAGAGCACGTTGGCGGGAATGTGGCGCACACTTCGTATCTGTTGAGCGGTACCATCTTCCAGCACCAGCACATCATCGATCTCCAGCGTGGGATCGTAGTGTCCGTACGAATCCTGGGCAATTATGGGAAGGCGCACTTCTTCAGTGAAGACCTTTACACGTTGCTGATCTTCCGGTTTGGGCTCGATCTTCGGCGTTGGTGAAGGCGACGGTTTTAGGCTTGGTTTGGCTTGTCCAAAAAAATTGTTCCAGGATGAAAATGCAAACACCAGGACGAGTGAAGACAAGACCTGAAACAAAATGCTCAGCGCATTTCCGTGATGATTCTTCACTATTGAGAATTGGGCACGATGTAACCCCGGCGGCTCCGCAGGTACAGCCCGACTCGCCGCGAAGCTATTTCGACCCTCCGATATTCGCCAGGCTTGGCGGAGCTGAGGGGATGAGTGGGACGATAAGTAACGACATACTGCGATCCAATATCGCGCGCGACGCTATCTGCCTGGGCCAACAGTTCGTCATTGGACGCCGGCAGCAACATCTGGCCACCGCTTTCATCGGCAATATCTTTCAGGTGCGCCTCGCTATCGATTGTGGCGCGCTCGTAATCTTTCCGGCGTCGCCGCATTGCCAAATCCGTGTCGATCGTGCCGATTCGAAACCCGGGTGTGCGCGTGGTCCCGGGCGGCAGAGTCGGATCGCCATTCGCGACGGGATTGCTGGCTGGATTTGCATCGCGTTGAATCCCATCTCCGCCGCGCGCCAACTTCGTCTGATTCTGCAAGGCAGCGCGAGCGAGGATCGTGTAGCTGATAATGTGCACGCTCGCTTGAGCTGAATTAAGCTGTCGCAAAGAAGCTGCCAGAGTTGCGCGGCCACCAGGGCTCTCCACTCCATCACTGATCAAGACAATATGACGCGCCCCGGGCGGGGTGTCTCTAAATTGATCTGATGCCGCTACCAGTGCATCCGCCAGCCGGCTGACTTTTCCTGAGCTTAATTTCGTTTTGAGGGTTTTTACGGCGGTGGCCTTCTCCACCGTCCAGCTCAGCAAGAGCTGCGGACGATCTGCAAACTGCATCACTGCGATTCGATCGCCGTCAGCGAGAGCGCTAACCACTCGCGCCGCAACGGCGCCGGTGGTATTCGTATTCTTCAAACCGAGTTGATTGCCGGTATCGAGCAACAAAAGAACGAACGCCGGCATGTGCCGAACGCTCCGTATCTGTTGGGCGACGCCATCTTCGAGGACCATTAAATCGGCCAATTCGAGCGTGGGATCGTAGTGTCCGTATTGATCGAGAGCCACAACCGGCAAGCGCACTTCTTCGGTAAAGACCCTCACGGATTCCTGCGCGTCGCTTTTAGGAGGTGAAGGAGATGGCCGCTGGGCCAGGACAGACGCAGCTAAGCTGCTTACGAAAACAGCAAGAAAGATCGGTTTAAGGTGTCGGAGAAACAAAGCAAACGTCCTGATTGATTTATCGGATCGCCGACTTTGATGCGCGATTAGTAGTGCGCGCGTTGCCCATCAAGATGTGGCTTTTCGTGCTTGCGCCTGCACGGCGGTAATGGCGATCGCGTCAACGATGTCTTCTGCTTTGCAGCCGCGCGAGAGATCATTCGCCGGGCGATCCAACCCTTGCAGGATTGGTCCGATCGCGGCAGCGCCCGCCAGTCTTTCCGTTAATTTATAAGCAATATTTCCGGATTGCAGGTCAGGGAAAATGAGCACATTCGCGCGACCGGCAACACTGGAACCGGGCGCTTTGGATTGCGCAATTGCCGGCAATAGAGCCGCATCCGCTTGCAGTTCGCCGTCGATGTCGATTTGTGGCGCCCGTGCTTTGACCGTGCGCGTGGCCTCGACGACTTTGTCGATTAATCGATGTCGCGCGCTGCCTTTTGTGGAGAATGAGAGCATGGCGACGCGTGGTTCCGTCCCCAGCAAAGCGCGACATGAATCAGCGGAAGCGATCGCGATCTCTGCCAGCTCGGCCGCGCTTGGTTCAATGACCACGCCGCAATCGGCGAAAATCATCGCACCGTTGTGACCGACGGTCTGATCGCGCAAGGCCATCACAAAAAAACTCGAAACCAATTTGAATCCGCTGCGCACCCCGATGCAGTGCAAAGCCGCGCGCACGGTGTGCGAAGTCGTGTTGGTCGCGCCGGCAACCGATCCATCAGCGCGGCCCGAACGCACCATCAGATCACCGTAGTACAACGGGTCGCGCAGGGCGTTGCGCGCCTCATCGATCATCATGCCTTTGGCATGCCGCGCTTCATAAAGCAGGCTGACCATCTTGTCGAAGTCGTTTGCGCGAGTGTGATCGATCATCTCAACCCCGCCGAGATCGCTTCCTGTCTGCTGCGCCGCCGTGCGAATCTTGTCTTCGCTTCCGAGGATCGTAATGCGCGCCAGCCCGTGCCGGGCGGCGGCGCTGGCGGCGGCAACCGTGCGCGGATCCTCTCCTTCCGGAAGGACGATGTGCTGTGGATTTGACGAAGCGCGCTGGCGAATTTGATCAAGTATGGACATTGGGGAAATGGCTCTGAACTACTCAGTGATGAAACCCTTTCTCGCTTGCGGAGTCTAACCGAGCGCGTATCTGAGAACAAGCTTCAAAACTGTGAATGTGCGAGAAGATTTAACGGGATCCCGCGAAAACGAACCAATCGCGAGTTGATTCGAGGCCAATGCTGTGATGGTATAGCACGGGAGTCACGAAGAACTATGAACCGACGACATCTAAAAAATATTTTCTACCCCGGCGAGCTCCTGAGTACTGTCGTACTATGTTCGGTTTTTCTTTGGCTGACGGCGTGTACTCGCCCGGGGAACCCGACTGCGATAGCGCCTGTCTCCTCGCCTGTGCAGATTTCATCGTCGGCGCAAGTGGTGAGGGTTGCAACCTCTCCGGTGGCGCTCAGGCCTAGTGAGTCTATTGATGCTGAGATCAAGCTTTCAATTTCTCCGGGTTTTCACGTAAATGCGAACCCGGCGACATTCCCTTATTTAATCGCGACTGAAGTGCTACCCGAAAAAGCGGACGGCATCACAGCCGGCAAGCCGATTTATCCGGCGGCGGTCAGTCAGGAATTCAAATTTGCGGAACAACCGCTCGCCGTTTATCAAGGCGAAGTTTTGATCAAGATACCGCTGCGAGCGACAACTGGAAGCGGCGAACGGTCATTACCAATCAAGCTGCGGGTTCAGGCCTGCGATGAAGAAAAGTGTTATCCGCCCTCAACGGTTAATGTTTCGATCCCCGTGAACCTTAACTAACTAATGACAATTGAACGTGCATTCATCGCCCTCGCCGGATTGCTCGTCATTACTGCAGCGTTCTTCCTCTGGCGCGAAAATATTTCGGCAGCGTTTGTAATTGGCGCATTGGGAGCAGTCGCCTGGTTTATTAGTTATCGCTTTCATTTGCGTTCGAGCTTTCCGGTGACGGATGATGAAAACGAATCAATCGACGATGACGATGATGAACTCCACAATGAAGTTGAAAATGACCACACCGCGGCGTCTTAGAGCGCCCTTACTAATTTTGACGATCGTGTTGTTGACTTGCGCAGCCAGGAGCAGCGCTATGCCGCACTCTTTGCCGGCTTCGGATCAATCAGAAGTCCGCGCCGCCGTCCAACGGATATTCGATCAATTGAAAGCCGGCGAATATGGCGGGCTGTATGATTCGCTGCCGTCGTCATCGCGTTCGCGCATCTCGCGTGAAAGGTTTGTCGCCGCCCTGCGGCGCAGCCGCGATCTTTATCATCTCGATCGCATCGAGATTGGCGCCGTCCGCGTTTCGGGTGATATTGCGGTTGTCGATACGGTGATGTACGCGCATATCTCAAAGCCGTTTGAGGGTGACGGCGAACTGGTCGTGCAGCAGTACCTGATCAAAGAGAACGGCAGCTGGCGCGTGGCGACCGGCGATCGCGCGACGACTGATCGCTTTCTAAAAAACAACCCGGCGTTTGCGCGCAAGTTTCCAATCAAGCGGCCGCGGGCATTCCTGAAGCAGGATGGGAATTGGGTTGAGATACCGCTTGGCAAAAGGCAGTAAGCAGAAAGCAGTAAGCGGTAAGCAGTAAGCCGTAAGCCGTAAGCCGTAAGCGGTAAGCAGTAAGATATCAGGGACGGGTGCAGCCGACCCTGAGACAGGTTGCAACTCAATCCCTAACTTGAAAGCAGATCATCGAAAGACAGTTGCGCCTCGTCGGGCAGCAGCGTATGCGAGTGCGCCCGCGGAACATCCAGCGCCTCGCGCACCGTGTCGAGATGAAAACGAATAATGCGGGGACTCAGACGCACGCAGGGAATGCGTCGCTTTTGCGCCAGCCGGCGCACCGTTGATTCGCTCACCTGAAGAATTTCGGCAAGCTGTCGCGCGGTAAGAAACTCTTCTCTGTCGGCCATTGACGTAAGTCTCAAATCCTAAAACTCGAGGATCGGCCAAACAATCTGATGACGATGTCGCTATCCTAGCGCAAAGCTGGTCGACTCCCAAAAACAGAGATGTTTTTTCTTGGAGTGAGGTAGGCTATCGAAGAGCTGATTTGATCCGCGGGACTTGATTGGGCCCTCGCCGACTATTTTACTGCCTTCTGCTTTCTGCCTACTGCCTACTGCCTACGGCTTGCTGCCTTGCTCTGCTCCGGTCATCGGCTTGCCGCCATTGTCAGTCTTCTTCAAGGTCCCCGTCTGGTCCATCCAAAACGAACGCTTGCCGGTGTGTCCGTGCCGAATGGGTTCGGCGCCGGCGATGAAGGTTTTGCCGTCTTTCCCGACCGTAATATGAAAATGGTAACCATCGGCGTTCTCGCCGACTTCGTGAGAAGTCAAGCCGGCGTCGATCAACGCCTTTAGATCGCCAAACATTCCGTTATGTTGCTGACCATAAACTGCTTCAATCGCTATCAATCGCTTGAGAAAGTCTTCTACATCGCTCTCGTGTGAGTCGATCATGGCGTCAAGGAAATAGCGGCGACCGGCTTTCTTTACTTCAGCCTGGTCCTTCTCAGTGCCGATAGTCCACGACCCGCCGGAACTAAAGAGCGCTACCGGCTCTGAAACAATTTGGGTCGCATCGACATCATTGGGGACTTTTACAAAGACGGCCGCGACGTTCCCTTTGATCTGTTCACCGGTGATTTCAACTTGGTCCGGAATCTTTGCGGCTCTTTCTTCAAAATCCGGCCGCAGGTCTTCCATTTCCTCAGCCGTCAGTGTCTCAACAGCGGACTTATAAATCGTCAATGTCCAGGCGTCTTTGAAACGGTGCTCGCGCATGGCTTTGTAAAATTCGCGCACGACGTCGGAAGGGCCGCGAGCTGCGATATTCTGTGCCCCGACAATCGCAACGTAGCCTGCCAAGAGGGTGGCGAGCAAACTCGTTAGGATCAGTATCCGTTGCCTGGGATAAGAAAGTTTCCGATTGACGCTATTAGACATTGACTCTTGAACCTCTTACGCCTATTTACTTTCGAGGCGCGCTAAAATTCCGGCGCGCCTCAAGACCTCCGAATTCTACAAAGCAAATCGGTTAACCGCAGCCCATTTACCGTTTGGGAACGTAAGCCCCGGGTTTCAACCACAGTTCCCTACCGACTATGTAAAGTAATATTGTCAGGATCACAAACGGAATGAGCCCCAGCCAATCCGCATGGGGGCCTTGAAATAAAGGATTGTGAACCTTGGCCCAAGTCTCAAACGAGGTTAATCGATTCACAATTCCTTCTTTCAAATTCAGGAACGCAAAGACAACGCCGGCGAGTGTAGCGCCGGCGATGTAGCCCGACGCCAAAAGGACTCCGGGACTCTTGTCAGTCTCGGCAGCCATTTCAGCTTCCGTCAATTTTTGGTGCTCGGGTTTCTTGCGTAGATACTTGTCGACCGCCCAACGCACCACACCCCCAACAAAAATCGGCGCCGATGTAGATATCGGCAGGTAAACGCCGACAGCGAATGCTAACGACGGGATCCCGCCCAGCTCCAGCACAACTGAGATCATCACTCCTAAGAGCACAAGGCCCCAGGGCAGTTGACGGCTCAGAATGCCTTTGATGATGTAAGACATCAGAGTCGCCTTGGGAGCGGTGAACCGGGGATTGTAAATTCCGTTAATTCCGGGGTCAGCAAGATAGACCGGTACGCCTTCATCTCTGGTTACGAGATAGCGTCCAGCCGGCCCGAAATCTGTCGTGGTTTTGTGAACAACGTTATATTCGTGTGTGTCGGAGCTGGCTTGTCCGCCCTGAAGGTGTTCTGTCTTCGGTTGGTTTCCGCTCATTACAAACTGGTCTTTATTGAAATGGAAACTTGACGGAAAACTGAAATCCTTACTTGTCGCCACGGGCACATAAACCGTTCCCGATTGATTCATCGCCAGCAGAATTGGTCCGAGCGCCAACGCCGAAGCCAGAGCTCCAACCAGAATTGCAATCTGCTGGTAGCTGGGAGTTGAGCCAACCAGAAAACCTGTCTTCAGATCTTGGGAAGTTGTGCCGCCGTTAGACGCCGCAATACAGACAATCCCGCCAATCGAAAGTGCGGTCACGAAATATGGCGGCGCGGTCCAGCCGATAATCAAAAAAACCAGACACGTTAGAAGCAGGGTGGCCACGGTCATTCCTGAAATCGGATTCGATGAAGAACCAATCTCACCGGTTAATCGCGATGAAACGGTTACGAACAAGAAACCAAAAGCTACGATCAGCAGCGCCCCCAAAATGTTGAAACGCAGATTCAATTGCGGCGCGAGCATGATCGCGAGCAGCAGAACAACGATGCCTCCAAGAACAAACTTCATCGAAAGGTCCCGATCCGTGCGCGGCGCGTCATTGCTGGCAGATCGGGTCGTTCGCAAGTCAGCGAGCCCCCCTTTCAATCCGCTCCAAATTACCGGCAGAGATCGGACCAGACTGATGATGCCACCCGCGGCAACAGCTCCAGCACCTATGTAGAGGATGTAGCCCTTCTGGATTTGGGTCACGGTCATATCCTTGATTAAGTGCGCAGTCTCGGGCGCAAGTGGTGTGGTCCAGCCGCTGCCGAAATATTTGATCGCTGGAATTAACACCAGATAGGAAAGTACGCCGCCGCCAACCATGATCGAAGAAATCCGTGGGCCGATAATGTAACCAACGCCAAGCAGCGCCGGATTATTCTCGAGCGAGATCGAGCCTGCCTCGAATGGCTTACCGAAAATTTTGGTTGGATATTCTTTCCAGGTCTTCCAGATTTGCTCCAAGCCGTAATAAATGAATCCAATCCCGAAACCAGCGATGATCGTCTTTCCGCCCGTTGTTGCTTCATCAACGATCCCCGTTCTTTCGGTAGCCTCCATCGCCGCCGCTCGAGACTCGTCTGAGGCGCCGGCTTTCAGAACCTCCGCACAAGCTGTTCCTTCCGGATATTTCAGATAACCATGCTGGGCGACGATGAGCGCTCGCCTGAGCGGGATCATCATCAGAATGCCGAGCAATCCGCCGAGCACAGCAACCAGCATCACCCGCGTGAATTCAAGATCAAATCCCAAAATCAGGATTGCGGGCATGGTGACGCCCAGACCGAAAGCGATGGATTCGCCCGCCGATCCGGCCGTTTGCACAATATTGTTTTCAAGAATCGTGGCGTCGCGCAGTCCTAACTTTGAAAGCACGCGGAACAGGGTAATCGCGATGACCGCAACCGGAATTGACGCGCTCACCGTCAGGCCGACTTTCAGCACGAGGTAAAGTGAGGACGCACCGAAAATTATCCCCAACACGGTTCCCATGATCAGGGGAATGGGCGTTAGCTCGCGCAAGTGGGCGCTGGCTGGAATGTACGGCCGAAATTTGGCCAGGAACGGGTTGTCGGGTTTGAATCCGATCCGATCGGGAGATTCCTGCGCGGCAGCGGCTTCGTTAGCGCCAATGCTTTCAGTCGACATCAATTCGACCTCCAACGAGTCTGTTCAAAAGCAGGGAGAGCGCGGGATAAGACACTTCGTACTTTACACGTGGCCGCTGGGCAAGGGCAAGAAAGCGGAAGGCAGTAAGCAGTGGGCAGGGACCAGTGGGCAGTGGGCAGTGGGCAGTAAAAATAAAACGGGACTCGTTTCAATCGAGCCCCGCATTCACGTCAAATGAAGTTCGCTTTAGGGAAGTACTGCCTTCTGCCTTCTGCCTTCCGCTTTCTGCCTACTGCCTACTGCCTACTGCTTACCGCTTCCGCCCGCCGCCGCGGCGCCGCCGGGCTTGGGAGCGTTGTAAAACTCGCGGGCTTTCACGACGAACTCCTTGTCGTCATATTGCCCGTCGCCATCGACGTCGACCTTGACGACGATCTTGTGCGTCCTTCCGTCAGGCTCCCCGGGATTGAATCCCAGGCTGTATTGGCTGCGCAGCATCCCGTTAATGGAACCGAGAACCTTCGGAAGTTCCCCTTCAAAGGTCACCGGAAAGAATTCGCCTCCACTTTCATTGGCAAAGGTCTTCAAGGTATTCGCTGCCTGTAAGAAAGTCATTCGACCCGGGAACCCCGTGAGGCTGTCGGTTGGGCCCAGCTGATCTCCATACTTTTTGAAGAAGAGATTGCCGGTTCCGACGATATAGACGGGAATGCCTGAGTTTTGCACAATCTTGCGCGCCTGCCCGTAGTTAATCCTACTGAACGTATCGATGCCCGAAGATACGAGCAGCACGGCGCGCCGGCGCGTAGCCGGCACCGCCACCATACCCGAGTAATCGGCTTTCGACTCTTTGGTATCTTCCAGGACAACCGAATCAGCTCGGCCGCCGATCAATGTCAACTTCAAGGCATCAAAAAGATTTGTTTCGGTGAAAGCCGGCTGATTCCGCAAAAGCAAACTAATGACCTGTTGAATGCGCCCGGGATCGTTTGTGAAATCGGTGAGCGGTGTTGGCCTCATATCGTAAGCGATCACAGAAACGTAATCTGAGGGCTTGATGAATTGCGACAGGAACATCGCCGTCGGCCGAATGACCTCATATTGGCCGGGCTCCATTCCATTGCTGGCATATAGTCCGAAGGTTTCGCCCAGTTTGCTGTATTCAACCACCAAAGAGATCGTAATGGGCGCCTCAGGCGTGGCGAAGTTCGTAATGTCCACCTTCACGCCGTCCTCGAAAATAGCGAAGTTGGCCCTTTTCAAATCGGTCATGATGCGGCCGGTTTTTTTGTGATAGACGACGGCATCTACGTTCACCAGGTTAGTGCTGACGGTAACCTTTTCGCCTTCCTGCGGTTTGCTGACGATGTCCGGCGGCAACGGCTCTTCTGATTTTTCCCCGGCTGGCTGGTCGCCCGGTCGCTTGTTCTTCTTTTGATCAGACGAAGGTGGCTGGCGCCGCGACTGCCCCAGGGTCGAAACGTTACTCCCGAGATTGAGTGTTAGTGGCGAGACAATTACGACCAGACACAGGACGCGCAGAATAATGCTTTTCATAATCATTCCTTTATCAAAGGCGAGGACACCGAATTTGTTGTTAAGCGAACTATAGGCTTCGCGGTTGAGCACGGTCAAGCCCATCAACTTCGGCGGTTTCTGTGATGCGAGGCGCGTGGTGGGAGTTTGCTATTGGTCAGAAGAGGAGAAGGCGCCGGGCAGAGGGCAGAAACCCGACCGTTAGGGAGGGTGCCGGATCGGGTCTGCTCCAAAGTCTTCCAGGCGAGAAATCGTGATCGTCCACTTCGCTGATGTGCACCCTCCCTAACGGTCGGGTTTCTGACACTCCTTCCTAACGCGGATTGCTTCCGGCTTCAGCTTCGATCGCCACGTCAAAGCTGCCTGAATTGTCGCTGAGGTTCCCCTCATTCACGCCCAGAAACAATACTCCGTCGCGCTGGGCAACAAAATCCCGGTTCTTGCCGATAAAGATGAAATCATCATTATCATCGCCGATCACGGCGATCAGTCCTCCGGTAGGTTGATTGCGCATCAGTTTGTCGCGATCCGGCACGTTGGGCAAACCGTCGGGCGCTGAGAAGCGGCCCGGGCCAAGGCTTACTCGTCCCGAAGCGTTAATCCGCAGCCGCTGGCCCCGCCGCACCACCAGCCCCGTGTTTGTCCAGCCGTTGCTCGTGTTGTCGGCGCGCACTTTTACGTTGATTTGAAAAAATTGTGGATTGGCGGAATTGCCGGATGCGGGAGTTCCCGAGGTCGGTGGAGGAACATAGGTCGGCTGCGTATTCGACGGCTGGTTCCGGGGCGGCGCGACCGGCTCGTTGTCACTTGCCGTCGCGGGCGCGCCCGCCGAGTCAAACTCAATAGAGTCGACGTCCTCCATATACACCGAGATGGTGCTTCGCCGGCCGCGCGAGCCATCGCCAACCATAATCGTAAACTGCTGATCCTTGAAACCAACGACCTGGCCGTGAATCACGCTGCCATTCTTCAGACGGATTGTGTCTGCCAGCGCAGGGACAGTCAGGCCAAGCGCCAGCGTTAGGATCAAGAGCGAGCGCAGGAAGAAGTTCTTCATAGCTACCTCCAGTGACGAAGCGAGAAATCCAATAGAGTTTCGAGCGAGCAGTAAAAGGAGAGCAAATCTGTCGATGATTGATGCTCTTTTACGGGGAAAGGTTGCGACTTGAAGAGACAATTGCGGCCCGCGAGAGAAGATCGTCCGCCACTTGCCCGACTAAACCACATCAGCTCTTCTTTGGCCTGTGCCAGAATGGCAGACCGCACTTTGTGGCGGGAGGGAAAAGCGCGGCAAAGGACCCGGCGCCGAAGCTGACCAGATAAAGCACCAACTTCAACCATACCGCCCCGCCCTGGTCGAACCTGGTCATCAAACCCGCGCCAACGACTGCAAGGCTAATAGCGATCGCTGACTTATAGGCGCTACGTCTAAAGGTAATCATCAGTTCTCTGCTTCCGTGGCTGAAAGCAAAGTTTACCACACCCCGGCAAACCGGTCAGTAGCTTAAGCTTGAGGATAAACTCGCCGGGGGCTCGAAGGTCCTCCACATTCATTGTTTATTGACACCAAAGATCGATCCGTGTAGAAAGTATCGCGTTTCGAGTTCTCTAACTACACAAAGCTCGTTGTTTAATTCTCAGGAGGATAAGCATGAAGAGATATCTGCCTTTCGCTGCTCTGCTGGTGCTGGCGTGCGCCTCGATCTCGTTTGCCCAGGAACCTACGCCGTCCCCATCGCCAAAACCAAAACCGCGGATGACTAAAGCTCAGACGCTCAAGAAGCTCTCAGCCAATGAAACGAAACTTTGGGACGCCTGGAAGAACAAGGACGCCAAACCATTTCAAATGTGGCTGGCCGCCGACAGCGTTATGGTTGGCGAACAAGGCGTGGCCACAAAAGGTGACATTACGAAAATGATGGCCTCGATGCCTTGCGACATCAAATCGTATTCACTCAGCGATTGGAAACTGGCGATGATCGACTCGAATGCCGCCATGATCAGCTACAAGGGCACGGTCGACGGAACCTGCGCCGGTCAGGCGGTTCCCACAGTGTGGGCTTCTTCGGTTTGGGTAAATCGCGGCGGCAAGTGGATGGCGTTCTCGCATCAAGAGACGCCGGTCAAACCTTAGATTGAAGATTCCCGACTTGTCGGGATAGCGGGTTAATGTTAGTTCCCCAGGGCGGACTACGTGTCCGCCCTTTATCTGGGAGCGCTCAATTGACGTTCTCGGTAACTTCTGTGAGTTTCGTGACGTGGATGGTGTCACCTTCGAGCGTCCCTTCCACCTTAACTTGCAGGCCTTTCTTGGTCGTAGTGCTCTTTAAGATTTCCGCGGCCGTGCCGTTTCCTTTTTCATCAAGTTTATAGAGTTTGTGGTCGGCATAAACCGCATAACCACTCTGCGCGCAGTTTTCCATCATCGCGCAGCTGGTTGGATGGTTTTTGGCTTTTGTGTCCAGATCCTTTGCCGACTCGGCGCAGGCGTTGTCGATCAAATTACCAGTGATCGTCACCGTCTTCTGGGCTTGAGCGAACAAGACGCCGGCCATTAGAACCAAAAGCGTAAAAGTGAAGATTTTGCGAATCATGAGTCCGTCCTCCTCCTTTATTTGCAGGCTGCGAATAGTATCACAGCAGGAGGCAGTAGGCAGAAAGCAGTAGGCAGTAGGCACTAGGCAGAAAGCAGGGACCAGCAACAGTCGCACTCTGCTTTCTGCCTTCTGCTTTCTGCTTTCTGCCTACTGCTTTCTGCCTTCTGCTCTCTCTGGTCGCAGATGCGGAAATAGAATCACATCGCGGATCGAATGTTTGTTCGCTAGGAGCATTACCAGGCGATCGATGCCAACGCCGATTCCCGCCGCCGGCGGCATGCCGTAAGACAGCGCGCGTATGTAGTCTTCGTCCATGGCCATCGCCTCTTCATCGCCTCGCTCGCGCTGCACAACCTGGTCCTTGAAGCGTTGATATTGCTCTTCGGGATCGTTGAGTTCAGAAAAGCCGTTGGCTGACTCGATCGCCCCGACGAAGTATTCGAACCGTTCGGCGACGGTGGGATCAGAAGGTGAAGCTTTAGATAAAGGCGATACGGCCTTCGGAAAATCCGTAATAAAGGTCGGCTGAATCAAGTGCGGCTCAGCAAACTCTTCAAACAACTCGATAACGCGTACCGGCGCTTCGGCTTCGTTCGGCGGATGATCTCGGTAGCGACCAATTGCCTCTTTCATTGTCAACCGCTGAAACCGCTGTGAGAAATCAATCTCATGTTCGCCGTAACGAACGCGCGTATGGCCTGTGACTGTGTAAACGACTGATCGCAAGAGCTCCTCGCAAAAATCCATCATCTGGTTCACATCGGCATACGCCCAGTAGAACTCAAGCATCGTGAACTCAGGATTGTGCTTCGTTGAGATACCTTCGTTGCGAAAGTTGCGGTTCAGCTCGTAGACTTTTTCAAAGCCGCCAACCACCAGCCGCTTCAGATAAAGTTCCGGCGCAATCCGCGCATAAAGATCGATGTCGAGCGCGTTGTGATGAGTCTTGAACGGCCTCGCCGCCGCCCCCGTCGCCAGAGGTGTCAGCATTGGCGTCTCGACTTCAATGTAACCGTGCTCATCAAGGAAGCGACGAATTTCGCGCACCACTTTCGAGCGCAGCTCGAACACTTCACGCGGTGTCAGATCGTTTTCATCGCGCTCAAGTTTCAAACTGCCGGCGATGAGATCCGCATAACGTTGGCGCTGGCGAATCTCAGGATCATGTATGCCGTGCATCTTGTCCGGCATCGGCAGCAAAGCTTTTGCCAGGAACTGTAACTTTCCCACATGCACTGACAACTCGCCTGTCTTCGTGACGAATAAATAACCTTCGACGCCAATGAAGTCACCATGATCGAGCAAGCCGAACAGCTCCCAGCCGTTGGCTTCACCACCCGCGGCGTCGTTGCGGACGCCCACAACATCCTGGCGGCGCACGTAGATTTGTAAACGCGATGTGCCGTCGGATAAGTGGACGAAAGCGGCTTTCCCCATGACGCGCGGCGGCGCAGCGATGCGTCCGGCAAGGCGGACGCGAACCTTATTCAGACGGGAATTGGCCGCTTCCAGATCATCAGCCGCAGGTTTTTCATCTTCGCTGGCTCGGGCTTCGAACTTCTTGAAGGTTTTGATGATCGAGGTGATGCTGTCCTCACTCGAAGCCGTGCCGCTGACATTGCTGCGCTCGAACTTGTTTGGATAGACATCACCAACGAGCGCGCGCAACGCTTCCAGGTGCTCGCGCCGCGCCACAGTCTGATCGTTCTCTTCGATGAAAGGGACCGGCATAACCGTAAATGCTGAATAGTAAATGGTAAATCATGAATCGTAAATAGAAGATTGGGGCTTGCCTCCACTCTTCGCAACCGTGCTACATTCTTTAGTTCAAAATGGCTGGAAAGGTTCTGACAATCGATCAACTGCTCGCAGAACGAAGACGGCTCAATGAAGCGGGTCAGAAGCTCGTCTTCACCAATGGTGTCTTTGACATCTTACACGTTGGCCATGTGCGGTATCTGGAGGACGCGCGAGCACTCGGCGACGCCCTCGTGGTAGCGATAAATAGCGACGCCTCTGTGCGCCAACTGAAGGGCGACACGCGGCCTTTGATGAATGAAGACGAACGCGCGGAGATTATGGCAGCTTTGCGCGTGGTTGATTATGTAACGATTTTCGACGACATTTCTCCGCGCGCTCTAATTGCCAAACTGTTGCCGGATGTTTTGGTCAAGGGTGGCGATTACGCGCTGGATGAAATTCATGGACGGGAAGAAGTAGAAACTGCCGGCGGGCGGGTGGTGAGTTTACCGTTCATCGAAGGCGTTTCGACGAGCGGGATCATTGAGAGAATAAAAACAGTAATGAGTGATGAGTAATGAGTGATGAGTGATGAGTGATGAGCACGTTGGTCAAAACCGAATCGATCCTTCAGGGCGTGCTGCAATCCGTTATCGACAGCGCTGAATTCCGCCGTGTGCGCGAACAGATTGAGCGCAGCGAGCGCGTCATCTCGATCAGCGGATTAGTTGCCGGGCCCGCGCGCGCGCTGGCTCTGGCCGCGCTGCAACGTGAAACCGGAAAGCAGTTCGCCCTGGTAGTGCCGGCGCAAAGAGATCTTGAAAGCTGGGAACGCGATGTCGCTTTCTGGTACTGCGCTTTGCGTGGGGTTAACGAGTGCGGAGCCGCCGTCGCCGCGCTCACGGCTTCAGAAAGTGATCCCTATGCAGGTGGTTCACCACACGCCCAGACGTTGGAAAAACGGGCCCTCGCTCTTTGGCGTCTGGCGCGCCGCGCAAACGTCCCTCCTGCGATTCACCCGCAAGACGCGCAGTCTACTGATTTCCTGCTGCTGACTTCACGAGCGCTGGCGCGCCGCACCATCGCACCCGCGCAGATTTTGCAGGCCGGGGCTGTCCTGCGTCGCGACGAGGATCATACGCCTGAAGAGTTGGTCGGGAAGTTACTGGCGTCCGGGTATGTGCGGGAAGATCCAGTCGGCACTATCGGTGAATTCTCAATGCGGGGTGGCATTCTGGACGTTTGGCCACCCGGCAGGAATGCCCCGGTCAGACTCGAGTTTTTTGGCGACACGGTCGATTCAATTCGTGAATTTGACCCGGAAACGCAGCTTTCGACGACGCAGTTGCCGCAGGCGGAGATCGCGCCGATGCGCGAGCTCTTGGTAACTGCTCGCGACTTTCGCGAATGGTCGGCGCACGCGCGCGAACGCTGGAGCGATGAACGATTCGCTCGTTCGTTACGCGACCGGACTGTGTTTGCCGATGAGGGTGAAGATTTTCCCGGCTGGGAATGGCTCATCTCGATCATCCGCGAAGACAGTGCCAGCATTTTTGATTACCTGAAGGATGCGGTGCTCGTGATCGACGAACCTGTAGCCGTGGAAGATTTCCTGGCGAACGCCCTTCAGACACTCGAAGAGCGATACGCGGAAATCGATGGGGCAGATGATCTCGGCGTGCGACCTGAGGAACTCTATCTCACCGCCAGCGAGCTGCGCGGTCAAATCGACGCCCGGCAACGAGTGGAGATGCGCGCGCTGGGCCGCACCGCAGCCAGAATTGATCAGGAGATTGCGCTTGACGCTGAGCACCCGAAAATCTCAGTGGGAAAAGAGAGGGCGAAACGTCGCCCCCTGTTTTTGTTTCCGCATGAAACCAGCCCAAGTTCGCAACTTGCGCCACAGGAGATCGAATGGAAGGCACAATCCGTGATGCGTTATCACGGCCGCTTGCCCGATCTTGCGCGCGAGGTGACTGAGCGGCGGGCCAGGCCGCAGGCCACGACCTTGTTTGTGATGCCCAGCCGCGGCATCGCCGAGCGCGTCACGGAAATCCTGCGCGATTACGAGGTCAACGCGCAGCTTGTTTCTCTCGACCAGAAATCTGAATACGCGGCCAGTCTGGACGCGATAGTCACTCCCGGAAAACTCTCAGGCGGATTCGAATTGCCCTCATCGCGTTTGGTTGTGCATGTCGAAGGCGATCTCTTCGACGAGGCGGCTGAGCCGGCGCTCGAACGTCGCAGCACCGCGATCAAGCGCGAGAAAAAACGGCGCGCGCGTGCCGCGGCGTTCCTTTCAGACTTTCGAGATCTGAAAGTCGGCGACTATGTAGTGCACATCGATCATGGCATCGCGAGGTTTGGCGGACTGGTGACCTTGGATCTGGGACCCACACAGGCACCGGAGAGGCTCAAGCTGGTCGAACAACCACGCGGCGAATTCATGCTGCTCTTCTATGCCGAAGACGCCAAGCTTTACGTCCCGGTGGAAAGGCTCGATCTCGTTCAGCGTTATTCGAGCGCCGAAGGTCATCAACCGGCGCTCGACCGTTTGGGCGGGCTTGGTTGGCAAAAGACAAAAGCAAAAGCCAAGCGTGCAATGCGAGACATGGCCGACGAGCTTTTGCGATTGTATGCCGAGCGTAAGCTAGTCCTCGGTCATGCATTTCCAACCGACGCGCCATGGCAGCGCGAATTCGAAGAAGGCTTCGAGTATGTGCTGACTCCCGATCAGGAAACCGCAATCGAAGATGTGAAGCATGACATGGAAACGCCGACACCGATGGATCGTTTGCTGTGCGGCGATGTTGGGTACGGCAAGACGGAAGTTGCGATGCGGGCTGCGTTCAAAGCGGTTATGGACGGCAAGCAGGCAGCCGTGCTGACGCCGACGACCGTGCTTGCCTATCAACATTTCGATACTTTTCGTCAGCGCTTTGCGCCGTTTCCGGTCAAGGTCGAATTGCTTTCGCGATTTCGTTCACCCAAAGAACAGAAAGATGTGACCAAACGCGTCGAGTCAGGCGAAGTCGATGTAGTGATCGGTACCCATCGGATGCTTTCGAAGGACGTGAGCTTTCGCGATCTGGGACTGGTCGTGGTCGACGAAGAACAACGATTCGGGGTCGCTCACAAAGAGCGTTTGAAGCAATTGAAGAAACGTGTCGATGTGCTGACGCTTTCAGCGACGCCGATTCCCCGAACCTTGAACATGTCGTTAAGCGGATTGCGCGATATGTCTTTGATTGAAACGCCGCCCAGCGATCGGCTAGCGATACAAACCCAGGTCGTCCAATCTTCAGACGCGGTCATCAAATCAGCGATCGAGCTGGAACTTGCCCGCAGCGGCCAGGTTTTTTTCATTCATAACCGCGTTGAGTCGATCGAGACGATCGCCGCGCTGGTCAAACGCCTCGTGCCCCAGGCCCGCATGGCCGTAGGTCACGGCCAGATGAATGAAAAAGAGATGGAGCGCGTTATGCTGGATTTCATTGCCTATAAATACGATGTGCTCGTCGCCACTACGATCATCGAGAACGGTATAGACATCCCACGCGCAAACACCATCATCATAAACCGCGCCGATAATTACGGTCTTTCTCAACTTTATCAATTGCGCGGGCGGGTTGGCCGCTCGAACCGTCGCGCTTATGCTTACCTGCTGATTCCGGCGGAACAGGAACTTTCGCCGATAGCGCGGCGCCGCCTGGCAGCGATTCGCGAGTTTTCGGACCTGGGAGCCGGATTTCGGATCGCGGCGCTCGATCTGGAATTGCGGGGCGCGGGCAACTTGCTCGGCGGCGAACAATCGGGTCACATGGATGCGCTCGGGTTTGATCTCTACACGCAGATGCTTGAACGCACGGTCGCTGAATTAAGAGGCGAGCAGATCGAAGACGAGCCCACCGCTTCGATTAATTTAGGAGTTGACATGGCAATTCCCGACAGCTATATCGCCGACATGGGACAGCGGCTGCGAACCTATAAGCGAGTGTCGTCCGCCCGCGACGAAGAAGCTCTGGCAGGGATTCGGGCCGAGACCGAAGATCGTTATGGACGAATTCCTGAACCGGTTGAAGACCTCTTCGACTATGCGCGTTTGCGACAGGCATCAGAGTTAGTGGGGGTCGTTTCGATCGATCGCACTCGGGAAGGAATTGCCATCAAACTAGCTGAAAAAGCCCGCGTCGCGCCTGAGAAATTGATGGAGTTGGTTGGGGCTCGAGCGGGCGCAAGTTTTGCACCCAGCGGCGTTTTGCGGCTGGAATTGAGCCAGGAGGAAAAGGACGAAATCCTTTCCGTCGCCCGTCGCATGTTGCTGCAAATAAGGACGGACGGTTAGAATCCAGGGACGTACTTTGTGCTTAGTGCCGCGAGCCCTGAGGCTCCATCCCGAAATCAAAATCCAGGCACAGAGTACCGGTACAAAGCACCAAATCATTCTAAGGAGTTACTAATTCGTGAAATTCAAATTTATTGTTCCCTTTCTGCTCGTGCTCGCGGCATTCACTGTTTCACCTTCTCTGACCCGGGCCCAGGAGGGTGAACCGGTCGTCGTCGATGAGGTAGTAGCGCAGGTTAATGACGGCGTGATTACGCTGTCTCAACTGAAGCGCGAGATGAAGGAACGAGTCGAGACGCTAAAGCAGAGTGGGATGTCCCAGCAACAGGCCGACGCGGAGGTTGAAAAACACAAAGCTGATCTGATTGCCATTCTGATCAATGAACAACTGCTGTTGCAGAAGGGTAAGGAGCTCGATCTGACCGATCGCGTCGAAGCTGAAGTCAACCGGCGCATGCTCGAGGTGGCGAAACAGAACGGCGTCCATTCGATTGAAGAACTGGATAAGGCCATGCGCGATGCCGGCATCGATCCAGCCGGCATGCGCCAGACGATGCGCGCCGAGATCATGAAGCAGGCAGTGCTTGAATCCGAAGTTGACTCGAAGATTTTTTACGCCGTGAATGGCGACGAATTGCATCGATACTTCGACGCGCACAAAGACAAGTTTCTGAAGCCTGAATCCGTCGAACTGTCAGAGATATTTCTGAGCCTGGCCGGCAAACCGGAGTCCGACGTGAAGGCACGGGCAATGCAGTTGGTGCAGCAAATTCGTGGGGGCGCAAACTTTGCCACGCTCGCCAAAACCAATTCTGAGCGCGGCGCCGAAAACGGTGGCAAGGTTGGATTGTTTGAGATTACCAATCTGCGACCGGACATTGCGGCCGCAATCAAAGACGTTAAGGCCGGCGGCGTGGCTGAACCCCTGCGCACCGACGAAGGTTATGACATCCTGCGGGTCGATGCGCGCTCGGCGGGAAGTAACACACCCACTTTCAACGAGAATCAGGTGCGCGAAGCAATTACTGCGGAACGCTCTCCGAAAGCTCGCGAGGATTATTTGCAAACCTTGCGTGACGATGCGTACGTCAAGGTCTCAAAGGACTACAGCGATGCTGTCTTGCCGCAACTCAAATTGAAGCAGGATCTGATCGTCGAAAAGACAGGTGACGATTCAGCACAAAAACCTGAGAAGAAAAAGGGACGGATCCTGGGAATCTTTCCCAAACCGTAATCGCAGAAACCCGACCGTCAGGGAGGGTGCATCTCAAGTCATAACCTGGCTGCGCTAACGCATTAGAGGGTGCGACTCGACATCTTCCTAAAACTTAGCCGACTCTGCCCGCGTCGTTCTATAGCTCAACAGCTCTGCGACGCGGGTCGTGTTTTGCTCAACGGCAGACCGGCGAAATCGGCCCACCTGGTGAAACCAGGTGACGAAATTACTATTCGCCGCCTCGACCGCGAGACCATCGCGCGGGTCGCTGCAGTTCCTTCGTCGCACAACGTTGCGCGAAATGAATCGAAGCAGTTGATCGAAGTGCTCGGCAGTCGAGAGTTAGGTGTTGATAATCAATGATCGCGGCCGGCAAATCGCTGAAGCTAACCCTGAGTCTATCAGGCCTGCTCCTGCTGTGTGCCTGTGCGGGGAAACTCACGCCGCAAACCGCGAGCGCTGGGCAAACAAAAGTTACGCCAGACGACGGCCAGCTCGCTCAGAATCGCTTGCCGCTGAAACTACCACTGATTGCGCCCACTATCGTTGTAAAGAAAAGCCAGCGGCAGTTGTTGTTGTTATCGAATGGAAAAGTGGTGCGAAAGTACCGCATCGGTCTCGGCTCGAGCCCTGTGGGTGATAAAGTACGCCAGGGTGACCGGCGCACTCCGGAAGGCGAATTTTTTGTTTTTGTCAAAAACGCAAACAGCGCTTTCTATCTATCGCTTGGTTTGAGTTATCCGAACGCGGCCCATGCCGCGCGCGGATTGCGCGATGGCTTGATCACCCGCGCGGAGTACGACGCGATCATGCGCCAGTTGCAATTGAAGAAGGGTCCGCCTCAAAACACCAAACTGGGCGGCGATATTTACATTCACGGCAACGGTGCGCAGAGCGATTGGACGTGGGGTTGTGTGGCACTCGAGAACGACGACATGCGTGAGCTTTTCGATGCTGTCAGCGTCGGCACTACTGTTCGGATCGAAGCCTGATGCGCCAATTCGCGGCGCTCTCTGTTGCCCTTTGGTACTTCAGCGGGTGACCTCCGTCGGCTATGTAATTTCCACCCTCACCGTACGATTATCGAGCGGAGTCGCTGCCTGAGCCCACCGAGTAAACCCCTCCCGAACCCGGCCAACTCCTAATCCCACAAGGACAAGCGAGAATACTCTGATCGAATACCGTCCCAAATTGACTGGCATGTCTATTGCTCGTCCTTATGGAAAAAATGCCCTAATAGGCTTGTTTCTCGAATTAACGGAGTAAATAAAATGCATATCTTAAGAAATTTTTTCGCCGAGGATCTGGCGATCGATCTCGGAACGGTTAACACCGTCGTCTACGCGCCCGATGAAGGGATCGTCCTGAATGAGCCGTCAGTGCTGGCGCTTCGCAAATATAGCGGCGAGGTGGCATCGGTAGGTACACAGGCTTTGAAACTGTTAGGACGCGAGCCGAATGACATCGAGGTACATCGGCCGATTCGGCGTGGCGCGATTGACGATTTTGAGATCTCGCAAAAATTCCTGCGCGCCTTGATTAGTCGGGTGCAGAATCTCGATCATCCCAAGCGCAGTCATCTCGTGATTGGCGTTCCCGGATCAGCGACGCCGTTAGAGAGACGTTCAGTCAAGGATGCGGCCCGGGATGCGAAAGCCGGACGCGTGGATCTGATTGACGAAGGTCTGGCGGCCGCCCTCGGAGCCGGCCTCGATTTCGACGACGAACAGGGGCGCTTGATTGTAGACATTGGCGGCGGCACTACTAATATCGCGATTGTGGCCTCTGGTGGAGTAATCAGCTCCGTGAGCCTGCCGGCGGCGGGCAACGCCATGGATGAGGCAATCAGAGATTATCTGCGCCTGCGATATGCAGCGCAGCTCGGCGAGCGGACCGCCGAGCTGGTGAAACGCGAATTGGGTTCAGCTTCGGAAAGCAAAACGAACGGTTCTGATCGGGAATTGGAGATTATCGGCAAACAACTCGCTAACGGCGCCGCGCGACCGATCATGATTAATGCTCGCGAAGTCCGTGAGGCTCTGGAACCCGTAGTATCAGAGATAATTTCGGCAGTCCGGCGGGTGATTGAAGACGCAAAACCGGAAGTAACTGCCGACATCTACTACTCCGGCGTAACCCTGACGGGCGGTGGAGCGCTGCTCAGCGGCATGTCCGAACGCCTGCAAACTGATCTCAATCTTAAGGTATCAATGCCGGGTGACCCTTTGACAACGGTGGCGCTGGGCGCCGGCCGTTTACTGTCTGAGCCGGATCGCCTGCAACGCGCATCGCTGCGGCTGGATGTTCCGGCGTGGGAAGAAGCGGAGAAACTCGTCGTTAATTGGTAGCGTGCGACAAACTTTTAGCTGCGGGCTGCGGCCCGCATCGTCCGGCGGTTAGCCCGATTTTAAAACTACTCTAAAGCTTGTCGGACATTTGAGCCACCTGAGGTAAAATCTGGTGGCTCTATTTTTATGGCCGAGATCAAGCCGTTCAAAATTCGCGATGTCGCAATCGATCCGCCACTCGTGCTTTCGCCGATGGCCGGCGTGACTGACATTTCATTTCGGCGCCTGCTAAAACAACGAGGTGGTATCGGCCTGACAGTTTCCGAGTTCATTTCAGTTGAGGGCCTGACGCGAAATAATCCGAAATCGAAGCGCCAGATGCGGTTCTATGAAAACGAGCGCCCCTTTGCGGTCCAGATTTTTGGCGGCCAGCCGGAACGGATGCGCATGGCTGCCGAAATGGCCGAAGAGGTCGGCGCCGACATCCTCGATGTGAACTGCGGCTGCCCGGCGCCAAAAGTTGTAAAGCACGGCGGTGGATCAGGTCTGCTGAAAGATCATCCCCGTCTAGAGGAAATTCTCACGGCCATCAAGAGGGCAATAACGATCCCGATGACGGTGAAGATCCGGGCCGGCTATTACGATCACACGATCAACGCGATCGAGACGGCTAAGCTTGCCGAAGCCTGCGGTGCAGAGCACATTGCCCTTCACGGCCGCACGAAAGAACAAGGTTATCGCGGACTTGCGAATTGGGATCTGGTGAGGGAAATTAAGGGAGACGTCCGTGTCCCGGTGTCGGGAAGCGGCGATGTCACGACCATCGATCATGCGCTGGCGCGGTTTCGCGAAACAGGATGCGACGGCGTGCTGATTGGGCGCGGGGCGATGGCCAACCCTTGGATATTTCGTCAAATCGAAGATACGATTCACGGGCGCCAGCCGTTCATGCCGACGCTCGAGGACAAGCGCCTGGTGCTGCTGGAATATTTTGAAATGCTGCGCGAAGACATGCCTCAGTTGGCGGCAATCGGCCGGATGAAACAGCTCGCGGGTCAGTTCACGCGTGGCCTGCCGGGAGGCGCCTTGTTCCGCACGGCGATCTATCATTCGCATTCTGTCACGGAGATTCTCGATCGAATTTCGGAATATTTCGAAACGATTAGCACCGGCCGGAAATACTTTGGCGAAGCTGGACAGCCGGTGATCGAAGCACCGGTGCTGGATTCGTGCGAAGCTGCTGTCGCGGTGTAAACCAAGCTCTATCACCTTCTGATCAAGTTTAGTTATCGGATCTTAAAAGCCGGGAGACCTCCAAATGAAACGCATCACGATTCTAGTCACACTGGTTTTACTGGCGGCAGCAAGCGCCGTCGCTTTCTCAAAGGCTCCGCCGGTAGCGCCGCAGGCGCCGTCCCGCGATGCGACGCGCGAAAGGCTGCGCACCTTGCTGAACACGATGAGTTCGAAAGTCAACATAGATTTTCGGCAGAGCGACAAACAGCCCTACAACTTTCTGGGCTCGCTCAGAACGGGTTTGACCAACACAGAGCTTTTCGAGGTCGTCATTTCTGTCAGCGACAAGGACACGATTCATTTCCGCATTTATCCTCATTACAACAACGGCTACGTGAACGTCGACAAAGCCCGCAACAGCGCCGGCTTGATGCGACAACTATTGCGCTTCAGCGACTCGAATTTTCTGTATTGGGGCGCCGACGAAACGGGAGACATATTTGCCGGATACACGTTTACACTTGAGTCCGGATTTCCTGACGAAGCAATCAAGGTCGTGCTGTACAGTATCAAGCCGCTTGATCAATTTGTCGGCCAGATGCGACCAATGATTGACGGCACCGCGGCACGGTGATGCTTCCAGCTTTAGCGGTTACACCCGACGAATTGAAAATTTCTCGACACGCGCCCTCAAATCAGTATAATGACCGCGCGCACATCTCCCTGAGCAAGATCCGTAAGACCAAAGTGGTACGGGCATCCCCCGAAACACGCGCAAGATGCGCGTGCCATATCGAATGATTTTGTCGGGTTCCGAATTTCAGCAGTACGCTGGAGGAACGAATGGCTGAAGCTGCGGTCATTGCGAATAGCAAAAGCACTGGATTCATTCGCGGTCTGGGGCTGTTAGATTCGACGATGATTGTCGCCGGATCCATGATTGGATCCGGCATTTTTATTGTCTCCGCGGATATCGCCCGCCAGGTCGGCGCGCCCGGATGGCTGTTGGTGGTTTGGATCGTGACCGGACTGCTCACGCTGGTCGCGGCGCTCAGCTATGGTGAACTTGCAGCCATGATGCCGAAAGCCGGCGGGCAATATGTCTACCTGCGCGAGGCGTTCTCACCGTTGTGGGGATTTCTGTACGGCTGGACACTCTTTCTGGTCATTCAAACCGGGACCGTGGCGGCAGTTTCGGTCGGCTTCGCCAAATTCCTCGGCGTCCTCTGGCCGAGAATTTCAGTTGATAACTACATCGTGGCGCCCATCCGCGTTACGTCCGGCTACGCGATCTCGCTGTCGACGGCCCAACTTATCGGCGTGCTGATGATTGTCCTGCTGACGTTCATGAACACGCGCGGATTGAGGCTCGGTAAGCTGGTGCAGAATGTTTTCACGATTACCAAGACCGGCAGTCTGATCGCTTTGATTCTGCTGGGCGTGTTCCTGGGCTGGAATGCCAATGCCGTGCATCTGAATTTTGGTAATCTCTGGCATATCGGCGGCAAGCTCCAGGACGTAGGACGTGGCCTGACCGCGGCTGTTCCTTTTGGATTGTTTGTCGGTATTTGTGTCGCCCAGACTAATTCTCTGTTCGCTGCTGACGCGTGGAACAACATCACCTTTACCGCCGGTGAGGTAAAGGATCCGAAACGCAATATTCCGTTGTCGCTGGCTTTTGGAACCATGCTGGTCATCGGATTGTATCTGCTTGCGAACGTTGCTTATCTGGTTACCCTGCCGATCGAGACAATCAAAACTGTTCCCGCCGATCGAGTGGCTTCGGCTACCGTTGATGCGATTTTTCCCGGACGCGGCGCGGCGATCATGGCGGTCGCAATCATGATCTCGACGTTCGGCTGCAATAATGGATTGATTCTCGCCGGCGCGCGCGCGTACTACGCGATGGCGCGTGATGGCCTGTTCTTTAGAAAGTCGGGCGAGCTCAACCACAAGCACGTTCCTGCCTGGGGGCTGCTTGTGCAAGGCATCTGGGCCGCCGCCCTGGTGCTGCCGCGGACCATCAATGCCGACGGCAGCTTTGGCTCGCTCTACAACGATTTGTTGACCTATGTTATTTCGGCGGCCCTGATTTTCTATATCCTTACGATCCTGGGAATCTTCGTGCTTCGCCGGAAGCAACCCGGCGCGAATCGTCCATACAAGGCTTTCGGCTATCCGATTGTCCCCGCTCTTTATATTATCGGCGCGGCAGTAATCACGCTGATCCTGTTCATTTATCAACCGGCGCAGACCTGGCCCGGTTTGTTGATTGTAGGAATTGGCATTCCGGTTTATTTCATCTGGCGCAAAGTCGGCACGCCAATGCCGGAGGAAGGATCGATCTCCGAAGCGGCCGCCGAAGCCAGGGGCGAATACTGAAGCAGTAACCTAGTCTTTAGTCTGTGAATTCCCCTCCCTTTGGAAGGGGTCCGGGGAGGGCGCGCAGCGTGACGACGACAAGCCCTCTCACCAACCCTCTCCCAAAGGAGAAGGCGAACGAACGCAGACTGAAGTCTATGCTACTAATCCAGCGGAGGTTTCTGAATGGCCAGTCAACTGTTTAGAACAAAACCCCTCAGCCTTTTACTTGAAGAGATGAAAGGCGAGAACCGCCTGCGCCGCATTCTCGGTCCAGTCCAACTGACTGCCCTGGGCGTCGGCGCAATCATCGGCACCGGCATTTTCATCCTGACCGGCGTGGCGGCGCACGATCGTACCGGTCCCGCGTTGATGTTGTCTTTTGTGCTGGCGGGACTTGCTTGCGTTTTCGCCGCGCTGTGCTACGCGGAATTCGCTTCGATGGTGCCGGTAGCGGGCTCTGCTTACACCTACGCTTACGCCACCCTTGGCGAACTCTTCGCCTGGATTATCGGCTGGGACTTAATCCTTGAGTACGCGGTTGGATCCGCGACGGTCGCGCACGGATGGTCGGCGCATTTTCAGGAATTCATTCCCATTTTTCACGAGGGTATTTCAGCTATTCCTGCCAAGATACCTCATATTTTTCACTCGGCGCCGATCAATTATTGCGTGAACGTCGACGTAAAGGGCGGATGCCCGCATACCGGATTCGTAGCCACTGGATCGTATTTTGACCTGCCCGCGATCCTTATCACCTTCATCCTGACTGTCATTCTGGTCAAAGGCATTAGAGAGAGCGCCAGCTTCAATGCGTTCATGGTGGCCATCAAGCTTGTAATCGTGCTGATGGTTATCGGCATTGGCGGCTATTTAGTGATGACCGTTTACGGCACGTCTAACTGGCATCCGTTCGCGCCTTACGGATATACGGGAGTCAGCTTCTTCGGTAACACAATTTTTGGCAAGACCGCTGAGGGTGGTCAACCGCTAGGGATGTTTGCCGGCGCCGCGATTATCTTCTTCGCTTACATCGGATTCGACTCTGTGTCAGTCCACTCGGAAGAAGCACGCGAGCCGGCCAAAGATGTGCCGGTCGGCATTATCGCGTCTTTGATCATCTGCACGATTCTTTACATCGCGGTGTCTGCGGTATTAACGGGAATGGTTCCTTACAAAGAGATCAACATAGACGCGCCCGTCGTGGAGGCTTTCAAGCGGGCCGGCCTGGTCTGGATGCAGTATCTGGTCGCCGCCGGCGCCATGACTGGAATCACTTCAGTGCTGCTGGTAATGATGCTGAGCCAGCCGCGCGTCATGCTGGCGCTAGGCCGGGACGGCCTGGTGCCAAACAGTTTCTTTGGAGACATTCATCCGAAGTTTCGCACGCCCTGGAAATCGACAATCCTGACGGGACTCTTTGTCGCATCGATGGCGGGTTTCATACCGCTGAGCATTCTGGCAGAGATGACAAGTATTGGGACCTTGTTTGCTTTCGTGATCGTTTGTGGCGCGGTCCTGGTGATGCGTCGAACAAATCCCAACGCGAACCGTCCATTTCGGGCGCCCTTTGTTCCGCTGGTTCCGATTCTGGGAATTCTAACTTGTCTGCTGCTGATGTTTTCACTGCCGGCCGAGAATTGGTACCGGCTGATCATCTGGCTATTGATTGGTTTGGTGATTTACTTCCTCTACGGTCGCCGGCACAGTGTGATGTCGCGTCATACAGCACATGAGATCAAGACGCACGGCATCTCACCCGCAGGCCAGGCGGTCGGCGATCCCGATGCGCCGCCGAGCAGTCCGGCAGGAGATATCGATTCCCGAGTGTAATTGCTGACTTAGTTTGGTTCTCTGTGAGGGCTGAGTGATCTCAGATCGCTCAGCCTTAGACTCTTTTGCGAATTACAGGTTTCTGACTGCCAGCACCTCCCGCGCTGCCGTCCGATCGCCGTTGCAACTGATCCTTCGCGGCGCAGCAAGAAAGCTCAAGCGAAATCCGAGTCGCCGGTAGAGACTTACGATTCGTTTCGTCGCCTGATTTGAAAGCACAACCGGTCCGCGGTGCTTCGCCAGCCATTCAGCGGTGCGTACTTGATCGTGCCACGAAAATCCTCCGGCGCTGTAAGTCGTAAACTCAACATCGTAAGGCGGATCCGCGTAGATGAAATCCTTAGGATCAATCGCCAGTGTCTCTACATCTTCATTCACGAACTTCCACCGCTTAAACAGCTTTTGATAACCGTGAAAGTCGGCCACGTAATTTACCGTTGTGTAACGGCCGAACGGGACGTTGAATTCGCCGCGCTGATTGAAGCGACAAAGACCGTTAAAGCAAGTGCGATTGAGATAATAAAATATCTGCGCGGCTTCGGAGGTGCGCGCGCCATGGTTCATTACCAGTTCATTGAAACGGTCGCGATGAGCATAGAAGAGCCGGCGGTCGTAACGCGTCTCAATCTCAACCGACAAACCGCGCCTCAGCTGTCGATAGAAATTGATCAAGTGAGGGTTCAGATCATTTAGCACGGCGTTCTTAGGCTGGAGGGCAAGGGCCACGGCAAGACCGCCACAGAACGGCTCGACGTATCGCCGTCGTTCATGGCCGCGCCATAAAGCCGCAAGCTGCGGCACCAGCCAGCGCTTACCCCCGGCCCATTTGAGCGGCGGACTTAACGATCCGTTTGCTGAGTCTGGTTTAGTCATACAGCGGCGCGTTATAAAACGGCGCAAACGCCGCAATCAAAGCAGCTTCGAAACTCATCGCCCGCGTCAGCAGATCGCGCGACAGAATTCCCCAGGCGCCCTGCTTGCTTCTCACGTCACGCATCCCGGCCACTTCGTCAATCACGATTCCCAACTCGCGTTTGCCTTCAATAACATTTTTCACAATTGATGGAGGAACGCTGATCGACGGTGACATGCCGAAGCTGCCTCGTTCTCCGTCAGTAACAAAAGCCCAGCCGCGCAGGAACGTGTGCCACTCGCCCTCGACCGAGATCGAATGAAAACCACCCTCGAGTCCGACGTAAAGGTCCGCGTCGAGTTTCTGCTCAACTAAAATCCCCCGTACGGCAAAGGCACGCTCGCGCGCGCCCTGCATCAACTCCCAGTCCGTCAGAGGCATTGCCGGGGCGTTAGTCCTGACTGACCTGGCAACGACGCTCGCATCGCGCCAGGCTGCGTCGATTTTGGCGATGCGTGCGATGCTGGCGCGCACGGCCATGATCTTGGCGGCGCGATCTGAGCCCACAGCAATTGTTCCGATCGCGGGGATCCGTTTCGATATGGCCGGCCTGTTTGACATTCAAGTTCGCGGTTGTTGTAATCGAATTTAGTTGAGAGTACAAGCTTTTATCCCCTCTCCCGTTGGGAGAGGGTTAGGGTGAGGGCGTCAGTACAGAAAGAGAAAGATTAATATGAATTATTCGCCCCGTGACCCCTCTCTCCAACCCTCTCCCAGAGGGAGAGGGCATTCCCGTCAATAGGTTCTAACATGTCCGTCACCGATCTCATCTACGACTGGAACACCGTCGATCCCAGCCTGAACAAGCCCGATCGCCACATCGGTTTTGACGACGAGACGTTGCGCGACGGCCTGCAATCACCTTCAGTTTGCGAACCAACAATCGAGAAAAAGATTGAACTGCTGCATCTGATGAATGAACTGGGAATTGACACGGCTGACATCGGTCTCCCCGGCGCGGGTGGCACGCACGCCGCGGGCGTGGAGACGATGGCCCGCGAGATTGCCGACAAGAAACTCAAGATTCGCCCCAACTGTGCCGCGCGTACTCATCGCAATGACATTGCGCCAATTGCCGAGATTTCGCAGCGCGCCGGCATTCCCATCGAAGCCTGCACCTTCATCGGCTCTTCGCCGATTCGTTTTTTCGCCGAGGAATGGACCCTCGATAAGCTCCTGCAGATGACTGAAGAAGCGGTAACCTTTGCGGTCGGCGAAGGCCTGCCGGTAATGTTCGTCACCGAAGATACGACGCGTGCCGATCCGGAAACGATCCGCGCGTTATATACCACGGCGATTCGCTGCGGCGCTCGCGCGCTCTGTGTTTGCGACACGGTCGGGCACGCCACTCCTGACGGCGCGCGTGAAGTAGTGAAGTTTGTTCGCGGAATAATCGACGAACAGGGCGAGCACATACGTCTCGACTGGCACGGCCATCAGGATCGCGGGCTGGGCGTGATTAATTCAATCGCGGCAATCCAGGCTGGCGCAGATCAGGTGCATGGCTCGGCGTTGGGAATGGGCGAACGCGTGGGCAATACGCCGATGGACCAGTTGCTCGTTAATTTGAAGCTGATGGGCTGGATTGAAAACGATCTGACTCGACTGCGCGACTACTGCGACAAAGCGGCCGAAGCCTGTCACTGGACCATTCCGTTAAATTATCCCGTCTTTGGCCGCGATGCGTTTCGCACTGCCACGGGCGTGCATGCGGCAGCTGTGATCAAGAGCTACCGGAAAGGCGACACCGAGCTCGCTGATCTGATTTACTCAGGCGTGCCGGCCGGCCAATTCGGATTGAAACAGATGATTGAAATCGGCCCGATGAGCGGGAAGTCTAACGTGATCTTCTGGCTTGAGAGTCGCGGGATAGACGCTTCCGACGATCGGGTGACGCGAATTTACGAACGGGCCAAGCAGGCCTCATCTGTCTTGAGCGAACAGGAAGTAATGAGCCTGGTGTGAGCAGTTTGGAGTCCCGCCTTTAGGCGGAACCTTCGAGTCCACTACTATCCGCCTGAAGGCGGTACTCCGAACAATAATTAGGTCCGAACGGTTTGGAGTCCCGCCTTTAGGCGGAACCTTCGAGTCCACTACTATCCGCCTGAAGGCGGTACTCCGAACAATAATTAGTTGATGGGAATTGTGATCGTCGCGGACCCTGCCTTGCCCGGTGGGAACCTCTTCTGCCGCGCGATTCGCAAAGCGGTTGGATCTCCTCCGGAAGCCTGGGTGACTCTTCCGTTTTCATCGTAAGAGACCTGAACGGTCACCTTCTTCGCTCCGGAATTACCCGCCGATGATCTGGGATTCGTCGAAGGAGCGGTCGAGCCAGCCGTCTCCTGCGCTCTTGCCTTCTCTCTTTCCTTCGCCCGCGTCTCTTTCAGTCGCTTTGCCGCCAGCGCGTCCGCCTCAGAATTCAGTGCCGCCTCGTTCTGCGCTGTTGGCGCAGCGGATTCAGCTGTCTTCGTGTCACTGGTGGAGTCGGTTGTCTGGGCAGCCATCTCGGTTGCGACTTTTGGTTGATTCATTGCTTTTGCACTCTGACTGTGAGCATACCAACCCCAGGGGATTCCTATGGCCGCCAGCGCCAGGGCAACTGATCCGACTACGGCTCCCAATCCCCAAGGGGTCCGTAACCAGGCGGGTTGGCTTTCCCAAAGAAACGGCGTGACTTCAGTATCGATAACCGCAGCTCGCGCCGGAGTCTTATCCGGAACCGCCACCACGATTTCTTCCTCAATCACATCAGATTGATCTTCAACCGGTTCTGCCTCCGCGACCGGCGCCGCGTAGTTCGCGGGAAAAGGATCCGCCGGTTGAATACCTTCGTCCATGCGCCGCAAGCCCTCGAGCACTACTGATGTCCATGGCTGATTAATCGTGCGCTCGGCAGGCTCAGACGCAGCACTGAATTTAAAGGAAGCGTTGGGTAACGTCAGCGCATAGTATACGGCTTCGATTCCGCGCAGCGTTCCTACCTCGGCATGCACTACCGAGCCTGCATGGAGAAAGAAATAACCCGGGCCGCGCGGATAGGTAACCTTAAGCCTTCCGGTTTTGCGTTGGTTGCAAAAGAATTCAATCAGTTCCGCCAGCGACAGATCGCTGAGCTCTCCACTTAATGCCATTTGGATTTCTTGTCCTTTCCGATCGAGGTCTGGGCTGGGTTCGAGCTGGAAGATTATTGAGAGAGAGTAAAGTTGTAGTTAATGGTCCCGCTGACTTTCACCGGCTGGCCGGAAAGTTTCGTGGGCGAGAATCGAGCCCGCAAAGCCGCCTGTGCCGCCACGTCTCTGAGCATGCTCGGGCCAGACACTGGGTTGGCCGATATGACCTTTCCATTCTCATCGATTACCACCTCGACAACAACTAATCCCGTCGTGCGCATGCGTCGTGCTACTTCCGGATAGCTCGGCGAAGGCAGACTCATCGCTGAGCCGTTGAGCACGCCTTTGGAAACAGGTTTCAAGATCGGCTTGGGTTCATTCGTAGGCGGGGGCTCGTTTTCCAAAACAACAATTGGCTTATCGTTGACTGCCGGATTACGAGTATCAATCGGGATTTGTTGATTCAACGCGAGTTTTGTTTTATCGAAGCTGACGGGAGTCTCCAAAACAGCCGCACTCCTTCTGCTGGCCGCGCCTTGCTTCCTCGAAGGGTTACTTGCAGTGTTACTCGCGGTATTGGCGGGTTGATTTTTCGGCTCTGCGGGTTTTGAAGTGTCGGTCGCCGGCTGAGTACTGCTCGATGAAGGCTGAGCAGGCTCCAACATCCTGGCCATTTTTTCGTCCAGATAATAGAAGATTGTGCGGTAAGTGAGTTCGGTAGGCTCAAAGTTGATCTTTCCGTTTTCGACTACCGCCACAGAGGTCGTCATCTTCGTCCAATTCCCCACTGAATCGAATTCGTACTTATAGACTTCCTTACTGATCAGCGAACCGTCGGTGCCCAGGAGCGTCATCTCGCTGATGTTGCCCTTCTCGTCGTACTTGTAAACCTCGCGACCAGTAAGAGTCGCTCCAGCAATTGGAAAATATTGATTTTGAGTCTTGCCGCCTTTAATGTCGTACTCCGCGGTTTCCAGCAACACACGCTTATCGCCCTCAACGATGTTTCCGCCGGTGCTGGTGACCTTAACCACCTCAGTTCGCACGCGCCGAACCGGACCGTTAAGACCGTCGCGCGTACGATCGCTATCACCGCTTACCGCCGCCGGTTGCGGTTGATAGTTATTGACTTTCGCGCTCAGCCTGTTCTGAGAGAAAGCAGGCACAACTGACCAGCCTAAGAAGAAGGCAATAGAGAGAATTCGGCTCACTTGCTTTGCCATCGCAACGCTCCTTTGAATTGAACTTATCCCGATCGGCTGAGGTGAAGAGTTTCTAACTACGGGCCGCAGGGCAAATCAGGCCGAAAAGGCGGGCCACGATTCGTATCTTACCGTGTTAAAGCGAGTTTGTCTATACCAAACACAGGCAAATTAGGTCGGTTTTGCTATGATTTTTGCGAATGGGACAGTCTCAGGATCCGAGTTATGGTTTTCCCTGACTCGGGACCGAGGCCAGTGTGGCGGCGATCCGATCGATGACCTTCACCGGGTCCGATCGGCCTGCCGCATCGTTGCAAAAGATTGAGAAGGCGTAAACTTCGCCATTTTGAGTTGTGGCATAGCCCGAAAGTGAATGGTCATAGGTGAGTGTGCCGGTCTTGGCCACCACCCGACCGATGGCCCCGCGCAAACGCCCGGCCAGAGTCCCGTCCCGGCCGGCAACCGGAAGCGAGTCACGAAAAACCTGGTAGGAGTTTGTGCTGGCGATCGCCAGCAAAAGGCGAACAGTGCTCTCGGGCGATACCAGATTCAAGCGCGAGAGACCCGAACCGTCACGAATTGCGACACCAGTCGTCGTAATGCCGGCCCGCTCGAGCCACATCTTGATCACCGCAATCCCGGCTTGATCGTCACCGCGCTCTTTCATCCGGCGCGGGTCAGGTTCAGGAGAAAGAAGACCGCGTTCTTTTCCCAGGGTCCGGAGAATCAGCTCCGCATTCAAATTGATACTCTCTTTGTTTGTGGCTCGGACAACTTCACCCAACGTCTTACTTTCGACGTGGGCCAATTCAACAGCCTGCGATGGATCAAACATCTCATTGGCGGCTACCCGGAAGTCCCGACTGCGGGTTTCGCCATCGACCCGAATACCATGTGACGTAAGCGACTCTTTAAATTTGTCCGCCGCCCACAAAGCGGGATTGTGTATCGACAGATATGCGGTGAAACCTCGCCCGCCTTCCGGGAATTCGCCCCAGACAACTACATTGTTATCCGATAAGCCGCGATTGATGCCAATGGTTGAAAGCGAGCCACGTTCGCCCGTCGTCATGTTATTGCGAAGATGAACGTAGTCCGTCTGGCGCTTAATCTCGAGACTCGCCGCTGACCCTCGCCTGGCGCCCGGTGTAACAGTAAGTTCGATGGCATTGGCGTCGATGGTCAGCGCGCTCGGCGCGGCGCCGAAGTACCATTGGAGGTCAGTCCATTGCCAGCCATCGCCGTACGGTTCCCCGCGAAAATAACTCTCATCGCCGACAATGTCGCCGCGCACGCGCCGCACGCCGCGTTGATAAAGCTGGTCAGCCAACGCCCCAAGTCCGTCCTCGCCGCTTGAGACGAAATCAGGAGCGCCGCGACCATATAAGATCAGGTCACCGTCGATCACACCATCATTGTCGGGGTCTTTGGCGGCATAGACTGAGGTGCGCCAGCGATACTCTGCCCCAAGTAGATCAAGCGCAACCGCCGTCGTATAGACCTTCATATTCGATGCCGGTGTGAAAAGTTTGCCGGCATCACGCGAGTACACTACCCGCCCGTCATTGAGCGACATTACCGAAACACCCCAACGCGCTTGTGTCACTTCACTTTCATCGATCGCCCGATCGATTTCGCGACCGAGGGCCAGATCATCTGATCTGTTTGAAGAGTCCCTCGATACTTTCGATACTTTCTGTGGACGCGGCCCCGGCGGCGGTGATGCGGGAGCCTTGTTGTCAACGGGCACGCTGAAAGACGTTCGCGCAACCAACAGGAGCGCAACCAGCACCACTGCTGCCGCACTAATTGCGAGCAATCCGAGTCCAGTGCGTCGGAATTTCATCTTTCTGGAGTTATTACTTTGTAGCATCGACGTGAGTCTGTCCGTAATTCATTCCGCCGCCGCTCACTGACTGAGGTCCAGGCTACGAGTGACCAGCTAACTGGCGAAAAGCGATGCCGTACGTCCGGTCGATATCAGCTCGCGGGTGGCGGCGTAGACCTCTTCGACGGTGATCTCAGAAATTGTGGCGTTGTAGATGACCTTCCTGGATTCAATGAGCGGAAGATAACTTTCCGGGGCGCGACGATCCAACAGCACTACGATCGGCGTTCCCACGGCCGCCGCAATATGCAAGGGGCCGGTGTCATTCGAAACAAAGGCGGTAAGCCGGGCCTGAGCTGACGCGAGTTGGCGAATTGTCAGTCCTTCCAAAATCACAGACGAACGCGGAAATTGTCTTCGCATTTCCTGCACGAGCGAGCGCTCTTCAGGACCGGCAAAGACGATCGGTCGAACACCGTCATTCCGTACCAGAAAATCTGCCAGCTCAGCGAATCGCTCCAGGTCCCAACGCCTGCTCGGATGTCCGGCGCCGGGAAACAGCCCGACCAGGGGAGCGCCTATGTCAGCTTTTTCTTTCCGCAGCATTGCATCCATGGCGCGATCATCTTCAAAGCGCGTTTTCAATTGCGGCAGCCGCGGCGCATCATTGATTCCCAAAGGCCGCAAGACGTCCAAATAACGGTCCACGCTATGACGCTTGCGATGATCAACTTCGATCGGCGGCCGCGGACTAAAGTTGGCCAGGAAATCCAGAGAACGTCCGGGACGCCGGGAGAACAAACGCTTTGACGCGCCGGAAAAAAACCCGAGCAGGTTTGTCTCAGACAAGCTGTGAAGATCAATCACAAAGTCAAATTGGCGGCGACGCACGTCGCGGGTGATTTGAAATACGCGAAGGATCGATAGCGGTTTGAATCCGTCGCGTAAGCGAACGCGATCGACGCTAATGATCGCATCGACATAGCCCGACATCTCCACAACCTCATCGCCGGGTTTGCCCACGGCAGCGGTAACCCGGGCGTCGGGAAACCGTTCGCGGATTGCCCGGAGCGCCGGCAGGCTCATGACCACGTCTCCGAGCTGCCCGAAATCAATTACCAGGATTTTGCGAGGATTGAAACTCACTTCAAATGCTTGTCAAAAAAATCCGCACCCGCATGATAGGCGCGCAGCCAGTCCTGATGTCTTAGAAAGTCATGGATCTCATCGGGAAAGATCAGTTGCTCAAAATATACTCCATTTGCACGCAAGCGGCGCGCGAGACTTACCGTTTGCGAAAACTCAACGTTGCGATCGTCATCGCCATGAATCAGCAGTACCGGCGATTTCCATTTATCTACCGACCCAATGGGCGAAGAGTCGCGCGCTATTCTAATGCGTTCAGAAGTGTCGGTAGGCACCCGCAAGCCGGCCACACTAACACTCCAGTCATGCACCCCATGAAAGTCAACACCCGCCGCGAAGATGTCGGAATTCCGCGCCAAACCAAGCGCGGTTAAGTACCCACCATACGACCCGCCCCAAAGTCCGATGCGCTTTTTGTCGACGTCGTCCCGGTCGCGTAGATACTTTGCCCCGGCCACAATGTCCTGATATTCCGAAGCGCCCCGCGCGCCGCGATGCTGCGCCAGACGAAACGCGCGACCATAACCAATGCCGCTGCGATAATTCACCGACAACACCATGTAACCACGCGAGGCGAGATACTGATTCATCGCATAGGAGTTGTGGTAGTAATAAAGATAATGCCAACCGAGCAGCATCTGCCTGACTGGCCCACCATGCATAAACACCAATGCCGGCAATTTTCCGGAAGCGTTCGCCGGCTTGAATAACTGGCCATGAACCTCGGTGCCGTCAGCGGCTTTGAAGATCACCTGCTCAGGCACGACCAGCATGGCGGAAGGAAAGTCGCGCGGCAATGCTTGCGCCGCGAGCGGCTTCATATTTGCTCCATCGATCGAAACAGCAAACGGCATGAAAGGTTCACGCGCGGTCGAGTGAAAGAAAGCAATCTGTCGCCCGTTGTTGAAAAGCGCCGGAACCATTTCAATTCCCTCGCCTTTCGTAATCTGTTCCGGAGCGCCGCCACTCACGTTGACGCGCCAAAGGTGACGGCGATCGATGTCGCCTTTGTTCGAAGAAAACACGACGAAGGATCTGTCAGGCGACAAAGCGACATTCTCGACTTCAAACTCTCCGGGACTTAACATCGTTAGCGCGCCACCTTGCGCCGAGATCGCATACAAATGCATCCACCCATCTTTTTCCGAGGGAAACAACAAACGGTCTCCGGCGACCCATTGCCAGAAGTCTTCGCCCTGGATCCCGGGAAACGAATCGTTGTCTGTCTCGCCGGAATGCCAAATCTCTTTGACCTCTCCGCTCTGCGCGTCGGCAATCATGATGGCCCATGGCTGGAGTCTTTCGCGATCATTGGAAAACGTGTCGTTAACATTGAACAACCGGATGAAAGCGACGCGTTTTCCGTCGGGTGACCAGCGCGGCGCGGTGTCGCGATCGATCGAGGGAGAAAGAAACCGAAAGCTCTTAGCGTGTGCGTCATAGATCACGATAAAGCTGTGATCTCCCCGCGTTGAGGCGAATACCATCTGCGAACCGTCAGGCGACCATTGGGGCGCGTTGACTGCGCCGCGAATCTCAAACACCTTCCGCTCAGGGCCGCCGCTTACTGGCGGCGAGGTCCAAAGGTGACCTTCGCGAACATATTCAATGTTGTCTCCGGCGGGAGGAAAAAGCGGTCCACTACCTTCGGCAATGCGCGTGGTGCGTCCCGTTCGCGCATCGACCGCCCAAATCTCTTGTTTCGCTCCGGCCGGATCACTCGTTGGATTGGGATACTCTCCCGCCTGATTTTTGTCCTGGCCACGCACATAGGCGATTGCGCCGCCGCTGGGCGCAAACACGAGATCACTTAATTCCTGCCCATCGTCGCTGTCATAGTGGGTCAGCTGTCGCGGGGCGAACGACGGGGCTTCCGCGATCCAGATGTTTCGCTTGCCTTCTGCATCGAACGCCCACGCGATCTTGTCACCGCGTTTGGAAACTGTAAGCTCAGAAGGAAAGGGCGAACTCATGACTTGCTCGAGCGTGAAGGACTGGGCACGACTTTGCTGCGCGAGCGCCAGAATACAGGTGCTGAGAAATAGCAGCAGAATTAAACTGCGACGACACATGGTGTTTTCTCCTCGAACTTGAAAGCGGACCCTGCCACAATAACCGCTAACTAAAACGCTATCAATTACAGTTCACGCAGATCGCGCCCGGTCATATCCGCGGGCTTTTCGATTTCCAGCAGTCCGAGCATCGTAGGCGCCACGTCTTCCAGCGCGCCTCCCTGGCGAAGTCTTATCCCCAGCGAATCCTCGTCGATCAAGTGAAACGGCACGGGATTGGTCGTGTGTGCGGTGTGCGGCTCGCCGGTTTTCGGATCAATCATAAGTTCTGCATTACCGTGATCGGCCGTGATCAGAGTCGTGCCGCGCGCAGAGCGCATGGCTTTCATAATCCAGCCAAGGCAGGTGTCGACGTGCCGACAGGCCTCAATTGTCTTGTCGAGCTTGCCTGTGTGTCCAACCATGTCCGTGTTGGCAAAGTTCACGATGAATACGTCCGTCTCGCGTACTTCAATGGCGCGCAGAAGTTTATCCGTAACTTTGAAGGCCGACATTTCGGGCACCAGATCGTAAGTCGCAACTCTTGGCGAAGGCACCAGCAATCGCTTCTCGTGCGGAAACTCGCGCTCAGTGCCGCCATTGAAAAAGTAAGTAACGTGCGCATATTTCTCAGTCTCAGCCATGCGATAGTTCCGCACGTTCAGCGCAGCAAATACTTCCGCCAAAATATTTCGTGGCAGTTCCGGCGGGAACGCAACCGGCAGCGGATAGTTTTTGTCATAAACCGCGAAACACACAAAGTGCGCATGGGGACGATTTGGAACCGCAAAATCGCTGAAACCGGGAACGGCGAGGGCACTGGTGATCTGGCGAGCTCGATCTGCCCGAAAATTAAAGAAGATAACTGAGTCGCCATCTTCCATCTTCGCTACGGGCTGCCCATTTTTGCGCATAACAACGATGGGCTCAACAAACTCGTCGGTAACATTCTGTTCGTACGATTTTCTGATCGCGGCAATTGGATCCGATGTCCGCTGGCCTTCGCCGTGCACCAACATTTTGTAAGCGCGTTCGGTACGTTCCCAATGCTTATCTCGATCCATCGCATAATATCGGCCAACCACCGTAGCGATCTCGCCGACGCCGATCTCGCTGCATTTGTCCTGCATCGCGGCCACATACTTTTCGGCGGAAGATGGCGGAGTGTCTCGACCATCCAGAAAGCAATGAACAAACACGCGCTGCGCTCCATAATCTCTGGCCATGCGTAACAATGCATAAGCGTGATCCTGAGAAGAATGGACCAAACCGTCGGAAACCAAACCCATAATATGAATTGCCCGGTCGTGCTTGACGGCGGTATCGATCGCCGCACTCAACGCCAAATTGTGAAAGAACTCACCGGTTTTGATTTCGTAGTTGATTCGCTCGACGTCCGTGCGCAGCACCCGGCCGGCGCCCAGGCACAAATGGCCGACGTTGGAATTGCCCATCACCCCTTTCGGCAACCCGACACACTCACCCGATGCTTCAATCAACGTGTGCGGATATTTTTCAAGGATCGCGTCGTAGTGAGGCATCTCCGCGAGCGCGATGGCGTTGCCCTCGCGTTCGGCGCGATAGCCAAAGCCATCAAGAATGATTAGGGCGAGCGGGATTTTCTTTATCAGGACTCTTCCTTCCTGTTTAGAGGCGGGCCACCGCCCGCCGGTCGGCCAGTAGGCCGACTCTAAACGAATTCACGTTCTAGACATTCTTCCAGTAATCAGGACTCTCTTTCATATTGGGATCGGGTCGTTCCATCCAACGCTCAGGCCGGTGCAGCTTGATAAAACCAAATTTCTCGTACAATCCGTGCGCGTCCTTCGTCGACAAAACCCAACGCCGAAAGCCCTGCAATCTCGGGTGCGCGATGATGGTTTCCATCAGCCACGTCGATAGGCTCTGCCCGCGATGTTCGGGCAGCACGAACACGTCGGCAATCCAGGCAAACGTCGCGTAATCCGTGACGACGCGCGCGAATCCGACTTGATCGCCTTCCCGGTAAATCCCAAACGAAAGCGAATTCTGTATCGATCGCTCCACGACGTCGCGCGAGCGACCGGTTGCCCAGTACGACTGTTTGCTGAGAAAGTCGTGAATTAGATCGACATTCAGACGCGACGGATCCGTGCTGATTGAGTAGTCGTCACGCTGCCAGGTTGAAAACTCCCTTTCCCCTTCGGAGAGGGTCTGGGAGAGGGACTGAAGAGAACCTGTCGACGGGTCTTTTTCTTTCAAGCTACTTGCGCCCTCACCCCGAACCCTCTCCCAAAAAGAGAGGGGGAAACTCAATGACTACTTCGGCGATATGTCGCTTCGCAAATAAAAAAGCAAATCGGTTGACGGCGGTTCAATTCCGAGCTGGCGGATCAGGCCGACAACCTGACCGCGGTGCAGAGTCGCATGGTTAGCGACATGCTGCATTTGATCTACCAGCCGCATCGAACTCGGATCACCGCTTAGAAGTTTGAAAGGAAGTTCGGCCATTAGCCGAGATTCATTCAGCTCAGACATATAGCGTGCGCGTTGCTCGATAACATCCCTCCAGCGCTCTTTCAGAGCATTCAGGTCCGTACACGACGCAGTCGTCCAAAGGGACCATGCTTCGTTCTTCGCCGGCGATCGTCCGTTCCAGCGCTCGAGCCAAATCCATTCAGCGCCCGCCATATGCAGAAGCGTTCCAAAGATCGAGCTATGACTGATCGCGACATCGCGCCGCAGATCTTCGTCTGGCAATTTGGCGGCCGCCTTCATTGCCAGATCATTCGCCCATTCCGTGTAATCAAAAAGGTGTCTGATGTCTGATAGATTCATACTGCTATGGTGATTCCGCCTGAAGGCGGTACTCCGAACTTTTCAAAACGCCGCCGCACGGTTACTCGACTTGTAACGAACGGAACGCGCCGTGTCCGGGATAACGCGCGGCGCTGCCAAGCTCCTGTTCAAGCCTCAGCAGTTGGTTGTATTTTGCAATCCGATCTGAGCGGGACAGAGAACCGGTCTTGATCTGACCGGCATTCGTCGCCACGGCCAGGTCGGCGATAAACGAATCCTCTGTTTCTCCGGAGCGATGCGAGATTACCGAGGTTCGCTGGTCCGACTTCGCCAGCTCGATACATTGCAGAGTTTCCGTCAGCGTCCCGATTTGATTGACTTTTATCAAAATCGAATTCGCCACCCCCAGCTCGATTCCCTTTCGCAGGAATTCGGTATTTGTGACAAATAAATCGTCGCCGACCAGTTGCAGGCGCTGCCCGAGTTCGTCCGTCAACGTCTTCCATCCGTCCCAATCATTTTCCGCCATGCCATCTTCGATTGAAACGATCGGATATTTTGCCGCCCAGTCTTTCCAGAATGAAATCATCTCTTCGCTTGTCAGTTTGCGATGGTCCGACTTCTTGAAGACGTACGACTTCCCGTCATAAAACTCGCTGGCCGCTGGATCGAGCGCCAGCAGAACTTCGCTGCCGGCCTTATAGCCTGCCTGAGCAATCGCGCCGAGAATAGTTTCAATCGCCTCTTCATTTGATTTCAGGTTCGGAGCAAATCCGCCTTCGTCGCCAACACTCGTCGCGTAGCCCTTCTTTTTCAAAACTGATTTCAGCGTGTGAAAAATTTCCGCGCCCATGCGCAACGCTTCGCTGAATTTCGCGGCTCCGGCCGGAACGATCATGAATTCCTGAAAATCAACATTATTGTCCGCGTGCGCGCCGCCATTAATGATGTTCATCATGGGGACGGGCAAGGTGTTTGCCTTCTCGCCGCCCAGGTAACGGTACAACGGTACCCTTTGACTATTGGCAGCGGCACGAGCGGTGGCCATTGAAACCGCCAGTAGAGCATTGGCGCCCAGATTTGATTTGTTGGTTGTGCCGTCGAGATCAATGATCGTACGATCTATCTCGCCTTGATCTCGCGGGTCGAAGCCTTTGAGTGCTTTGGCAATCGGACCGTTCACATTAGCCACGGCTTTGAGAACGCCTTTGCCGCCATAACGCCGTGCGTCGTCATCGCGCAACTCCACGGCTTCGTGTTCCCCTGTCGAAGCACCCGAAGGCACGGCAGCGCGGCCCACTGTTCCGTCAGTCAGGATCACGTCCGCCTCGACTGTTGGATTACCACGCGAATCCAGAATCTCGCGCCCGTGAATGTGATCAATTTGGCTCATTAAGACTTTGCGGCCATCACCATTATTATCCTGTTTATGATCAGTCTCTGTTGCTTGGATTTCTTACGTCAAAGTGGTGGATTGACTCCCCGGCTTGTATGCCACAGAGCCAGGATCTCGATAGACGCCGGCGAAGCTGAGACACGATAGTAAAGATAATAGTGAATCCGAGCAAGATGAATACGTCGAACGTCAGGCAGTCCGGCGTTTTGGGCTCGTGCGCCGACACCAGGTTGGGAAGCAATCAATTGAAAATGCACGTTCTATTTCTTCCGCAAAAGCATCCGGCGCTTTAGGACGGTTAGCTATCCACCACGCAGATGCTTCTCTGATCGCGCGGGCAGCACTGTTAACAACGCGGACCGGAAGAGACTGGTCACGATTTACGGATTTGTTCGAGTACTTCTGTAGCGTTGACTACTTCTCCTTGCTGGGCTTCAGCCACAGCGGCGAGCAGCTTAACTTCATCTTCCCGGCTGATTTCGAAGATCTCTCCGTCTTCGGGCGCGAGGATAGTAACTTTGGTTCCTTCGGGCAGGCTGCCGGCCTCAACTTCAATCGATCCGCCGCTCACCCTTCCGGTTGTTACGAGCATGACGTAATCTTATCACGTTAATCGCACATGACAACATTCAGTAACTCAGAGAATTACGTCGACGTCCTGGTCGAGTTTCGAGATGTAAGTTTCGCGGTCAATGGCGGACCGCCAATTATCCATCGCTTGAGTTTGACCGTCGAGCGCGGCGAAACGATGGTCTTGCTGGGCGAATCAGGATGCGGCAAGACAACTACTCTAAGGTTAGTCAATCGTCTGTTGGCCCCAACATCAGGCGAGGTCGTGGTCGAAGGAAAAGCTTCCACCGCCTGGGATCCGATTCAGTTGCGGCGGCGAACTGGTTACGTAATTCAGGAAGCCGGATTGTTCCCTCATTTCACGGTGGCTGAGAATGTTGGCCTGGTGCCTGGCTTGGAAGGTTGGGACGAAGCGCGCATTAACGCCCGCGTGACTGAACTGCTTTTATTGGTAGGGCTCGATGCAGACAAATTCTCTCAGCGTTATCCGCGCGAACTGTCAGGCGGACAGCGCCAGCGAGTTGGCGTGGCGCGCGCGCTGGCTGCCGATCCCCCGCTGCTGCTGATGGATGAACCATTCGGCGCGCTCGATCCGCTGACCCGCGCTTCGTTGCAAAAAGAATTTGCTGAACTGAAATCGCGACTTGGCAAGACAGTGATCTTCGTGACCCACGATGTGCGCGAGGCGCTGTTGCTGGGTTCTCGCATAGCCTTGATGGCCGCCGGAAGCATTATTTTGCTGAGCACGCCGCAGGAATTTGCAACCTCGGATAACAAACTTGCAGGCGCATATTTAGAGACGCTGCGTAGTGAATTTATCGCTCCGTAGGAGCGAAATATTTATAGCACCGATCTTCTCCCGGCAGAGATGCTCGAATTCCTCAAAGCCAACTGGGCCGACATTCTGGCGCACATCGCGCAGCATGTGTGGCTGGTTTTTATCTCGACCGCGATCGCGATCGCGATTGCTTTGCCCGTCGGAATCCTGATCACCCGGCGCAAGAATTTGCGCGGGCCGGTCCTGGGAATCGCGAACGTGATGCAGACGATTCCCAGTCTGGCCCTTTTCGGCTTCCTCATTCCCCTGCCATTCATTGGCGGGATCGGCCCTCGCACCGCAATCGTCGCGCTTGTGTTCTATGCCTTGCTGCCAATCATTCGCAACACGGTGACCGGAATACTCGGCGTTGACCGCAATGTCCGCGAAGCGGCCGTGGCGATGGGCATGACCGATCGACAAGTCTTGTTTCAGGTCGAACTGCCGCTGGCAGTCAGCGTGATTCTGACGGGCGTGCGAGTAGCGGTGGTGATCACTATCGGTGTGGCGATAATCGCCGCCGAAGTTGGCGCCGGCGGTTTGGGTGAATATATTTTTCGCGGGCTGCGCTTGAATGACAATCGCCTGCTCCTGGCGGGCGCGGTGCCTTCGGCGCTGATGGCTTTGGCGGCCGACTTCGGATTTAGTCTGATCGAGAAGCGTTTCGATACTGAGACCCGGCGAGCCCGAAATCCTTTGCGACTGTTTGCCCTCGCGGCGCTGTTGCTGGGCGTCATCATGCTTGGCTACGCGACATGGCGAGGAATTCACGGGCGTTCAGGTTCGTCTCAAAACCGCGGCCACGTCACGGTCGGTTCAAAAGACTTTACCGAATCGATCCTGCTCGCTGAGATAATCGCGCAGATCCTCGAAGCTCAACGGGTCGAAGTCGATCGGCAATTCGATCTCGGAGGCAACCTGGCGCACAGCGCTCTGCTCGGCGGCCAGATCGATCTTTATCCTGAATACACCGGCACGGCGTTCACGGCAATCCTTCATCATCAGCCGATCACCGATCCAAAAGAAGTTTACGGTCAGGTGAAACGCGAGTACGAAACCCAATTCAATGTCGAGGTCAGCCCGCCGCTTGGTTTTGACAACACCTTCGCGATTTTGGTACGCGGCGAGGATGCGCGGCGATTCAACCTCAAAACAGTTTCGAACTCCGCAATGTATGCTCCTCAATGGCATGCTGGATTTGGCCACGATTTCATGGTCCGGCCAGACGGCTACCCGGGCTTTTCGCGAAGCTACGGTCTGGAGTTCGCCTCGGTAAGCGACATGGCGCTCGATCTAACCTACACGGCGTTAGCGTCACACAAAGTCGATTTGATAGCCGGCAATTCCACGGATGGCCGCATCGCCTCACTTGATCTCGTCCAGTTGGAAGACGATCGGCACTATTTTCCGCCCTACGAAGCTGTGTTCATTGCCCGGAGAGATTCGCTCGCGCGCGTGCCGCAACTCGCTGCCGCCTTGCAGAAACTCGCGGGCGCGATCTCGACTGAAGAAATGCGAAAGCTCAACTACGAAGTTGATGGCCAAAAGCGTGATCCAAAGTTCGTTGTGCGCGAATGGCTGAAGAGCAAAGGGATGACGAACTGATGAGAATCCTGGTTACCGGCGGAGCAGGCTACATCGGCAGCGTCGTTACGGAAGAGCTGCTCAATCAAGGCCACACCGTCGTGGTGTACGACAATTTGAGCTATGGCCATCGTGGCGCAGTCAGTTCATCGACGGAATTTGTGCCAGGCGATCTGCTCGATGGCGACACATTAGGCCGCGCTCTCAAAGATCACGCAATCGAGGCGGTCATGCATATGGCCGCCTATGCTTTGGTCGGCGAGTCTGTGACCGAACCTGCGAAGTACTATCAAAACAACCTGGTAGGCGGATTGTCTCTCCTTAACGCAATGCGAGAGTGTGAAATCAAGCAATTGGTTTTTTCTTCAACCTGCGCCACCTATGGCCAGCCCGCAGCAGTGCCAATTGACGAAGGAGCAGCAACCAATCCAACCAATCCGTACGGTGAATCAAAACTGGCATTCGAACGCGCGTTGCGCTGGTATGAAAATGCGTTCGGCTTGCGCTATGCGAGCTTGCGTTACTTTAATGCGGCGGGCGCGACTGAGCGGTGCGGAGAGTGGCACAATCCTGAAACCCATCTGATCCCGCTCGTCCTGCAGGTAGCTGCGGGCAGGCGTTCGGAGATCACAATTTATGGCGATGATTACCCGACGCGCGACGGCACATGTATTCGCGACTACATTCACGTAACCGATCTGGCACAAGCGCACGTACTCGCGCTGGGGATCCTCAACGAGCGCAGCGCGATCTACAACCTCGGCTGTGGCGGCGAGGGCTATACTGTCCGCGAAGTGATCGAGGTCGCCCGGGAAGTGACCGGCACAGACATCCCTGTGCGAACAGGTCCGCGACGTCCGGGCGATCCCGCCGTATTGGTTGCCGGCGCTGAAAAGATCAAAAACGAGCTTGGCTGGCAACCAAAATCTCAGGATCTAAGATTGATAATCGAGTCAGCCTGGAAATGGTTGCAGGCCCATCCGCAAGGGTATGCCCACTGAAGTCAGTACGGGCCCGCGTCAGCGGGTGGATCCGTCGCTCACCTTGCCAATTTGTCTGACCCATCCGCTCACGCGGATGGTAATGATTAACCTCTGTTAATAAATCACCTGCCTCAGTCGTCTTCTTAGGGGAACATTGCCGGGCAATTCTTGTCCAAACTTTTCATAACAACTGGTCGTACTGACTTCAGAGCGGCCCGGAATCATGCGCTACCTTTACTCAGTTTATTTCGATGCGTCCAGGATCGCGCTTCAATCGATCCTGGCGCATAAGCTGCGCGCGTTTCTCACTTTGATTGGGATCATCATCGGCGTGGCGGCGGTCGTCGTCGTCGGCGCCTCAGTAAGCGGCCTGAATACCTATGTGACGGACAGGGTCGCGAAACTGTTGGGTGCGAATCATTTCATGATTGCCCGCATGGCATTCAGCGGTCACATGTCCGACGAAGAATTCGAACGCCGCAATCGCCGGAACAAACGGCTTAATTGGGACGATTATGAGTGGGTCCGCGACCATTGCGTGTCGTGCGCTGAGGTCGGGGTCGAACTCGGGACCCAGGTTGACTTGAAACAGGACGGCATCGAGTTTCCCGGCGCCATTGTGTTCGGCGTTACTTCGAACATGGCGGACATCGAGGATAAGACAATCTCTGACGGCCGTTTTGTTTCTCCCGACGAAGTGCAACGCTCGGCTTTGGTGGTAGTCCTGGGCGGAGACATCAAGGACAAGTTCTTTCCCAATGCCGACGCGATCGGTAAGACCCTGAAAGTGCGCGGCCTGCCCATGCGGATCGTCGGGGTCGAAGAAAAGCGTGGCGCTTTTTTTGGTGACTCGCTTGATCGTCATATTTATATTCCGGCGACCACTCACTTACAGATTTTTGGCCGCAACGGTTTGCAAATTCACGGAAAGGCGCCGACCCGCGAGAACTTCCAACCGGCTATTGAAGACGCGCGCCTCACGATGCGGAACAGACATCGTTTGAAGGGCAATGAAGAAGACGACTTTGGCCTGGTTAACGTCGAGGAATTGAACAACCAGATTGACCAGTTCACCGGTACCATTGCCGCGGTCGTAGTGCCGATTACTTTGATCACGCTGATCGTGGGCGGCATCGTGGTGATGAACATCATGCTGGTAAGCGTAACTGAGCGAACTTTTGAAATCGGTCTGCGCAAGGCCGTCGGCGCGACCCGCAAACAAGTCCTGATGCAGTTTTTGATTGAATCGGGAATGCTGTGCGCATTTGGCGGCGTGCTTGGATTGCTGGCCGCCTATGGCGTGGTCAAACTGATCACCGCGCTGGCCGGGATCACAATGACGATCACTGTTGGGTACATCTTACTGGCGCTGATTGTCTCGACAGTGATCGGGATGATCGCCGGGATTTATCCGGCGTTCAAAGCAGCACGACTCGATCCGATTATTGCGCTGACGAAGACAACGTGAATTGATTTGCGATTTCTGATTTGCGATTTCTGATTGGGTCGTTGCCAGGCGTGACCGTCAAATCGCAAATCGCAAATCCAAAATCTAAAATGCAATTACGGTTTCCAAAATTCTTCCCTCGCGAAACTCTGGGCATGGCGCTCGACAACGTGCGCGGGAACAAGTTTCGCAGTTTTCTTACCGTGCTCGGTATTGTCATCGGGGTAATGGCCGCGATCGTGGTCGCCTCGATCCTCACGGGCATGCGCCAAAGCATCATTGCCATCGTCGAAGAATACGGCACCAACAACATTTACGCGTTTCATCTTTCCACCGGCCCGCGGGTTACCGAGGACCGCGCCGAGCGGCTTCGCAAGCCGCTGACGGTTGCCGATGGAGCGGCGATCAAGACGCTGGCGCCCGCAGTTGAAGACTTGTCCATTGTTGCTCCGAATGTCGGTTATCGCGGCGGCCTGTTTGACGACAACATCACCTATCAGGGTCGAAACTATCGCTGGGGTAATACTTCGGGCGTCGAACCAAATTATCTCGACATTGCCAACGTTACGCTGCGCGAAGGCCGCTTCATCACCGAATCAGACAACGAACAACGCCGCAACGTAGTGGTGGTGGGCGTCAATGCTGCCGATGCGCTTTTCCCCGGGCAACAGGACAACATCGCCGGCACTGAAGTGCGCATGGGCGGACTCAACTTTGAGATTATCGGCGTACTGGAAAAACGAAAGAACGCATTCTTTGGCGAGAACGACGAAGACAATGCCGTCTTCATTCCCCTGCGCACGGCCGAGAAAGTCGCGCCGGGCCGGGGCTGGTTGCTGTTTATTATTCGCGGGCGCGCCGGGCAACTGAATGAAGCGCTCACTCAGTCGGAAGACATTCTGCGCCGCCGCCGCAATGTCAAGTTTAACGATCCTGATAACTTCGATATCAAGACGGCCGATAAGTTTATCGAACAATTCGATAGCATCACGGCGATGGTTGGTCTGATCGCAATCGCGATCTCCAGCCTCGGACTATTGGTCGGCGGCATTGGGGTAATGAACATCATGCTGGTAAGCGTCACCGAGCGCACGCAGGAGATCGGCATTCGCAAAGCGCTCGGCGCGCGCCGCCGCGATATCGTCCACCAATTTCTGTTTGAAGCAATGACCCTGACCTGCATGGGAGGCCTGATCGGCGTCGTCCTGGCAATCGGCGTCAGCAAACTGTTGATGTTCCTGATTCCGAGTTTGCCCGGTGCGATCCCGGCGTGGGCGGTAACGGCTGGGGTGACTGTCAGCACGGCCGTCGGTCTGATCTTCGGCGTTTGGCCGGCGCGCAAAGCTTCGCGATTGGATCCGATTGAGTGTCTTCGTTACGAATAAAAAAATCGGCGCGGACGATCCCGAATCACCCGCGCCCCTTAAGCAACTTAGTTCTGCCTACCTCAGAACCAGTTGCGCCGTAACTCCGCTTTGCCCCAAAAGCCGAAAGGCCCCTGTGAGCGGACTTGGAAAATTTATCTGGCCCGGAGGGCAGCCGGCGGCTGCCACTCCGAACCATAGCCGCCGCAGAGAGCGACCCCGACAGCGCACTCCCCGCGACCGCATCCTTTTCCGTGCCCGCACTGAACTGTTGCCCTTGCATGGCGAAGAATTTAATTGATTAGAGTTGAGAAAAACTTGAGGGAATTGAAAAAAGTTTAAGCCGTGGATTTATCGAAAAACGTTAGCTTTTTGGCCGGTCTTCGGCGGTTGAGGAAAACTTGAGGGCTCATAACTGTGCTACGCCGACAAAGCCTCTTGCGGCGGCGAGGATAAAGGACGTTGCGGCTCCCCTCAGCAGGGTCACCTTGATTCCAACTTCTTTCAGTTGAGCGCCCAGGACCGGAGCAGGACCTCAGTCCTCACTTGTCGGTCCTTACTTATCAAGAGGCGTTAGATTTGGCATGGGAGGTTAAGTCTTCGAGCGCGAATTAGTTGGAAAGGACTGATGGATAATACTCAATTTCGGCGTATTATCCGCTGCAAGGCAGATAATACCGGATAAGCGTTATTATCAGGCCGCTGTAGAATAAATATATAGTTATACGGCGCTGGAGGCCGCGGGACTCGAGATTCCAGCTTTATGGCCTGGCGTCGAAATGAAATTGTCATGAGCCAACTTCTGCGGTTCCCCAGTTCGGTCAAGCGAGATCCAGCTATCGAGGTCTGGATGCGTGAGCATTTGGGTGAATTGGGAGCGATCGCGCAGCGCTGGTTTGAGATCATGCGCGACTGCGGAGACGATGTTCGAGAGTTATTGCATGACGGCCATCCGACCGCGTGCGTAGGTGATGCAGCATTCGGCTATGTCAATGCCTTCAAAGCTCACGTCAATGTCGGGTTCTTTCGTGGCGCCGAGATTGCCGATCCCGAGCGCCTGTTGGAAGGCACTGGCAAGTTCATGCGCCATGTGAAACTCAGACCTGAACGTGACGTCGATGCCACGGCTCTGATGAAGCTGATCGAAACTGCATACGCTGATATGAAGGGACGTCTGAAGGCAGAGTAGTTCGTGCAGACATTCGAGGCGCCGCATAACAAATCGTTGGACGCGAGCGGCGGGAGCGTGTTTCGTAACTTGATTCGTCCGGCGAAGGTTGATTGAATTCGCGCCGCCGCGTCAACTCAACCGTTCGGCGCAACGCTAATCGATGTCCAGGCAAACTATCTTTGGCCTAATTGTCTTGCTCTTGTTGGCAGGAGGCTTCACCTGATTCGCTGGCCAACGGCGGGGTAACTCTCTCAAAGTTGCCGTCTTTGCCCAGCCACGATACACCGGCAAAGAAATGCGGGTTCACGAATTCCTCTGGGACAAATGGCAGCGGCGGCAAACGGCAACTGCAGAACTCACGTTCTTCGCCATCGATACTGGAAACATCTTTACCGTTCGCATCCGACACCACTCGAGTAACCGTTGGACTATCACCGAACACGTACAACACTATTCAGCGCTTCCTCGCGCACCGCGCGAGCCAACAAAGTTGGTCGCGACCGGCACTGCACTTCAGCGGGTTCCTTTGGATAATGGATCCTTTCTCGTACGGCTCGTCACCGAATCGGGAAAAACTGTTCCTCTGTTTGAATATTTCGATTGATTGACTAACATTGCGCCGAACAAATCGTTGGACGCGAGCGGCGGGAGCGTGTTTCGTAAGATGACTGGTCTGGCGATGGTTGAATGAAATCGCGCCGCCGCGTCAACTCCACCGTTGGGTGCTTAGCATTTTCTTGGCAACATGAAACTTAGGTCACGAAATAAAAATCCTTTGCGCAAACGGGCTAGGCAGGGCTTTCGCGGTTATCCGGTTGCGACGATTGCATTCTACGGACCGGATGACCGCTGTGCCACGAAGGTCGCGGTTGGTATCGTAACTGACGAAGGCGGCCAAGCTGACATATTGGAACGATGGTACGCTGAGGAGGGTGACATCCGTACTGACCAGGAAACCGCTCGACAGATTCAGGCTTTCTTGCTGGAACATCATGTTGTCTCGGTCGCGATGGCTGACCGTATTATCGGATGTCCGCATGAAGAAGCGATTGACTATCCGCGCGGCACTGCTTGCCCGCAATGTCCCTTTTGGGCCAGCCGCGATCGGATTACCGGTGAAACCATTCACTGACTGGCCGTGCGTGTACCGACAGACGCACCCAACAAATCGTTGGACGCGAGCGG
>Ga0070715_10000014_pt1 | contig 154272 bp, 152 predicted proteins | sample LARL111metaG_FD_71394 | JGI IMG/M metagenome (GOLD analysis project Ga0070715, IMG submission 71394) | Corn, switchgrass and miscanthus rhizosphere microbial communities from Kellogg Biological Station, Michigan, USA - LAR L11-1 metaG | ecosystem: Host-associated > Plants > Roots >... | reverse complement strand
CACGTGTTACTCACCCGTTCGCGGCTTTGCCCCAGGGCAAGCCCTGGTTCGTCGCACCACTTGCATGTGTTAAGCACGCCGCCAGCGTTCGTCCTGAGCCAGGATCAAACTCTCCGTGAAAGGTACTTCTTACAGAGAGCTGTCATGCCTGGCAAATTGCAAATCGCCGGGTACACATACTCGGCGACCGGCATGACGGGTAAATCAGACCACCCGGCGCGCTGGCGCACCGAGTGGATCGGGCTCAAACAATCCACAGGCCAATCCGGCCTGCGGAGTGCACGCTGCTCAGTTTTCAAAGACCGCTGCGCCTTTGCGGCGGGTCTCGCCGCCCTTCACGCATGGGCCAGGCACAGGGCCTCGCCCAGAGGGACGAAGGAGTATAGCGCTGCGGCGGCGCTTTGCCTAGTCGTCGGCGGCGGCGGCGCGCAGGCGGCGAAAGCGGCGTTTTCCCGCCTGCAGGACGCGGCCGTCGAGCCGGCTTGGATCGGCGTCGAGCGAATCGGCCGCAATCGGCTCCCCATCGAGCTTTGCGCCCCCCTGGCCGATCAGGCGCCGCGCCTCGCTGGAGCTGATCCCGAAGGCGGCGGCCATCAGCTGCGGCAGGTGGACCTGGCCGCCGTTCTCGCCGACGAAGGGTGCGAGGTCGAGCTCCTCGATCTCCTCCGGCGCCTCGCGCTGGACGAAGAGGCGGTCGAAGTGCCCCTCGGCCTCGGCGGCCGCGGCCGCGTCGTGGAAGCGCTCGACGATGCCGCGGGCAAGCGCTCGCTTCGCCTCGTTGGGCGCCGCGCCGGACGGCGGCTCGGCCCCCAGGACCAAGCGGTAGTAGTCGGGCATCGCCTCGTCGGGCACCCGCATCACCTTGCCGAACATCTCCTCAGGGGCATCGGTGACGCCGACGTAGTTGCCGAGCGACTTGCTCATCTTCTGCGTTCCGTCGGTCCCGACCAGGATCGGCAGGGTCATGATCGACTGCGGCGGCTGTCCGTAGGCCGTCTGGATGTCGCGGCCGAAGAGCAGGTTGAACTTCTGGTCGGTGCCGCCGAGCTCGACGTCGGCTTCGACGGCAACCGAGTCGTAGCCCTGCAGCAGCGGGTAGAGCAGCTCCAGGGCCGCGATCGGCGCGCCGGCCGCCAGCCGTTTCTGGAAGTCGTCTCGCTCGATCAGACGGGCGACCGTGGTCTGCGAGAGCAGCCCGAGCAGCTGCTCGGGCTCCATCCGCAGCCACTCGCCGTTGAAGCGCACCTCGGTGCGCTCGCGATCGAGCACCTTGAACGCCTGCTCCTGGTAGGTCGCGGCGTTCGTCTCGATCTCCTCCGGCGACGGCATCGGTCGCTGCGCCGAGCGGCCGCTCGGGTCGCCCACCCGGGCGGTGAAGTCGCCGACGATGAGGACGACCTGGTGGCCGGCCTGCTGGAACTCGCGCAGCTTCTCGAGCACGACGGTGTGACCGAGGTGGATGTCGGGCGTCGTCGGATCGATGCCGAGCTTGACCCGCAGCGGCTTGCCGGCGTCGAGCTGCTCGTCGAGCCGCCCAGCGGGCAGCACGTCAACGGCGTTGCGCGTCAGGTCCGGGTCCGCCACGGGCGCAATGCTAAACTGCCGCACTCTCTTGGCGGGCGAACGCAGCAAGCCGCGCCTCAAGAAGCTGCGCATCCTCTTCGTTCTACTGGGGCTCGGCGTGCTGGGGCTGGTCTCGATGGTCTTCGGGATGATGGCCGCTGTCTCGCAGGACCTACCGGCGATCTACGACTTCGCCCAGTACAAGGAGGCGAAGAACAGCGAGGTCTTCGACGCATCCGGCGAACCGATCGGGATGCTGACCAGCGACCAGAACAAGATCCTGCTGACCTCGGGCCAGATCTCCCCCAACATCAAGAACGCGGTGGTCTCGATCGAGGATTCCCGCTTCTACGAACACAACGGGGTCGACTTCCAGGGCATCGCCCGTGCTCTGGTCAGGGATGTCCTCAGCCAGAGCGCCGCTCAGGGCGCCTCGACGATCACCGAGCAGTTCGTCAAGAACGCGCTGGAAGCGCAGGGCAGCCGCACCGTCTTCGAGAAGTTCCGCGAGGCCGCGCTCGCCTACCGGCTGGAGCGGCACTGGAGCAAGGACAAAATCCTCACCGAGTATCTGAACACGATCTACTTCGGTGAGGGGGCCTACGGGATCGAGGCCGCGGCGCGAACCTATTTCGGCGAAGCACATCCCGGCTGCGGCACTCCGACCGAGCCCTGCGCCTCGGTGCTCGAGCCCTGGGAGGCGGCGACGCTGGCCGGGATCATCGCCTCGCCCTCGGCCTACGACCCCAAGCTCTATCCCGAAAACGCGGTCGCCCGCCGCAACATCGTCCTGGAAAAGATGTACGAACAGGGCTACATCACACAGGAGCAGTTCGAAGAAGGGCGCAGGCAGGCGCTGCCCGCTCCAGCCGACATCAACCCGCCGAAACTCGAATCGAAGGCGCCCTACTTCACCGCCTGGCTGCGCCAGCAGTTGGTCGAACGCTACGGCGCGGCGAAGACCTTCTTCGGCGGCCTGAAGGTGAAATCGACTCTCGACCTGAGGTTGCAGGGAGCCGCCGAAGAAGCGGTCCGCTCCTACATGGGCTATCTGCCGGCGACCGCCTCGGTGATCGTCCTTGACAACCACAACGCCGGCGTCAAGGCGATGGTCGGCGGCCCAGACTTCGAAACCAAGCCCTTCAACCTCGCCACCCAGGGACACCGCCAGCCCGGCTCCTCAATCAAGCCCTTCACCCTGATCACCGCGCTCGAGGAGGGCATCTCCCCCTACACGACCTACGAATCGGCGCCGCAGGAATTCCATTTCGGCAAGCACGGCGAAGAAACGTACGTCGTCCACAACGACGAGGACTCTTACCTCGGCTCCTGCGACATCGTCTGTGCCACGACCTACTCCGACAACTCGATCTACGCCCAGCTCGGCCTCGAAGGCCTGAAGGGCAAGACGATCGAAGACCGCACCCGCTCGATCGCCTCGACGATCCACAAGATGGGCTACGACGACCCGATCTCGACCAACCCGGGGATGGTCCTCGGCGGGCTCACAGAGGGGGTCACGCCGCTCGGCTGGGCCTACGCCTACTCGACGATCGGCAACAACGGCGACCGCGTCAGTGGCACCCTCGCGCCCCGCCCCGGCGACAGCCCGGTCGCCTACACCAAGGTCACCGACCACAACGGGAACACGATCAAGGGCGGCGACAACGACCCCATCCACACGCAGGTGGTTCCGGAAGGCGTGGCCGAAGAAGCGAAGAGCATTCTCGAAACCGTCGTCAGCAGCGGCACCGGTACCCACGCCCAGATCGGCGCCTCGGGGCAGTGGGGGAAGACGGGGACGACCGAGAACAACGGCGACGCCTGGTTCTGCGGGGGCATAGAAGACGAAGTGACCGCCTGCGTCTGGGTCGGCTACGCCGACACGACGACGCCGATGACGACCCTCTACAACGGCGGGCCGGTGATGGGCGGCACCTTCCCCGCCCTGATTTGGGCGAGCGTCATCTCCGCCTGGGAGGAAATCAAGGCGGAACGCGAAGCGGAAGCGAAGGAAGGCAAGCGGGCGTCAGGCTCTCCCTCCGGGACCGCTCCGTATGTGCCTCCGGAAGGAGAAACCGAATACGAACCGGAAGCAAGCGAACCGGTAGAACCGGCTCCGGAAGCGGTCGAACCGGAAGCCGCCGAACCGGCGGAACCGGCGACGCCGGAAGCGGCTCCGGCCGGCGAAGGCGGCGGCGTCACCGCGGGCTAATCCCCGAACTGCATCAAATTCCCACCCTGCCAGGGTGGGAATTTGATGCAGTTCGGGGATGGGGGCGGGAGACGTGCGGGCTGCCGGCGGCGCAGAAGCGCCAGGGCCGGTCCACCGCCTTGGTAATGCCGATCCGAGGTCCGGTGAGGATCTCCCCGCCCCAGTCAGGTTCGCGTGACAGCAGCAGGAAGGGATCGCGACCCAGGTCGGCTCCGTTCTCGGCCAGGCCGACGCCGAGTGCCTCGGTCAACTTGCCCGGTCCCGAGCAGAGCTGCTCGACACGGTCCATCCCGCGTCGACGTCGCATCTCCTCCAGGCCGGCCGTCGGTTCCAGTGCGCGCACCAAGACCGCAGCAGCATCGCCCTCCGCTTCGGCAACCACATTGAAGAGCGAGTGAATTCCGTAGGAGAGATACACGTAGGCGCGCCCCGGTGGGCCGAACAGCACCTCGGTCCGCTTGGTCAGGCCGACGTAGGCGTGACAGGCCGGATCGTCGCGCTCGTAGCTCTCGGTCTCGACGACGACGCCCCCGCATCCTTCGTAGAAGAGCCGGCAGCCGATCAGGTCGCGGGCGACCTCGTGGACCGAGCGCTCGAAGAAGGCTCGCTCCAGCCGTTCAGGCACGCTCTTCCAGGGCCCGTGCCTTGACCGCCGCGAGGGTCTCCCCCGCCTCCGCGATCTGGCGCTCCAGGGCGCCAGAGGAGGTGCCGCCGGCGATTCGCTTCGACTCCAGCCAACTGCTTTGCTTCAGCACCTCGTAGTAGGCGTCGTCGAGGTGCTCGGAGGCGGCGCGCAGATCCTCCGGGCTCAGCTCGGAGAGCGACTTGCCCTGCTCGACCGCGTCGCGGACGAGGCCACCGACGATGCCGTGTGCCTCGCGGAAGGGGACGCCGCGTCGCACGAGGAGGTCCGCGACCTCGGTCGCGGCGAGCATCTCATCGCCCGAGGCCGCCCGCAGGCGCTCGCGGTCGAACTCGATCCCGGCGAGCATTCCCTCTGCCGCGTCGAGACAGGTCTCGACCGTGTCGATCGCGTCGAAAAGCGGCTCCTTGTCCTCCTGCATGTCCTTGCCATAGGTGAGTGGCAGGGCGTGCATGGTGCCGAGCAGGGCGGCGTGGTCGGCAGCGACCCGGGGGCTCTTCGCCCGCAGCAGCTCGGCCGAGTCGGGGTTCTTCTTCTGCGGCATGATCGAGGAGCCCGAGGAGAAGGACTCGTCGAGCTCGCAGAAGCCGAACTCACTGCTCGACCAGATCACGATCTCCGAACCTAGCCGCGAGAGGTGCATGGCGCAGGTCGAGGCGGCGGCGAGGTAGTCGAGGACGAAATCGCGGTTCGAGGCGCCGTCGATCGAGTTGTGGCTGACGTGCTCGAAACCGAGGTCGTCAGCGACGGCGCGGCGATCGATCTCCCAGTTGACGCCGGCGAGGGCGCCGGAGCCGAGCGGCATGACGCTGGCGCTGTCGAGCGCGAACTGGAAGCGCAGCACGTCCCGCGCCAGCATCCAGAAGTAGGCGAGCAGGTGGTGGCCCAGGTAGACCGGTTGGGCGCGCTGCAGGTGGGTGTAGCCGGGCATCGGCCAGTCGCGATGGCGCCTGGCCAGCTCGAGCAGGCGCTCCATCGCCGCCCCGGCGAGCTCGATCGCCCGCAGCGAGTGCGCCTGCACGACCATCGCCACGTCGGTGGCGACCTGGTCGTTGCGCGAGCGCCCGGTGTGCAGCTTGCCGGCCAGTGGGCCGACCTCATCGCCGAGCAGCCGCTCGATCGCCATGTGGATGTCCTCGTCGGCCTCCTCGAACTCGAAACCGTGCTCGCCCATGCGGGTGCGGACGCGCTCGAGGCCGGCCTCGATCCTGCCCAGCTCGTCCTCGTCGAGGACGCCGAGATCGCGCAGGCCGCGGGCGTGTGCCTGTGACTGGTCGATGTCGTAGGGCGCCAGCCGCCAGTCGAACTCGATAGAGCGGTTGAGGCGCCAGAAACGCGGGTCCGGGTCTTTGCGGAAACGGGACATCAGCTCAGCGATCCGGCGAGAGATTCGCATACCTGCGCGACCTGGGACTCGCTCATCGAAGGGAAGAAGGGCAGCGCGAGGGAGCGCGCCGAGGCGGCTTCGGCGACGGGGAACCGGCCCTCCCGGTAGCCGAGCTCACGCAGGTGCGGGAAGAGGTGGATGCAGGGCAGGTAGGGCTTGGAGGCGACACCGCGTTCGCCGAGCTTGCGGATCGTGGCGTCGCGGTCGACTTCCTCCGGCAGCTGGACGACGTAGACGAACCAGCTGCGCCGCTCGGGGGTGCGGCCGGGGCCCGGTAGGACGAGATCGTCGATGCCCAGCGCGGCGAGACCGTCCCCGTAGAGGCCCGCGAGGCGCTCGCGGGCGGCGAGCATCGAGTCGAGCCTCTCGAGCTGGGCGACTCCGAGCGCCGCGGCGACGTCGGAGAGGCGGTAGTTGAAGCCGAGCCCGCCGTGGTCGAGCCAGCCCATGTCGGCGGCGCGAGCCTGGTTGCGCTCGCTGCGCAGTCGCTCGGCCAGCCCCGGATCGGGCGGAACGATCATCCCCCCCTCCCCCGTCGCCAGCTGCTTGTTGGCGTAGAAGGCGAAGGTCGCGAGGTTGCCGCGGGCGCCGACCCGCTTGCCCTCGGAGTCGACCGCGCCGAGTGCCTCGCAGGCATCCTCGAGCATGCCGAGACCCCGCTTCGCCGCCAGCGACTCGAGCTCGGACATCGCCGCCGGGTAGCCGAAGATGTGCACCGGCAGGATGCCGACGGTGCGCTCGCTGACCGCTGCCGCTGCCGCGGCCGGATCGAGATCGAGCGTCACCGGGTCGACGTCGCAGAAGACGGGACGGGCGCCCTCGTAGAGCAGGCAGTTGGCGGAGGCGACAAAGCTGAGCGGGCTGGTCACGACCTCCTCGTCGACGCCCCAGCCGTTTGCGCGCACGCCGAGATGGAGGGCAGCGGTGCCGCTGGAGACGGCAACCGCGTCCTCGACGCCGAGCCAAGCGGCCAGCTCGCGCTCGAAGCGCTCCAGCATCGGCCCCAGCGAGAGCCGGCCCGAGCGCAGTACCTCGAGCACCAGCTCCTCCTCGCGGGAGCCCATTTCCGGCTTGGCGAGCGGGATCATCGCGGCTGGAGGGCGTAGGCGAGCGAGTCGACCAGGGCCTCCCAGGAGGCCTCGATGATGTTCTCCGAGACGCCGATCGTCCCCCACTCTCGCTTGTGGTCGGTCGAGTCGAGCAGCACGCGGGTGACCGCGCCGGTGCCGTGCGACTCGTCGAGGATCCTCACCTTGTAGTTGGTCAGCTCGATCTCGGCGAGGTGCGGATAGCGCCGGGTCAGGGCAGCGCGCAGCGCCTTGTCGAGAGCGTTGACCGGTCCGTTGCCCTCGGCCACCTCGACGTAGCGCTCGCCGTCGACGATCACCTTGATCGTCGCCTCGGTCTCCACCTCGCCCCCCTCGCGCTTCTCGGTGGTGACGCGGAAGCTCTCCAGCTCGAAGAGCGGTTTGTAGAGGCCCGCCTCGCGGCGCAGCAGCAGCTCGAAGGATGCCTGCGCCGCCTCGTAGTGGTAGCCCCGATGCTCGCGCTGCTTGAGCGTCTCGACCGCATGGGCCGCCGCATCGTCACCGATATCGAGGCCGGCCCTCTCGGCCGTGCTGCGGATCGTCGCCTTGCCCGAAAGCTCGGAGGCGAGGATCTCGCGCTCGTTGCCGACCTCAGCCGGGTCGAGGTGCTCGAAGGTGCTCGCATCGGCCGCCACCCCGGCGGCGTGCATGCCCGCCTTGTGGGCGAAGGCGTTGCGACCGACGTAGGCGCGGTTCGGGTCCGGCGTCATGTTGCAGAGTTCGTCCAGGTAATGAGAGGTCGAGGCAAGGCTCTCGAGCTGCGAGTCGGTGACGACCTCGAACCCCATCTTCAACTGCAGGGCGGGCAGGATCGAGGCCAGGTTGGCGTTGCCGCAGCGCTCGCCGTAGCCGTTGACGCAGCCCTGCACGAGTCTCGCGCCGGCTTCGACGGCGGCGAGCGAGTTGGCGACCGCGCACTCGGAATCGTTGTGAGTGTGGATACCGACCTCGACGGCGCCGTCGAGAGCATCGACCGCAGCGGCCGTCGCCTCGCCGACGAAGCCTGGCAGGCTGCCGCCATTTGTGTCGCAGAGGGTGACGTTCTCGGCCCCTGCCCCAGCCGCGGCGCGCACGCACTCGAGCGCGAAGGCGGGGTCATCGCGGTAGCCGTCGAAGAAGTGCTCGGCGTCGAAGACGACGCGCTTGCCGGCGTCGTGACAGAAGGCGACCGAGTCGCCGATCATCGCCAGGTTCTCCTCCTCGGACACGCGGATCACCTTCTCCAGGTGCAGGCGCCAGCTCTTTCCGACCAGGCAGACCATCGGGGCCACGGACTCGACCAAAGCCGCCAAGGCCGGATCTTCGGCGGCGGCGAGCCCAGTGCGCCTGGTCATGCCGAAGGCGCTGATCGTCGCGCCCTTCAGCTGCAACCCGGCGAGTCGCTCGAAGAGCTCGGCTTCCTTCGGGTTGGAGCTGGGGAAGCCGGCCTCGATGAAGTGGACGCCGAGCGCGTCGAGCGCGTCGACGACTTTCAGCTTCTCGCCGACCGAGAGCGACATGCCCTGACCGCCCATGCCGTCCCGCAGGGTGGTGTCGTAGAGCCTGACCTGTTCCATTTGCTGCCTTTCGCTTCGAGGGAAATCGGGGAGGGCCTGCTTTGGAGGCCCAGGCGTGCGGCATCGCCGCACCGGCCGCTAGGCGGCTGCGGTAATTCGCCCGATTCGGTCGAAACGCAGGAACATCAGGAGCTGACCTTACTCGGTTCGTCCGCCCCGGTCGAGACCTGCACGAAATCCAGCCACTCGAGGTACTCCTCGGCGCGGCCGTGCAGAGCGTCGTCGAGCTTCTTCTGGATCACCCGCGTGATCTCACCCGGCTCGCCGATCAGGTGATCGTCGATCTCGCGCACCGGCACGAGCTCGGCGGCGGTGCCGGTGAGGAAGACCTCATCCGCGAGGTAGAGCTCGGCGCGGGCAATGTCCCGCTCCTCGACCCGGTAGCCGAGGTCACGGGCGATCTGCACCACCGAGGCGCGCGTGATCCCGTCGAGGATCGCATTCGTGTGCCCCGGGGTGACCAGAGCGCCGTCACGGATGACGAAGACGTTCTCACCCGAGCCCTCGGATACGTGGCCGTGCTGGTCGAGCAGGATCGCCTCTTCATAACCTGCCTTCTGCGCCTCGGTCTTGGCGAGGATCGAGTTGAGGTACTGGCCCGCGGCCTTAGCGTGCGGGATCAGGCTGTCGCCGGAGATCGCCCGCCAGGAGGACACGGTGGCGCGAATGCCGTGCTTCTGGCCGTCCTCGCCGAGGTAGACGCCCCAGGGGAAGGCGGCGACGATCACGTCGACCGGTGCGTCGGTCGCGTAGAGGCCGAGGCTGCCGTAGCCACGGAAGGCGAGCGGCCGGATGTAGCAGGACTCGAGGCCGTTGCGGCGGACCAGCTCTCGCGTCGCCTCGCCGATCTGCTCGAGCGGGTAGGGCAGCTCGAGGTAGTAGAGCTCGGCCGACTTGGCGAGCCGCTCGAGGTGCTCGCGGTGGCGGAAGATCGCCGGGCCCCGCTCGGTCTCGTAGCAGCGCACGCCCTCGAATACGCCGGTGCCGTAGTGCAACCCGTGCGCGAGCACGTGCACCTTGGCCTCGTCCCAGGGCACGAACTCGCCGTTCTGCCAGATCAGCTCTGCCGTCTCCATGGTCAGGGAAGTATGCCCGATTCGGGCCTATACCGGCAGGGGGTTCCGCTTAACTTTTTCGTGAATCGGTGATAGCTGGCGCTCGGGCGAGCGGCCGCGAAAAAGTACAAGACGCTTCACCCCTACCGGTATGGGCCTTAGCGGGCCAGCTCCTGCCAGGATGAGCTCAGGCGGGAAGCTCGTGAAGGACGGCGTCGGTGATCTCGGCCGTGCCGACGGAAGCTTCCCCGGCTCCGGCGAGGTCGGGGGTGCGGAGGCCACGCTCTAGGACCGAGTCGACCGCGGCCTCGATCCGAGCGGCGTCGTCGGGCCGGTCGAGGCCGTGGCGCAGCATCATCGCCGCTGAGAGGAAGGTGGCCAGCGGGTTGGCCACCCCCTGACCGGCGATATCGGGAGCGGAGCCGTGCACCGGCTCGAAGAGGCCCGGCTCGTCGTCAGCACCGAGGCTGGCCGAGGGCAACATGCCGAGCGAGCCGGTGAGCATCGCCGACTCGTCGCTGAGGATGTCGCCGAAGAGGTTCTCGGTGACGATCACGTCGAAGTCGGCGGGGCGCGAGACGAGCTGCATCGCGGCGTTGTCGACGAGCAGGTGGTCGAGCTCGACGTCGGGATAGTCGGGTGCGACGCGGCCCACCACCTCGCGCCAGAGCCGCGAGGTCTCGAGCACGTTGGCCTTGTCGACCGAGGTGACGCGGGGAGTGCGTTCGGCTCCCTCGGCACGACGGCGCGCCGACTCGAAGCCGACGCGAGCGATCCGCTCGATCTCCCCGACCGAGTACTCGCAGGTGTCGTGGGCGACATCGCCGTCGCGGCCGGAGTCGCCGAAGTAGATGCCGCCGGTCAGCTCGCGGACCACGAGCAGGTCGGTTCCGGCGATGCGGTCCTCGCGCAGCGGGCTGGCGCCGACCAGCGCCGGACTTGGCCGCACCGGCCGCAGGTTGGCGTAGAGCCCCATCCCCTTGCGCAGGCCGAGCAGACCCTGCTCCGGGCGAGGCGCGGCGGGGTCGGTCGTGTCCCATTTGGGACCGCCGACGGCGCCGAGGAGGACGGCGTCGGCGGCTCGGCAGGCATCGAGCACCTCGTCGGTGAGGGCCGTGCCATGGGCGTCGATCGAGCAGCCCCCCATCAGCAGCTCCTCGAACTCGAACTCGCCCAGCGCTTTCAGCAGCCGTCGGGTCGCGACGACGATCTCCGGCCCGATCCCGTCGCCGGGCAGAAGGACTATCCGCGGTCGCTCGCTCATGCGGCCGCCACTCTAGACGCGCATTGGGCTTCGATGTTGAGGCGGACGTAGTCGAGGGTGAACGGCCTGCGTGAGCGCTCGATCACTGCCTCGGCAAACGGGCGGCGAAGTACCTCGGGGAGCCTCGCAAGGTGCGCTCCGAGCGTGGAGGTCATCGTGAAGCGCAGCGGGTCGGGTGGTTCGACGGGTCTCGGTTCGAGCCAGCAGCGCGCCTCGGCGAAGCCGACGGCGCGAAGGCGCGCTTCCGTCTCCTTCGGACCGGCGTAGTTCCACAGCTCGCCGGCATCGGCGAGGTGGGGCGCAAACTCGGGCTCGGCGGAGACCGCGGCGACCGCCTCCACGTGCTCGGCGATGTTGCCTTCTCCCCCACACTGGGCAATGAGCCGACCGCCTGGTCGCAGTGCGGCTCGGACGCTGCGGAAGAGACGCTCGTGATCTGGAATCCAGTGGAAGGTCGCCGTCGAGAAAACCAGATCGACGGGCTCCTCGACCTCGAGTTGGGCGAGGTCGGCGACGAGGTAGGAGGCGCGGTCGCCGAGGCGCTCGCGCGCCTTCTCGACCATCGCCCTGGAGGCGTCGACGGCCAGCAGGCGACCATGGGGAAGGCGCTCCAGCAGCCGCTCGCTCACCCGGCCCGAGCCGCAGCCCGCGTCGAGCGCATGCTCATTGCCGCGCAGCTCCAGTCGATCGAGCACCTCCATCCCCCAGCTGAACTGGGGATCGGATACGACGTCGTAGGCCTTCGCGTCCCACTCCACCGGCTCGCTGTCTCTCGCCGTCGGCAACGGCTCAGAGCGCCGTCGTCACCGGACCGCGGTCCGTTGCGCCCGTGGACTCGAAGGCGTCAATCGCCCCCGCGTTCTCGAGCGTGATGCCGATGTCGTCGAGGCCGTTGAGCAGGCGGTGCTTGACGTCGGGCTCGACCGCGAACTCGAAGACGCCGGCGGCGCAGGTGACCGTCTCGTCGTCGACGTCGATCCGCGCCTCACCGGCTTCGGCGACTGCCCGGCAGTGCTCCTCGTCGAGGATCGCCGGCAGCAGGCCGATCTTCGTGCAGTTGGAATAGAAGATGTCGGCGAAGGACGGCGCGACGATCGCCTGGAAGCCGAAGTCCTCCAGCGCCCACGGGGCGTGCTCGCGCGAGGAGCCGCAGCCGAAGTTGCGGCCGGCGACGAGGATCGGGTTGGGGTCCAGCTCGATCTCGCCATCGCGGATCCAGTCGTAGAAGAGGAACTCGCCGAAACCGGTCCGCTCGACCCGCTTGAGGAACTGCTTGGGGATGATCTGGTCGGTGTCGACGTCGGCGCGGTCCAGCACCGACACCTTGCCCTCGATCACGTCTATCGGTCGCATCGTCAGCTCCAATTCCTGATGTCGACGAAGTGGCCCTCGATCGCCGCCGCGGCCGCCATCTTCGGGCTTACCAGGTGAGTGCGCCCGCCCTTGCCCTGACGCCCCTCGAAGTTGCGGTTCGAGGTCGAGGCGCAGCGCTCGCCCTCGAACAGGATGTCGGGATTCATACCGAGGCACATCGAACAGCCCGCCTCGCGCCATTCGAAGCCGGCGGCGCGGAAGACCTCGTCGAGCCCCTCGGCTTCGGCGTCGGCCTTGACCTGCTGGGAGCCGGGGACGACCATCGCCCGCACCGAGCCGGCCACCTTGCGGCCGTCGACCACCGCCGCCGCCTCGCGCAGGTCCTCGATCCGCGAGTTGGTGCAGGAGCCGATGAAGACCCGTTCGGGGGCGACCTCGGTCATCGGCGTGCCCGGCTTCAGGTCCATGTAGGCGAGGGCGCGTTCGGCCGACTCGCGGTCGGCGGGCGAGTCCATCGCCGCCGGATCGGGCACCTCGTCGGCGACTCCGACGACCATTCCCGGGGTCGTCCCCCAGGTGACCATCGGCGAAATCTCGCCGGCCTCGATATCGACCTCCTGGTCGAAGGAGGCGCCTGCCTCGGTCGGCAGCTCGCGCCAGCGCGAAACGGCGGCATCGAAGTCCTCGGGCGCCGCGGGACGTCCCTGCACCCACTCGAAGGTGGTCTCGTCGGGGGCGATCATGCCGGCGCGCCCGCCTCCCTCGATCGTCATGTTGCAGACCGTCATCCGGCCGGGCATCGAGAGCGCCTCGATCGCGGGGCCCGCGTACTCGACCGCGTGACCGACCATGCCGCCGGTGCCGAGGCGGCCGATCGTCGCCAGGATCAGGTCCTTCGGCGTGACGCCGGCGCCCAGCTCGCCGCCGTAGGAGATCCGCATCGTCTTCGGCCGCTTCTGCACCAGGCACTGGGTCGCCAGCACGTGCTCGACCTCGGAGGTGCCGATGCCGAAGGCCAGGGAGCCGAAGGCGCCGTGGGTCGAGGTGTGGCTGTCGCCGCAGACGATCGTCATCCCCGGCTGGGTGACGCCCAGCTCCGGGCCGATCACGTGGACGATGCCCTGGCGGTCGGAGCCCAGCGAGTAGAGCGGGATGCCGAACTCCTCGCAGTTGCGCTCCAGGGTCTCGACCTGGACGCGGGAGAGCTCATCGGCGATCAGCCGCGCCGCCATCGTGCCGTCGGTGGGGACGTTGTGGTCTGCGGTGGCCAGCGTCTTGTCGGGCCGGCGCACCGGGCGACCGGCCATTCGCAGACCGTCGAAGGCCTGCGGCGAGGTGACCTCGTGGACCAAGTGCAGGTCGATGTAGATCAGCCCGTCGGAGACCTCGTGCGCGTCCCAGAGCTTGTCGAACATGGTCTTTGGCATCGCTAGCTCCTCCTCAGGCCGGCGGCGATCACGGCGAGGAACCGGGTCGGCTCCTCACCTTCGTTCTCGAAATGATGGGGCAGGTCGGCGTCGAAGGTGACGCTGTCGCCCTCGCCCAGCTCGTGGCGGGTGCCGTCGACGACGAGGATCAGCGTTCCCTCGAGAACGACGGCGGTCTCGCGGCTGCCCGGCTCGTGCATCGGTGGATCGTCCCGACCACCGGTCGTTGCGCCGGCGTCGAGCGTGTGGACGGAGACGTCGGCCCGCTGGCCGGGCAGAGGCGGCGTCAGCTCCTCGAATCGATGGCCGCCCCGCTCCAGCGTGCGGCGCTCGCCGGCGCGCGTCACCGCCACATGTTCCCCCTCATCGAGGCGCAACAGCTGCGAAAGGGTCAGGTCGAGGCCGGCGGCGATCTTCGCCGCAACGGACAGGGTCGGGCTGGTCTCGCCTCGCTCGACCTGCGAGAGCATCGGCGCGCTGACGCCGGAGCGCTCCCCCAGATCTCGCAGCGACAGCCCCATCGCCTCGCGCAGGGCACGCACGCGATATCCGATCGCGGGACCATCCACCGGCCTCGTCTCAAGGGCGACAGTACTCATTACATTTGTACGTTATCACATACGCTTGTAATCAGTCCGTGCCGCTGCAAGGAGCGAGCGAAGGTCGTCGGCCACCGTCGCCGGTTCGTCCCGAAGCTGCCACCAGGTCACGCGGATGCTGTGGTATCCGGCCACGGCCGCGATCTGACTCGAAGGTCCAGCGAGTGCCATGCGTGGCATAGCCGTCGAGCTCCACGATCACGCGCTGCTCCGGCCATAGGCAATCGACCTGGTAGCGCTTGGAGTCGATCGTCAGCCAGGTATTGAGATGCGGCCGCGGCATGCCCCTGGCGTCGAGGAAGACGAGGAATCGAACCTCAAGCTCTTCGCGACTTACGCCGGGCGGCATGTCCCGGAGGCGATCCAGGCATTCCCGGACCACTCTGTTGCCGCGATGCCTGGGATAGCGATCGACCAGGATCGGCAGCGAGAGGGCGTCGTAAAGACGCAGGCGTTCGGACTCGCGCAGGGCATGCTCGACAGCGCCCGGCCCCAGAACCACGGCCAAATCGAAAATCGTGCGGGGAACGGTCGTCACGGGAATCCCGTTTCTGCGCGTGACTTCGTCGGAGACGAGGTCTGCGGTGTGACGTGTGATGTTTCCCCGTGAACGACTCTTCACCGGCGCGGTCACGTCGATGGCACCGCCCGACCCGGTTCTGAGACCCCATAGAGCCGCTGCCGAACGATGACTGAGGACGGACCGCGGCCCACAGAAGAACACTGCCGCAATCCACCGACTCCTCTGTGTGAGAGCCATATGGCCGACCGCGTATACGCCTTTGTGCAAGCGGTGGAGGCGTCCGCTCCCCAATCTGACTTCGATCGCTTGTCGGCTCACTCCAAGCGCCAGCAGCTGCCGGCGTGCCACCACCCCGTGCTGTCGGTTGGCCAGGCCCGCAATCCGCGCGTCAAGGTGACGAGTCTGCTCTGACACGTCCATAGGACGTGCAAGGGCAGACTCGTGCAGATTCTCCCCCTTACGGGCCGGGGGTGCGTTCGACGGCGGCCTCGGCGGTGGCGGCCTCGGCCTCACGGATCGCGGCGCCCTCGAGGGCGTTGGACAGCGCCCGCACGTAGGCGCGTGCGGAGGCCTCGAGGATGTCCGTGGCCACGCCCTGACCGGTGGCCAGGCGGCCGGCGGCGCGCAGCATCACGGTCACCTGGCCGAGCGCGTCCTCCCCCCCGGTCACGGCCTCGACCGTGTACTGGCGCAGCTCGCACTCGGTCCCGGTCGCCTTCTGGATCGCGTGGAAGATCGCGTCGACGGGGCCATCGCCGCTCGACTCGCCAACGGACTCCTCTCCCGAGGGCACCTTCACCGCGACCCGCGCCAGCGGCTCACGTCGCGAGCCCGCCTCGACCTCGAACCAGGCCAGCTCATGCGCGTCCTCCCTCTCGCGCATCTCGTCGGAGACGATCGCCTCCAGGTCGAGGGCGGTGACCTGCTTCTTGCGGTCGGCAACCTCCTTGAAGCGCTTGAAGGCAGCGTTGAGCGCGTTGCCCTCGACCTTGAAGCCCAGCTGCTCCAGCGCGTCGCGCAGGGCGTGGCGACCGGAGTGCTTGCCCAGCACGATCGAGTTCGACTCGAGGCCGACTTCGGTCGCGTCCATGATCTCGTAAGTGGTGCGCTCCTTCAGCACCCCGTCCTGGTGGATGCCGGACTCATGGGCGAAGGCGTTGCGGCCGACGACCGCCTTGTTGGGTTGGATCGCGTAACCGGTCAGGCGCGAGACCATGCGGCTGGTTCGGGCGAGCTCACGAGTGTTGATGCCGGTGGTGAGGCCGTGAACGTCCTCGCGCGTGCGGACCAGCATCACGATCTCCTCCAGCGAGCAGTTGCCGGCGCGCTCGCCGATCCCGTTGACCGCACACTCGACCTGTCGCGCCCCGGCCAGCAGGCCGGCGTAGGAGTTGGCGACCGCCAGTCCCAGGTCGTCATGGCAGTGGACGGACGTCTCGACCTCGAGCAGCCCGGGCACCAGCTCATAGAGACGCCGGAAATACTCGGCGTACTCCTCGGGAGTCGTGTAACCGACCGTGTCGGGGATGTTGACCACGGTCGCGCCCTCCTCGACCGCGATCGCACATACCTCTGCGGTGAACTCGATGTCGGCGCGGGTCGCGTCCATCGGCGAGAACTCGACGTCCTCGCAGTAGGACTTGGCCAGGACGACGGCGGCGCGGGCCTGGCCCTTGACGTCCTCGCGGTCGGTCTGCAGCTGGTGCTCGATATGGATGTCGGAGGTCGAGATGAAAGTGTGGATGCGGGGTCGCGCCGCGTCCTTGATCGCACCCCAGGCGGCATCGATGTCCGCCTTGTGGGTGCGTGCAAGGCCGCAGATCACCGGTCCCTCGACCTGACGGGCAATTGCCTCGACCGCCTCGAAGTCGCCCGGCGAGGTGATCGGGAAGCCGGCCTCGATCACGTCGACGCCCAGGCGGCCGAGCTGCTGGGCGATCTCCACCTTCTCGGCGGTGTTGAGCGAGATCCCAGGCGACTGCTCGCCGTCCCTCAGTGTCGTGTCGAATATGTGGACGCGGTTTGCGCCATCTTGGTGTGGTGACACCGTTCCTTCTCCTTCTCTACTTCGTTCGAATGACCTTTTCTCTCGCGGCTGTCGCGCCGCCCAGCGCTATTCCCCCCGGAGGGGGAGGAGAAGGAGGAGCGCAAGGCTGTCGAGCCGGTGCGTCATTCGTCGCTTCAGCTTAGCGTAGGCTGACCCCATCGCTCAAACCGCTTCTGCTGGACCGTGTTGGTCCCCGGACCGCCGCTCAACACGTCAGGTCCCGGCCCGCCGTGCAAGGCATCGTCTCCGCTGCCGCCCTTGAGCACGTCGCTGCCGGGGCCGCCGAAGATCGCGTCATTGCCGCCACGACCCCGGAGCTGGTCGTCGCCCGGCCCGCCGGCGATCTTGTCCGAACCGCTGCCACCCAGGAGGACGTCTTTCCCGGCAGCGCCGTGCAGGGTCGTCGGGATCGTGATCGCGCGCGAGACGACGACGACGTCATCGTGGCTGCTGCCGTTGACGATGAAGCCGGCGATCGGAGGGGCTTCGCAGATCAGCTCATTGGGTTTTTCAGGCGGGTTTTTGCAGATCGTGCCGCCGACTTCAAGCGGCGCCGCGGAGTCGATCACGTAGCTGTAGCCGTCGGGCGTGAGCCAGATCCGGATCGTGTTCCGGGCGGAGCCGCCGGCGAGCACCACAGTCGTCGATGTGGGTTCGGTTTCGGCATGGGCGAGCGTCGCGCCGTACGCCGCCAGCAGGACCAGCAATGTGGCGATCGTCTTCTTCATCCCTCTCAGCCCCGAGCGCAAACCGCTTTCCTATCCTGGAAACAACACAACCTTGCCGACGTTGCGGCGCTCGGCGATAAACCGGTGGGCATCGCCGGCGCGGGAGAAGGGGAAGGACTCGGCGACCACCGGCTCCAGGCGACCGGCCTCGAGATCGGCCATCAACGGCTCGGTCAGCCGATCGAGGCTGCCCTCGCGTTCCCACCATTTGAGCATGTTGAGGCCGAAGACTCCCTTGTTCTCGTTCATCAGCGCCAGGCTCTTCCACCAGGGGATCGTCGCCAGCGGCATCTTCGCCAGGCTCTTCAGCATCGCCGGGATGTCGCGTCCGCGCTCTGTCGAGGCCTCGGAGATCCCGTACATGACGAGACGCCCGCCGGGACGAAGCAGGCGATAGTCCTTGCGGAACGAGGTCGGACCGAGGGCGTCGATCACCAGGTCGACGCCCTCGCCACCGGTGAGGCGCATCACCTCGGCCTCGAAGTCCTGATTGCGGTAGTCGATCGGGTGTGCGACGCCCTGCGCGCGGATTGCCTCGTGCTTGGCCGGGGAAGCCGTGCCGAAGATCTCCGCGCCGGCGTTGCGGGCGATCTGGGTCGCGGCGACGCCGACGCCGCCGCCCGCGGCGTGGATCAGCACCCGCGTCCCCTCGCGCAAGCTGCCGACGACGACCATGGCGGCATATGCGGTGCCGTAATTGACCGGGAACGCGGCGCCCTGCTCGAAGCTGAGCCGCTCCGGCAGGGGGAGCGCCTGGTTCGCGGGCACCGTGACCAGCTCGGCCTGGCCGCCGAAGCGTGTGCCGGCGAAGACCCGATCGCCGATCGAGAACTCCTCGACCCCGTCCCCCGCCGACTCGACCTCGCCGGCAACCTCGTAGCCCATCACGCAGGGCGGCTTGGGAGCATCGGGGTAGAGCCCGACCCGAGCCATCGTGTCGGCGAAGTTGACGCCCGCGGCCCTGACCGCGATGCGGATCTCGCCGGGCCCGACCGGCGGATCGGGACGATCGAGCACCTGCAGGACCTCGGGCCCACCCGTCCCCGTCTGCACAAGCGCCTTCACCGGCGGCAAGGGTACTCGGGCTAGAGATCGACGGCGCGGCCGACGGAGAAACCGTCGAGCTCGAGGATCTTGGCGATCGTCGCGTCGTGGACCGGTGCGTCGGTCGTCAGCGCCATCACGGCACGGTCGCCGTCTTCCTCGGCGCCGACCGCGGCGGAGACGATGTTGACCCCCTCCTCGCCGAACATCGTGCCGACCCGGCCGATCATGCCCGGGCGGTCGGCGTAGCGGAAGACCGCGAGGTGCTCGGCGAGGGGCAGGTAGAAACTCTCGTTCAGGAGCGAGACCAGGTAAGGCTCGTTGCGGGGGCCGACGCCGGTCCCCGCGACCTCGACTTCCTGCTCGCCCGAACCGAGTCGCACCGTCACCAACTCGGTGAAGTCCTCGGAGATCGTCTCCTTGGCCTCGATCAGGTCGATGCCCCGTTCTTCGGCCATCTGCGGGGCGTTGACCAGGTTGACCGGCTCCTCCGTATGGCCGGAGAGGATGCCGACGAGGACGGCGATGCCGAGCAGGCGCGTGTCGTGCTGGGCGAGCTTGCCGCGGAACTCGACCGCGACGCGGTCGATCGAGCCCTCCCCCAGGCCCTCGGCGAGGCGACCCAGCTTTTCGCAGAGCGGCACGAAGGGGGCAAGCGCCTCCATCTCCTCGGGACGGACGGCAGCGATGTTGACCGCATTGGTGACGACCCCGCCGGTCAGCGCCGCCGTCACCTGCTCGGCGGTGACGATGCCGGCGCGGTCCTGGGCCTCGGCGGTCGACGCCCCCAGGTGGGGAGTGACGACGACGTCTCCGCGGGAGAAGATCGGGTGCTCGGTGAAGGGCTCGGAGGGGAAGACGTCGAGCGCCGCGCCGCCCACCTTGCCTGATTCGAGGCCGGCGAGCAGCGCGTCGAGATCGACCAGCTCGCCGCGGGCGCAGTTGACGATCCGCACGCCGTCCTTCATCGAGGCGATCGCCTCGGCACCGATCAGGCCGATCGTCTCCGGGGTCTTCGGCACGTGGACCGTGACCACGTCGGCGCGCTCGAACAGCTCCTCGAGCCGGCCGACGCCGTGCACGCCGAGCTCCTTGAAGCGCTCGGCCGAGACGAACTTGTCGAAGGCGATCACGTCCATGTCGAAGGCTTGGGCGCGCTTGGCGACGAGCTGGCCGATGCGGCCGAAGCCGACGACGCCGATCGTCTTGCCGTAGAGCTCGGCGCCCTTGTACTTGGCGCGGTCCCAGCGGCCGTCGACGAGGGCGCCGTGCGCCTGCGGCACGTTGCGGAAGAGGGCGAGGGCGAGCGCCAGCGTGTGCTCGGCGGCGGCCACCGAGTTCGATTCGGGCGCGTTGGCGACGACGATGCCGCGACGCGTTGCCGAGGGAATGTCGACGTTGTCGACGCCGGTGCCGGCGCGGCCGATCACCTTCAGGTTCGAGGCGCGCTCGATCAGCTCCGGCGTCATCTTCGTCGCTGAGCGGATCAGGATCGCGTCGTAGTCGCCGATCTTCTCGGTCAGTTCCTCGTCGGACATCTCGAGACCGAGGTCGACGTCGAAGTTCGCCTTCAGCAGCTCGACGCCGGAGTCGGCGATCTTCTCCTTGACGAGGACCTTCACGATCTGACTCCCTCGGCGTTCTCGACCGCCCAGTCGATGCAGGCGGTGAGCGCTTCAACGTCGGCCGGGTCGACGGCGGGGAACATGCCGATGCGCAGCTGGTTGCGGCCGAGCTTGCGGTAGGGCTCGACGTCGACGATGCCGTTGGCGCGCAGCGTCGCGGCGAGCACGGCGGCGTCGACTGAGTCATCGAAGTCGATCGTGCCGACGACGAGCGAGCGCTTTGCCGGATCGGCGACGAAGGGGGCGGCTAGCTCGCTCGCCTCGGCCCACCGATAGAGGTGGCCGGACGAGGCCGCGGTGCGCTGCACGCAGAAGTCGAGGCCGCCGCCGGCGAGCATCCACTCGACCTGGTCGGCGAGCAGCAGCAGGGTCGCCAGCGCCGGCGTGTTGTAGGTCTGCTCCTTGCGCGAATTGTCGAGCGCCGTCTGCAGCGAGAGGAAGGGCGGCTGCCAGCGGCCGGCGTCGCCGTCGAGCTGCTCGATCCGGGCGATCGCGGCCGGGCTGAGGGCGGCGAGCCAGAGCCCGCCGTCGGCACCGAAGGCCTTCTGCGGCGCGAAGTAGTAGGCGTCGGCCTGGCTCGCGTCGACCGGCAGGCCGCCGGCGCCCGACGTCGCGTCGATCAGGACGAGGGCGTCGCCCGCGTCGGCGGGGCGCTCGACCGGGACCATGACGCCGGTCGAGGTCTCGTTGTGGGCCCAGGCGAGCACGTCGGCGGCGGCGTCTCCGCGCGGCGCGGGCGCGTCGCCCGGCTCGGCCTCGACGACGATCGGATCGGCGAGGAAGGGAGCTCCCGCCGTCACCTTGGCGAACTTCTGCGAGAACTCGCCATAGGTCAGGTGCAGCGCCTTCTCGCGCACGAACCAGGCGGCGGCGCCGTCCCAGAAGGCCGTCGTGCCGCCGTTCCCAAGCGCGATCTCATAGCCGTCGGGCAGCGCGAAGAGCTCGCCGAGGCCGCCGCGCACGCGAGCCACGAGGTCGCGCACCGGCTTCTGCCGGTGCGAGGTACCCATCAGCTTGGACTGCTCCGCGAGCCTCTCCAGCGCCTCCGGACGCACCTTCGAGGGGCCGCAGCCGAAGCGGCCGTCGGCGGGCTTCAGCTCCGCTGGAATCTGAGTTTCGGTCGTCGGGGTCAAGGGAGGCGACAGGTTAGTGACCCTCGCGGGTGGACCCTCTCCCGGCTTTCGGCGTAGGCTGCCCACCATGAGCGAGACCACGGAGCAGGGCATCGTCAAGGGCGACGGCTACGCCGTCGCCAACCTCAGCGACCTCGGCGAGGGCTACGGCTTCCGCAAGATCCGCAAGGAGCTGGGCGTGACCGCCTTCGGCATCAACGCGATCGTGCTGCCGCCCTCCTACGAGACCGGTCGCCATTACCACGACGAGCAGGAGGAGCTCTACTTCCTGCACAGCGGCCGCATCGCGATCGAGCTCGACGGCACGAGTCACGAGTTGGAGGCCGGCGGCCTCGCCTGGGTCGACGCCTCGACCGTGCGCAAGATCAGGAACCTGAGCGACACCGAAGACGCCGTCTACGTCATCGTCGGCGGCAAGGACGGCTACATCGGCCGCGACGGCAAACTGCCCGAGGGCGAGTCCCGCTTCGGCGACCACGGCCCGCCTGGCGCCTGAGCGATGCGCCCCTTCGGGCGACTCACGGCCGCCGCGTCGCGGTTCCTCAACAAGCGCGGCATCTACCTCGGCCGGCGCTCGACAAAGCTCCACGTCGCCCTCTACCGCCGCTCCGGAGGGCGGCTCGGCGGTCACATCCCCGGCTGGCCCGAGGCCCGCATCGCCCTGCTCGACCACACAGGCGCCAAGAGCGGCACTCGGCGCACCTCCCCCGTCATGTATTTCGAGAACGGCGACGCGATCGTCGTCATGGCCTCGAAGGCCGGCCAGCCGACTCATCCCGCCTGGTTCCACAACCTGATGGCGCACCCCGACACCACGGCCCAGACCGGCCCGACCGTCCGCCAGGTCCACGCCCGCGTCGCCGGCGGCGAGGAGCGCGCCCGCCTCTGGTCGGGATTCCTCGCGATCTACCCCGGCTCCGAGTTCTACGAGCGCAACGCAGCGGGCCGCGAGATCCCGATCCTCGTCCTCGACCCTCGCTGACCCGAGCTTCCGCGACCCGTCCCGGATCGAGCGAGAGTTCGAGCCCGCCGGCGGGGAGGGCGGTTGCACTCTTCCGCCGGAATGTCGCCCGTCAGGCGGCCTATGCAATCCGGTCTGGGGCGCGGCGAAGCCGCGCACTCGGTTCACCCCAAGCGCGCAGCGCTTGGGGTGTCAATTCCGCCGGGAGAGTGCAACCGCCCTCCCCCAGTGACAAGCCGCTCAGAACTCCTGATCGACCCAGGGCATCATGTCTCGAAGGTCCTTACCGACCTTCTCGACCGGGTGATTCTTGCCCTCCTCGCGCATGCGGGAGAGGTTCTCGCCGCCGGCGCGGTTCTCGGCGATCCACTCGCGGGCGAACTCGCCCGACTGGATCTCGCCGAGGATCTCCTTCATCGCTGCGCGGGACTCCTCGCCGATGACGCGCTTGCCGCGCGTCATGTCGCCGTACTCGGCCGTGTTGGAGATCGAGTAGCGCATCCCCTGTATCCCCTTCTCGTACATCAGGTCGGCGATCAGCTTCAGCTCGTGCAGGCACTCGAAGTAGGCGAGGCGCGGGTCGTAGCCGGCCTCGACCAGGGTCTCGAAGCCGGCCCGAACCAGCTCGCTGGCACCACCGCAGAGGACCGCCTGCTCGCCGAAGAGGTCGGTCTCGCACTCATCCTTGAAGGTCGTCTCGATCACCGCGGCGCGGCCGCCGCCGATCGCCGAGGCGTAGGCGAGGACGAGGCCGTGGGCGTTGCCGGTGGCATCCTGGTGGACGGCCATCAGGCAGGGAACTCCGGCGCCTTCCTCGTACTGGCGGCGAACCAGGTGGCCGGGGCCCTTGGGGGCGACCATGCCGACGTCGACGCCGGCCGGGGGCACGATCTGCTCGAAGTGGATGGCGAAGCCGTGGGCAAAGAGCAGCAGGTTGCCGGGCGCGATTCCGTCGGCGATCTCGGCCTCCCAGACTTCGGCCTGCTTCTCGTCGGGCAGCAGGACCATCACCGCGTCGCCGCGGCTGGCGGCTTCGGCGACGTCGAGCACCTCGAGGCCCGCCGCTTCGGCTTTGGCGCGGCTGGAGGAATCGGAACGCAGGCCGACGACGACGTCGACCCCCGAGTCCTTCAGGTTGAGCGCGTGGGCATGCCCCTGGGAGCCGTAGCCGAGGATGGCGACGGTCTTCCCGTCGAGCAGCGAGAGGTCAGCGTCCGAGTCGTAAAAGATGTCCTTTGCCATGGGCGGCAGGCTATCGGAGCGCCCTGCGCATCAGCTTGCCCGAGGGCGTGCGCGGCAGCGCCGCGGCCAGCTCGACCCGCTTGGGCACCTTGAAGCCGGCGAGCGATTCGGCGCAGTGACGGCGCAGGTCGTCGGGGGTGGCAGCGGAGCCCTCGTCGAGGACGACGATCGCGGTGACGGCCTGCTGCCACTCGGGGTCCTCCCTGCCGACCACGGCGGCGTCGGCGACCTCAGGGTGACGGAGCAGGACTTTCTCGACCTCGGCCGGGACCACGTTCTCGCCGCCGCTGACGATCATGTCGTCGATTCGGTCGTCGACGTAGAGGAAGCCCTCCTCGTCGATGTGACCGAGGTCGCCGGTGTGCAGCCAACCGTCGGCGTCGGCGCGCCCCGGCGCGACGGTCGGCCCCTGGACGAGGATCTCCCCGTCCAGGATGCGCAGGTGGGTGGTGAGCAGGGGACGGCCGGCCGAGCCGAGCTTGCGGCGGGCGTCGGCGGGCGCCAGCGTCGTCACCTGAGAGCAGGCCTCTGTCAGGCCGTAGGTCTGGACGACCGTGGCGCCGCGCCCGAGCGCCTCGTCGAGCGGCTCCTCCGGAACGGGACCGCCGCCGATCAGCAGGGCGCGCGGTCTCGAGAGGTCGGCGCCGGCCTCGAGCAACCGCATCAGCATCGTCGCCACCAGCGAGACGACGGCGATCTCATCGTCTTCCAGCGCCGCCGCGACCCGGTCGACGTCGAAGCCGTCGTGGACGACCGCGGTCGTCCCGTAGATCACCGAGCGCATCACGATCCCGAGCCCGGAGATGTGGCTGAGCGGCAGGCAGCAGAGCCAGCGGTCCTCGGGTCCGACGCCGATGTTGAAGCCGGAGGCGACGGCGCTCCAGAGGAAGTTGCCGTAGGTGAGCCCGACCGGATCCGGCGCCCCCGTGCTGCCGCTCGTCATCACCTTGCAGGCGAGTTCGTCCATGTCGTGCTCGCCGAGCAGCGGCAGGTCGGCCTCGGTCTGGGTCAGCTCGCCGGCGTCGTCGAGATCGACGGCGGCGTCCTCGGCGGCGATCGCCGCCGCCCGCTCCTCGGCCGACAGCTTCGGGCCGAGCGGCAGCAGGATCGCGCCGAGCTTCATCAGGGCATGGACGAGGACGACCTGCTCGCGGCGTGGGTGCATCGTCATTGCCACGGTCGAGCCGCGCCGCACCCCGTAGGCGGCGAGGCGACGGGCGACCCAGGTCGCCTCGGCCTCGAGCTCGGCATAGGTCACCGACGAGCCGTCCGCAACCAGGGCCGTGCGGTCGGGACAGCTGAGCGATCTCTGTGAGAGCCAGTCGTCGAGTTTCATCGGCGGGATATCGTGCCCATCATGCCCCAACGCCCCAAGCAAGCACCGCCAGAGGAGGAGCTGTACGCGCCGATCGAGTGGCAGGCCGCCGGCGAGTACGAGGACATCCGCTACGAGAAGGCCGGCGGGATCGCCAAGATCACGATCGACCGGCCGCAGGTGCGCAACGCCTTCCGCCCGCAGACGCTGGTCGAGGTCTCCGCCGCGATGGAGCTGGCGCGCGAGGACACCGAGGTCGGCATCGTGATCCTCACCGGCGAGGGCGAGAAGGCCTTCTGCTCGGGCGGCGACCAGCAGGTGCGCGGCGACAGCGGCTACGTCGCCGAGGGTGCCTCGATCGGCCGCTTCCACGTCACCGACCTGCAGGTGCAGATGCGGCGCCTGCCGAAGCCCGTCGTCGCGATGGTCGCCGGCTACGCGGTCGGCGGCGGCCACGTGCTGCACGTCTGCTGCGACCTGACGATCGCCGCCGACAACGCCGTCTTCGGCCAGACCGGCCCGCGGGTCGGCTCCTGGGACGGCGGCTTCGGCGCCTCCTTGCTGCGCGACCTGGTCGGAACCAAGCGGGCGAAGGAGCTATGGCTGCTCTGCCGCCAGTACGACGCCGAGGAGGCGCTGCGGATGGGCCTCGTCAACGCGGTCGTGCCGCTCGCCGAGCTCGAGCGCGAGACCGTTGCCTGGTGCCGCGAGATGCTCGCCCTCTCCCCCTTCGCGCTGCGCCTGGTCAAGGCCAGCTTCAACGCCCACGAGGACGGCTACGCCGGTATCCAGCAGCTCGCCCACGACGCCAACCTGCTCTTCTACGGCAGCGAAGAGGCGCGCGAGGGGCGCGAGGCCTTCAAGGAGAAGCGCCAGCCCGACTTCGACCAGTTCCCGAGGCGGCCATGAGGATCTGGATGATGGCGGCGCGGCCGCGGACCCTGCCGGCGGCGATCGCCCCGGTGCTGGTCGGGACCGCTGCGGCGGTCGAATGGGCCGGGCGACTGCCGAGGGTCGGAGCCTTCGTCGCCGCCCTGGTCGGCTCAGTCTTCATCCAGATCGGGACGAACCTGGCGAACGACTACTCGGACGCGCGGCGGGGAGCCGACACGGCGGACCGACTGGGACCGGTGCGGGTCACCTCGGCCGGGCTCGTGACCCCGCAGCGGGTCCTGACCGCAACCTGGGTCGCCTTCGGCGTCGCGGTCGCCTGCGGCATCTACCTCGCCGCCGTCGCCGGCATCGTCATCCTCCTGATCGGCGCCGTCTCGATCGCCGCCGGCGTCCTCTACACGGGCGGACCACGGCCATACGGCTACGCCGGCCTCGGCGAGATCTTCGTCTTCCTCTTCTTCGGTCTCGTCGCCGTCAACGGCTCCTACTACGTGCAGCTGGAGCGGCTCGACGCGCTGCCGCTCGGCCTCTCGATCGCGGTCGGCTTCCTCGCCACCGCGATCCTCGTCGTCAACAACGTGCGCGACATGGAGACCGACAGGCGGGCCGGCAAGATGACGCTCGCGGTGCGGATGGGGCGCCACAACGCGGTCGTCCTCTACCGGAGCCTCGTGCTCGGCGCGTTCGTCACGCTGCCGATCGCGCTCGTCGCCGGCGGCGGCAGCGCCCTGCCCCTGATCGGCCTCCTCGCCCTGCCGATGGCGATCGGACCGATGCGGACGATCACCAACCGCACCGACGGGCCCTCGCTGAACGGCGCCCTCGCCGCGACCGGCGCCCTGCTCGCCGTCTTCAGCCTGCTCGTCTCGCTCGGCCTGCTATTGGCCAGCTAACTCCACGAGTCTGCATTTACACGTCCTATGGACGTGCTGGAGCAGACTCGTGGAGTGAGATGCTTTGGGCGTGAAGATCGCCTCGCTCGAGGTCGTTCCCTACGCGCTGCCGTTCCGCAAGCCGTACGTCACCGCGCGCGGGCGGCTGGATCGGCGCGAGATGGTCCTGCTGCGCTTGCGGGATGCGGAGGGGCGCGAGGGATTGGGCGAAGCGGTGCCACTCTCGCTGCGAGGTGGGGCGGCTCTCTCGCAGGTCGTTTCCGAGCTGGAGGCGCTGGCCGGACTGGACTCGCTCGACGAGGCGGTGCTTCGCGACGAGTCCACGGCGCTCTCCCCCCCGGCCCGCTGTGCGGCGCTGACGGCACTCCTCGACCTGCGGGGGCGCGTGGCCGCAACCAAGAGCTCACAGGACGAGTCGTCCGGCCCGGTCGAGTGCAACGCGACGCTGGTAGCCGGGGAGCCGGCGAGGGTCGTCGCGGACGCCCTCTCCTGGGCCGCCGAGGGATTCACGAGCTTCAAGCTGAAGCTCGGCCGGGACGAAGACGTCGAGCAGGTTCGCGCCGTGCGCGACGCGGTGGGTCCGGAGGCGCGGATCCGCGTAGATGCCAACGCGGCCTGGGACGTCTCGACAGCGAAGCGGAGGCTCGCGCAGCTCGAGCCGTTCGACATCGAGCTCGCCGAGCAGCCGGTCGGCGAGATGGAGGAGCTGGCCGAGGTCGGCAGCGCGACCTCGATCCCGATCGCCGGGGACGAGAGCATCGAGACCTGCGCCGATGCGGAAGAGGCAGCTAGGACAGGGGCCTCCGACTTCGCGGGTGTGAAGCTCTCGAAGGTCGGCGGTCCCGAGGCGGCGATCGAGATCGCCGAGGTGATGCCCTGCTTCCTCTCCAGCGCCCTCGACGGCCCGGTCGGGATCGCCGCCGCCGCGCAGGTGGCTCAGACGCTGGAGCAGGCCCCTGGGGGAGCGCGCCTCGCTCACGGGCTCGCCACCCAGCGCCTCTTCGCCTCCACGATCGCCGCGGTCGAGTGCGAGCTCCGCGATGGCATGCTCCACCTCCCCTCGGGTCCCGGCCTCGGCGTCGAGATCGACGAGGACGCGCTGAACGCCCACCGGCTTTAGGTTCTCGGCGTGGACCCGACCAACGCCAACACCGCGCTCGCCTCCGCCTTCGTCGAGGAGCTGGCCCGGGGTGGCATCCGACAGGCGGTGCTCTCGCCCGGCTCCCGCTCCACCCCGCTCGCGGTCGCGCTCTGGCGCCAGCCGGAGATCGACGTGAAGTTGATCGTCGACGAGCGCTCCGCCGCCTTCTTCGCCCTTGGCGCAGCCCAGGCCACCGGTGCGCCCGTCGCGCTCCTCTGCACCTCCGGGACGGCGGCCGCCAACTACCACCCGGCGATCTGCGAGGCCGACGAGTCGGCGATCCCGCTCGTCGCCCTGACCGCCGACCGTCCACCGGAGCTGCGCGGGATCGGCGCCGGCCAGACGATCGACCAGCTGAAGCTCTTCGGGTCGGCGGTGCGCTGGTTCTGCGAAGTCGGCACCCACGAGGCCGACGACGCCGGGTTGCTGCACTACCGGTCCGTCGCCTGTCGGGCGCTCGCCGCCGCCCGCGGCGAGCCGCGGTCCGGTCCGGTCCACCTCAACCTGCCCTGGCGCGAGCCGCTGGCCCCCGTTGCCGTGGAGGGGGCCGTGACCGCCACCGACCCGCTCGCCCTGGAGGGACGGGACGGCCGTCCGCTGACCGCGGTGACTGAGGTCGACATGGAGCCCTCGGCCTTCCTGCTCGACGAGGTGGCCGCTCACATCGGCGACGCGAAGGCGGGTGTGATCGTCGCCGGACGCCAGCTCGACCCCGAGTTGCGTGACCCACTCACGCACCTGGCCCGTGTCGCGGGCTTCCCGATCCTCGCCGAGCCGAACTCGCAGCTGCGCTGCGGGCCGCACGACCGCTCCCACGTCGTCTCCACCTACGACCTGCTGCTGCGCGACGAGGGCTTTCGCGAGGCGGTCCGGCCTGACCTGGTGCTGCGCGTCGGCGCGATGCCGACGAGCAAGCCCCTGCGGTCCTGGCTGACGGAGGGCGGCGCCGACCAGATCGTCGTCGACCCCTCCTGCGGCTGGGACGAGCCGACGAATCGCGCCGCCGCGATCCTGCGTGCCGACCCGACCGAGCTGGCCGCCGGCTGGGCCGCGCGGCTGGAAGGCGAGGATCGTCCTGCACCGCAACGCTGGCTCGACGCCGAGCGCGCCGCCCGCGAGGCGATCGAGTCGGTTCTCGCCGGTCCGGAGCTGTCCGAGCCGGCCCTCCACCTGGCCCTCGGCCGCGCTCACCGCGACGGCGACCTCGTCTACACCGCGTCGAGCATGCCGATCCGCGACCAGGAGGCGTTCCTGCCCCCATCGGATACCGACGCCCTCTTCCTCTGCAACCGCGGCGCCAACGGCATCGACGGCCTCGTCTCGTCCGCGATCGGCGCCGCCCACGCGAGCGGCCGGCCGACGACCGTCGTCACCGGCGACCTCGGCCTCCTCCACGACGTCGGCGGCCTGGCGGCACTGGGCGGCGTCTCGACCCTCGTCCGCGTCGTCGTCATCGACAACGACGGCGGCGGGATCTTCGGCTTCCTACCGCAGGCCGAAGCGCTCCCCGGTGCAGAGTTCGAGGCACTGCTGGGAACACCGCGCGGCCTCGACACCGCAAAGGCGGCCGCCCTCTTCGGTCTCTCCCATCGCCGGATCGAATCGCTCGAGGAGCTTCCCGACGCGCTCGCAGCGGGCACGAACCTGATCCAGGTTCGAACGGACCGCGCCGCGAACGTAACGCTGCACCGAGATCTGGCCGGGGCCGTGTCCGAGGCCCTGCCTCCCCCGAAGCGATAGCCACTACCCTCGTGCCATGAGGGGAAGCTGGGGTACACGGGTGCACTCGATGGACGCCCTGCGTGCGTCGTCGATGCTGCTGCTGGTCCCGATCCACGTCTGCGGCCTGATCGCGGTCAACGGCGAACCGAGCACGATCCTCACCGGCATCGCCTGGGTGATCCACCTCTTCCGACTCCCCCTCTTCTTCGCGATGTCGGGCTTCTTCCTCAGCCTCGTCTGCGAGCGGCGGGGGCTGCGTGCGACGCTGCGTCGTCGAGCGCTGCGGATCGCCGTGCCGCTGGCCGTCGGGCTGGCGGTGCTGGTGCCGCTGCTGATGATCCTCAGCGCCGCGACGGGCGTCTCGATCTCGGCAGCCGGACCGGCGACGAGCCTCTTCGGGCTCGCGCCCTCCTACCTCTGGTTCCTCTGGTACCTGTTGATCATCGACGCCTGCGCGATGCTCCTATTGCGCTTCGCGCCGCGAGTGATCGGCGCCGCGGGCAACACGCTCGCGCGAACGATCGGCAACCCGATCGGCGTCGTGATGCTCGCGGTCCCAACCGGCATGCTTCTCATCGGGCAGGCGGACTGGATGCCGACGGCCCCGAGCGACACGTTCCGCATCGAGCCCGCGATGTTCGCCTACTACGCGACGTTCTTCGTCCTCGGCATGGCGCTCTACTCGGTGCCGCAGCGGGTCGAGGCGCTCGGCAAGGAGACCCGGAGGTGGGGACTGGCGGCGCTGGCAAGCGGGTCGGTTGCCCTGGTTCTCTTCACCGTGCACAACAGCCGCGGAGCGGGCGTCGGCGTCCACGCCGTTCAGCTGGCCGCCTTCGGCATCGCGACCGTGACCGTCCTCCATGTCCTGCTCGGGCTCGCCACGCGACACCTCAATGTCGAGCGGCCCTCGATCCGCTACGTCGCCGACTCCTCGTACTGGATCTACCTCTCGCACCTGCAGATTCTCGTCCCGCTGCTCGCCCTGGTGCTCGCGATGAACGTCCCCTGGCCGGTCGCGCTGCCGACCCTCACCCTGGCGACCCTCGCTGCGACGATCGCCCTCTACGGGCTCTTCGTGCGTTACTCGCTGGTCGGCTTCGTCCTCAACGGGCCGCGCAAGCGCCCCCTGCGGGAATCGCCCGGTCAGGGCCGCGAAAGGATCCGCCAGCGGAAGACCGCGGGCGTGGGGTCGGGGACCCCCGCGCCATTGATCGCACGCAGCCGGAACGTGTGACGGCCGGGCGTCAGCCTGCGCACGAAGGGCGATTTGCAGGGGCGGAAGCGCCGCCTGTCGAGCTTGCATTCGAAGTGCGAGCCGGGCTGGTTCGAGGTGAAGGTGAACCTGGCACGGCGCTTACTGCTGCGCTTCCGGGGGTGCTTGCGGATGCGTCCGTTCGGGGGCCCTGGAGAACCGCCCGACGGCGCGGCGGCCTGCTTCGGGGCCCAGTCGAAGTAGATCGCGTTCACCAGCCCACCGATTTCGAGCGGCTGCGGCGTGCCGCTGCCGTCAGCGTTGCCGACCATCGGCACTTCGCCACTGTCGAAGACCATCTTCGTGCCGTCCGGCGAGTATGTGGGGAACTGCTCGTTCGCGGGCGTGGCGTAGACGGGAACCGTCGGCCCGCCTTCGATGCTGACGCTGTAGATGTCGAAGGGAGAGAGAGGAGACGATTTCGGGACCTGAGTGAAGGCAACGCGCGTGCCGTCCGGCGAGACGTTCGGTTCGGACTCGAGCAGTTCCTTGTCCGCGGCTACGGCGGTCGCCGCCGTCAGCGGCGGCACTGCCGGCGTCGAGGGGGTCTTGCGAACGTCCATGTCGCCTTCCTCCGAGCCCATCACGATCATTTGCCCGTTCGGCGTGTATTCCGGGAAGACATCGGTGTTGCTGCCGTCGAAGAGGAGTTCCTGTCCGCTCCCGTCCGAGTTCATCACCCATATGTCCCGATCGCCGTACGTCGGGAACGGCGACCACTGGTTCCAGGCGATGCGGCTGCCGTCCGGCGAAATCGCCGGAGACCAGTCGAGAAGGTTGTCGTGCGTCAGCTGATGGGGTTCGCTGCCGTCGGCGTTCATCACCCAGATCTCCGCATCCGCCTGCGAGTCGACCGCGAACGCGACCCGCGTGCCGTCAGCCGACACCGAGGGCTGGCCCGCGCTGTCCGGGAGCCCTTCCGGCGCCGTCAGCGCTTCCGTGAGGTCTTGGAGTTCAGTCCCGTCTGGATTGACGGAGTAGACGTCGTAATGCGAGCAGCCGCCGGTCCCGCAGGACTGGAAGAAGATCTTGCCGTTTTCGCCTGGATAGGTCCCGAGGGCAGTCGAGGACAACCCCAGGCTCGCGACAAACAGGGCCACGAGGGCGAAGCTGGACGAGAGCTTCCGCATCGCCCCGAAAATAGCAGCGCTTCCGCGACAGCCGTCTATTCGGCCAGCAGGGGCAGCAGCGCGTCCAGCTTGATCTCGGTCTCAGCCAGCTCGGCGGCGGGATCGGAGCCGGCGACGACGCCGACGCCTGCGTAGAGACGAGCCTCGCGGTCGCGCAGGAGCGCACTTCGCAGGGCGACGCAGAATTCGCCGTCTTCGGTTGCGTCCATCCAGCCGACCGGGCCCGCGTACCAGCCGCGGTCCATCTTCTCCAGCTCGGCGATCACAGCCCTGGCCGCCGGCCATGGCTCGCCGCCGACCGCCGGGGTCGGGTGCAGCATGCCCGCCAGCTCGACCGCCGATCGCGGCTCGGCGAGCTGCGCCACCACCGGCGTCGCCAGGTGCTGGATGTTGGCCACCTTGACGATCTCAGGCTCCACGCCCGCCTCGACCCAGACCGAGTGCGGGCGGAGGGCGCCGGCAATCCGGGCGGCGACGATCTCGTGCTCGCGGCGGTCCTTGTCGCTGCGCAGGAGCTGCTCGCCGAGGTGGTCGTCGACCGCCGGGTCGGAGCTGCGGCGGGTCGAGCCCGCCAGCGCGACGGTTGAGACACTGGCGCCGGAACGGCGCAGGAGCAGCTCCGGGCTGGCGCCGATGAAGGCGGCCTCGGGGGTACCGCAGCAGAAGCAGAAGCAGGAGGAAAACTGCTCGCGAATCGCGCCGAAGAGCGCCGCGGGGTCGTGGGCGCCGGCGCCTGCGAGGAGGACCTCGCGGGCGAGGACGACCTTCGAAATCTCTCCCGCCTCGATTCGCTCGGTCGCAGCCGCGATCGTCCGCTCGAACTCGCCCGGCGGCAGCACGCTCTCGATCTCGACCCTCGACGTCGGGTGCGGGTCGAGCAGCGGCAGCGGGCCCTTGCGCAGGCCCGTCAGGCGGGCGGCGAGCTTGCGCTCGATCGCGGCGGGTTCGTCGCCCGGTCGGACGACCGCGTTGACGGTCAAGAAGACCTCGTCGCCGTTACGGCAGAGCGACAGCTCGGGTAAGGCGAGCGAGGCTGGCGCCAGCGACGACCAGGGAGAGGAGCCGCCACCGTCAGGATCGAAGGCGAAACCGCCCACCCAGACCGCACCGGCCCCGGCGGGCAGGCCGACCGGCTCCTCGACGATCGTCTCTCTCGTCAGGCACTGTCGGGCTACGTCACGGAAGCGATCCCGCCCGCGCGAGGTCGCTTCCTGTGCGATCCCCAGCGTCGCCAGCGCGAACTCCCGGTCGGGCTGCTCCCAGCAGAACCAGCGGTCCGAGGCCAGCCGGGAGGCGAAGACCGTCGCGCAGGGGTCGGCCGCCTCGTCGAGGCGGACAGTGACGCTGACGGTGGTCGTGCGATCCCTGCCGACGGCCCGCTCGAGGCAATCGCGCAGGCCGGCGAGGACGGCGTCAGTCAGCACCGCGGGCGATCGCGATCTCGCCTGTGCGTACCATCTCGATCAGGCCGTGCGGACGGATCATCCGCTCGAAGGCCTCGATCTTTTCGGCTGAGCCGGTCACCTCGATCGTCATCGAGCGGCGCGACACGTCGACGATCTTGGCTCGGAAGATGTCGGCGAACTGGATGATCTCGGCCCGGTTCTCGACCGCGGCGGAGACTTTGAACATCGCCATCTCGCGGGCGACGGTCTCCTCCGGCTCCATGTCGCGGATCTTCAAGACGTTGACCAGCTTGTGCAGCTGCTTGGTCACCTGGTCGATCGGGTGGACGGCGCCGTCGAGGGTGAGCGTGATGCGGGAGATGCTCGGGTCGTCGGTCGGCCCGACGGCAAGCGTGTCGATGTTGAAGCCACGGCGCGAGAAGAGCCCGGCGACGCGCGCCAGAACGCCCGGCTTGTTCTCGACCAGGATCGAAAGTATGTGCTTGCGGCCGCTGAGCTGACCGGGGACGCGCAGCTCCTCGAGCTTGACGACCTGTGGGGTGCCCGCCTCCATCAGCCCACCATGTCCCTGGCCGCGGCGCCGGCGGGGATCATCGGGAAGCAGTTCTCCTCGGGCGAGACGCGCACGTCGAGCAACACCGGGCCCTCGGTCTCCAGCGCCTTGACCATCGTCTCCTCGAGGTCGGCCGAGTCCTCGCAACGCATCCCGGTCGCGCCGAAGGCCTCGGCTAGCTTCACCCAGTCGGGACTCGGCCCCATCTCGACGGCGCTGTAGCGACGGTCCCAGAACAGCTCCTGCCACTGGCGGACCATGCCCATGTAGCCGTTGTTCATCAGGAAGATCTTGACCGGGATGTCCTGCGAGACGCAGGTCGCCAGCTCCTGGCAGTTCATGATCAGACTGCCGTCGCCGGCCAGGCAGACGACCGTGTCGTCGGGACAGGCGACCTTGGCGCCGACCGCGGCCGGCAGGCCGAAGCCCATCGTCCCCAGGCCGCCCGAGTTGATCCAGCGGCGGGGCCTCTCGAAGCCGTAGTACTGCGCCGCCCACATCTGGTGCTGGCCGACGTCGGAGGTGACGATCGCGTCTCCCCCCGTCGCCCGGTGCATCGCCTGGATCATGAATTGCGGCTTGATCTCGCCGTCCTTGCCCGGCTCGTATCCGAGCGGGTACTCGTCCTGCCAGGCCTTGATCTGCTTCCACCAGGCATCGAGCCGCGCGCCATCGGTCTGCAGAGCGCGGTACTCGCGGGTCAGGGCGGGCAGCACCAGCTTCGCGTCGCCGACGATCGGGATGTGCGCCGGGACGTTCTTGGAGATCTCGGCCGGGTCGACGTCGATGTGGATGAACTTGGCGTGCGGCGCGAACTCGGAGAGCTTGCCGGTGATGCGGTCGTCGAAGCGGGCGCCGATCGCGACGATCAGGTCGGCCTCGTCCATCGCGTAGTTGGCGGCGCGGGTGCCGTGCATGCCGAGCATGCCGAGCCAGTTCTCGCCAGAAGCCGGGTAGGCGCCGAGGCCCATCACGGTAGAGGTGACCGGGAAGCGGTCGGCCGCGACCAGCTCGCGCAGCTCCTCGGAGGCGTTGGCGTTGACCACGCCGCCCCCGGTGTAGAGGATGGGCTTGCGGGCGTTGGCGATCGCCTTGGCGGCGATCCTCACCTGCTTGATGTTGGGCTCGCTCGGCGGTTTGTAGCCGGCCAGCTCGACCGGCTCGGTGCGCGGCTCGTACTCGATGTCGGCACGCGAGAGATCCTGCGGGATGTCGAGCAGCACCGGGCCGGGACGGCCGGTCGAGGCGACGTGGAAGGCCTCGTGCACGTACTCGGGGATCTGGCGCGGGTCGGTGACCGCGAAGGAGTGCTTGACGAAGGGCAACGTCGCGCCGAGGATGTCGGCCTCCTGGAAACCGTCGGTGCCGATCAGCTCGGTGCGCACCTGGCCGGTGATGAAGACCGTCGGCACCGAGTCGAGCATCGCGTCGGCAATCGCGGTGACGAGGTTGGTCGCCCCCGGTCCGGAGGTGGCGAAGGCCACCCCGACCTTGCCCGAGGCCTTGGCGTAGCCCTCGGCCGCGTGGCCTCCCCCCTGCTCGTGGCGCACCTGGATGTGGCGGAACTCGGCGTCGACGAGGGCGTCGTAGGTGGGCAGGTTCGCCCCGCCGGGGATGCCAAAGACGTGTTTGACGCCCTCGGCTTTGAGCGATTCCATCAGTGCGTCAGCAGCTCTCATCGTGTGGGCGATGCTACCAGCGCACTCGTGCTCACCATGCAGGGGAAACGGGCACGCGGTTGGCGCGCGGGTCCTGTCGTCGATGTGGGGCGATCTCGCCGGCCCTCCGTGCTGCTTCGGGCACCGGGACCAATCTCGCTCAGAGATGAGGCCCCGCCCTCAGCAGCCTTCGGGCTCGGCGAGCTCCCCCCACATCGACGCCACCCGCGCGAGAAATGTCAGCGGCAGTTCCCCGGCATGGCTGCGCAGCTCATTCAGCTCGCGCAACTCAACGGCGCTGTTCGTCGAGCTCGAGCGCTCCCTCGCGCCAGAGCCGTTGACTAGAGCTTGACCGGCGCGCCGGGGTTCCAGCGCGTGTGAGGGTCGATCGAGCTGGCGATGACGCGCTCTTTGTGACGCTCGATCGCGTGGATCATCGACTCGACCAGCTCCTCGCCGAGCAGCGTAGGCTCCAGGCCGAGGTCGAGCAGCTTGGTGTGGATTGCGTTGTAGTAGTGCTCTTCCTTCTCGACCCGCGGGTTGTCGTAGTGCTGGATCTCGACCGAGTAGCCGAGGTGCTCGCCGGCGTGCTTGACCAGCTGCGCCAGCTCGAGCACCGAGAACTGCTCGGTGAACTGGTTGAAGACGCGGAACTCGCCCGCCCCGGCCGGATTGAGCGCCGCCAATTCGACGCACTGCAGGGTGTCGCGGATGTTGAGGAAGCCGCGGGTCTGGCCGCCGCTGCCGTAGACGGTGAGCGGGTGGCCGATCACGGCCTGCACGCAGAAGCGGTTGAGCACCGTGCCGAAGATCTCGTCGTAGTCGAAGCGGGTGATCAGGCGCTCGTCGGCGGCCGTCTCCTCGGTCTCGATCCCGTAGACGACCCCCTGGTTGAGGTCGGTCGCGCGCAGGCCCCAGGTGCGGCAGGCGAAGTGGATGTTGGTCGAGTCGTGGACCTTCGAGCAGTGGTACAGCGAGGCCGGCAGCTTCGGGTAGGGCAGGGTGTCCCTGCGGCCCTTGTGCTCGATCTCGATGTAGCCCTCCTCGATGTCGATGTTGGGCTGGCCGTACTCGCCCATCGTGCCGAGCTTGACCAGGTGGCACTCGGGAACGTGGTCGCGGATCGCGAAGAGCAGGTTGAGGTTGCCGATCACGTTGCCGAACTGGGTCTCGACCGCCTTCTCGCGCGATGCCATCGAGTAAGGCGCCGAGGCCTGCTGGCCGTAGTGGACGACGACCTCTGGTCGCGTCTCGGCGACGACGCCGTCGAGGAAATCGCCGTCGTCGACCGTGCCGGCGAAGCTGCGGATCTCGTTGCCCGAGAGCTCCCGCCAAGCCTCGATGCGTTCGTCGAGGGCGCGGATCGGGGTCAGCGAGTCGCTGCCCACGCTCTCGACCCAGCGGCGACGGACGAAGTTGTCGACGACGGAGACCTCGTGACCGCGGGAGGAGAACCGGAGGGCCGTCGGCCAGCCCAGGTAGCCGTCGCCCCCGAGAATGAGAACGCGCATCGTCGCGGCAGCGTAGCGGAGTCGGCGGCCGTGGCCGTGTGCAGGGCGCACATACACTGCCGCCGTGAGGGAGCGCCTCGAAAGCGCCTGCGGGGGCCGCGGTCGGGCTCTGATCCTCATCGCGCTCCTCGCTCTGGGGCTGGGACTGCGCCTCGACTACGCGATCCGCGCCCCGAACCACGCGGTCGACGACGCCCGCGCCTACGCCCGCATCTCTCGCGCGCTCTTCGAGGGCGAGGGCTTCAGCCAGGGAGACGGACCGGGGTACCGCCACCTGCAGGCCGCGTCGAACTATTCCCCCGGCCTGCCCCTGCTGGTCGCAGGCATCTACGAGATCCGCGGCGCCGCGGACGAACGCGCCGCACGGATCGTCCTCGCGCTGCTCAGCTCGCTCGCGGTTCCCTTCGCCTTCCTGCTCGGCCGACGCCTCGGCGGACCCACCGCGGGGCTGGTCGCCGCCGCCCCGACGGCGATCTATCCCGCGACGCTCGAGTACGGCGGGATGCTGATGACCGAGCCGCTGGGGACGGCGGTCTTGGCGGGGGCGCTCCTTGCCTTTCTCCACGCCGTCGACGTTCGCAGGCCCTGGCCCTGGGTGGGCACCGGACTGCTGCTCGGAGCGCTCGCCATGCTGCGCCCCGAGTACGCGGTCCTGGTCCCGCTGCTGCCTGTGCTCGGGGTGCTGCGCCTGCGCCGCGATACGGGCCGCTTCGACCGTGGCTCGCTGGCCGGCCCGGCGCTGGCGCTGGCCTGCGCCTGCCTCGTGGTCCTGCCCTGGACGATCCGCAACTTCGTCGTCTTCGATCGCCTCGTGCCGATCTCGACCGGCGGTGGCCAGGTCCTCTATGAGGGCAGCTATCTCCCAGCCGGCCCCGACCCCGAACGGTTCACGCCGGTCTTCCTCGAAGAACATCCGTGGATCGGTCGCCGGCTCGCCCCCCAGCCGGGCCCGATCTACCGCGGCCGGGCCGCCGCCCTGCTCGCCGCTCGCGAACACCCGGGGGAGAACACCGACACGGCCCTGCGCGGGATGGCGGTCCACGCCTACACCCATGCGCTCGTCCACGAACCGCTGCGCCTCGGCGGCTTCCTCACCGGCAAGCTCTGGCTCGCATGGACGGGCACTGCCCGGGACGTGATGCGAGAGCCGATCTGGCGAGCGCTGCAGATCCTTCTCCTCGTCGCGGCGGCCGTCGGGCTCGTCGTGGGCCTGCTGCGGAGGAGCTTCGAGGCGGTCCTGCTCGCCACCGTCTTCGCCGCCTTCACCCTCGTCCAGCTGGCCTTCATCGCCTCGCCGCGCAGGACGCTCGTCCTCGTTCCCGAGCTCGGCGCTCTTGCCGGGCTCGGCCTGGCCTGGTCCGTCTCGCGGCTGCGCGGGGATAGCCTGCCGCCGTGACCGCGATCGGCAACTGGGCGCGTGGCCTGCCCGAGCGCCACGGGCGGACGACCCTGATTCTGCTTGGGGCGATCCTGCTCGTCGGCTTCGGCCTGCGCGCCTACCGCGTCGTCGAGCCGCTGCCGAACCCCGGCGACGACGCACATGCCTACTACGCGCTCTCGAAGGCCCTCTACGAGGAAGGCAGCTACGGCGGCTCCGAATTCCACGACGCCAGCGACTGGTCGCCGGGCGCTCCGCTCCTCTACGCCGCCAGCTTCTACGCGACGGCCGGGGCCCGTGAAGGCACGGCGCGCATCGTCGAGATGCTGCTCGGCCTGGGAGCGATCGTCGTCGTCTACCTCCTGGGCAGGCGAATCAACTGTCGCCCCGCCGGGCTGCTCGCGGCCTTCGGCGTCGCCGTCTACCCGCCGTTCATCCACTCCACCGGTGCGCTCTATAGCGAGCCACCGGCGATCTTCCTCCTCCCCGCGGCGGTCCTCGCTTTTCTCTGGGCAGGCGAGCGAGAACGTCCGTGGGCCTGGCTGCTGCCGGGCGCCCTCTTCGGCCTGACGGCCCTGGTCCGGCCGGAGTACCTGCTCGTCGGGATTGCCTTCGCGGGATTGGCGCTGATCCGCGTGGGTCTGCAGCAGAGCTGGAAGCCCGGGCTGGCAAGCGCCGCGCTGCTCGTCGCGGGACTTCTACTGCCGATCGTGCCGTGGACCGTTCACAACCAGGTCAGCCTCGACCGCACGGTGCCGATCTCGACCGGAGGCGGCAAGGCGCTCTACGTGGGAACGTTCCTGCCGGCCGACGGCGAATACCAGCGGGTCAAGGCGCGGCTGCTGCAGCGCTACGAGCACCACAGCCTCCCGCCCCACTCCCAGGCCCTCGAAGAAGTCGACCCCACGCCGCTGTTCAACCGGGTGGCGGCGCGCTACTCGGATCTGCCGCGCGACCAGGCCCTGGGCAAGATCGGCAAGCAGAACTTCTCCAAGTTCTTCGGCGAGGACCCGGTCGGCTACCTGGCGATGACGGCTCGCAAGACCTGGCGCATGTGGAGCGCCGGGATCGGCGAGGCGATGGAAAGCGGCGCCGGACGGGTCGTGCAGACGCTGATCGTCGTCCTTGGCCTGGCCGGCCTCGGCGTGCTCGCCTGGCGACGCCGCTGGTGGGAGGCGATCGCGATGGCGACGCCCCTGGTGCTCGTCACCGCGGTGGGCGCCGCCACCCTTGCCGCCCCGCGCCGCAACGAGGTTCTGATGACGCTGATCTTTCCGCTTGCCGCCACGGCGATCGTCCGCGTGGGCGCCGCCCTATTGTCTAGCTCGAAATGGGCCTCTACGCAGGCATATTCCCAACCGAACTGACGGCGCTGCGCGCTGTCGGGCTGCTCTCGGCGCTGGCGCTGATCGCCTACGCGATCCTGCGCCGCCGCTCGCTGCGCAACGCCGATGTGCTGCTGCTGCTCGCCTCCGGCCTCGGCCTGGCGCTCGTCGCCGGCACCGAAATCGTCAACGGCCTGCTCTCGGCCTTCTCCTTCGAAAAGGGCAACGGCGGGCGCATCCTCGGCCTCGCCGTCTTCGCGATCTTCATCCTCTTCCTGCTCGCCCTACGCGCCCTCTCGCAGGCGGCGCGCAACTCGCGCCAGCTCTCGGCGGTGCTCGAGGGCCTCGCCTGGGAGGAGTTCCGCCAAGCCGAGCTGCCCGAGCGCTTCCGCGGCAGGGTCGCGATCCTCGTCCCCGCCTACAACGAGGCCGAGAACGTCGGTCACGTGCTCGACCGGATGCCGGCCGAAGTGTGCGGCGTCGAGACCGCCGTGCTCGTCGTCGACGACGGCTCCAAGGACGGCACCGGCGACGTCGCCGCCGAACATGGCGCGATCGTCGCCCGTCACGTGATCAACCGGGGCGGCGGCGCGGCCCTGCGCACCGGCTACCGGCTGATGGTCGAATCGGGCGCCGAGGTCGTCGTCACCCTCGACGCCGACGGCCAGCACCTGCCCTCGGAGATGGAGCGGCTGGTGAAGCCGGTCCTCGACGGCGAAGTGGACGTCGCCCACGGCTCGCGCGTCCTCGGCCACGCCGACCGCAACCACTTCGCCCGTGAGCTCGGCATCGTCTTCTTCAACCGCCTCGTCTCCTTCATCACCCGCACCTACGTCAGCGACTGCTCCAATGGCTACCGCGCCGTGCGCACCACGGTCCTGCCGCAGCTCGTCCTCCGCCAAGAGCAGTTCCACACCTCCGAGTTCATGATCGAGGCGATCAAGCGCGGCATCCCGGCCAGGGAGGTGCCGGTGACGGTCGAGCAGCGCCTCCACGGCCACTCGAAGAAGCCCGCGGTCTTCCGCTACGGCGTCGGCTTCGCCAACGCGATCGTCAGGACCTGGTTGAGATAGCTACCTGACGCCCGGGTGCCTGACGGCAGCGGGATCCGGCAGGTAGAGGTCCGCCCCGCAGCGCGGGCAGACCTGGACGTAGAGCTTCAACGCCTTGCGGCAGTTCGGGCACTGGCGTTCGGGTTCGTCCTTGTCGGAGCGGTAGAGGATCACCGCGATCAGGCCCAGCGGCGGCAGCAGGGCGCCGATCAGCAGCCAGAGCCAGAACGAGCTGCCCTTGGCCCTGCCGATGATCGCGGTGGCTAGGCCGAAGAAGAAGGCGATGACGGGGTACTCGAATCCCACGGGTCCATTGTGGCGTTCAGCCGCTTCGGATGACCGATCGAGCCCACCTCGGAGATGTCGCGGCGGAAGGGCAGGCTGGCCGTCCAGTCGATGACCGCGCGCGTCTTGCGAGCGATGCCCGGAATCTGGCTCATGTGGTAGGTGCGGGCCATCCACCAGGCGGGGAAGCCGCGGAAGGTGCGGCCGCCGACGCGGCCGACCGCCTTGTAGCGGCCGAGGTTGACGAAGGCCGCCGTGCCGCGGTAGTCGAAGCGCTCGGCGCTGCCGACGCCGAGCTCGGCGGCGATGTTGCGGGCGGCGACCGGACCCTGGCGGACCGCGTGCTGCGCGGTCGGCGGACAGGTCCCGCCGCGCGGGTCGGGCGTCGCGGCGCAATCGCCGATCGCCCAGACGGCGTCCATGCCCGCAACGCGCAGATGGTCGTCGACCGGCACGCGGCCCCGCTCGTCGAGCGGCAACGAGAGCCGGCGCAAGCTCGGGTGCGGCGCGACCCCGGCGGTCCAGACGGCGGTCCTCGTCGGCAGCACCTCGCCGGTGGAGAGGCGAGCGTTGTCCGCGCTCAGCTCCTCCAGCGTCGTGCCGAGGCGGATGTCGATCCCACGCCCGCGCAGCTCGCGCAGGGCGTAGTCGGCGAGCTCGGCGTCGATCTCCGGCAGCACACGGTCGGCGGCCTCGACCAGCACCCAACGCATCCCGTGCAGGCGGGCGCGTGGGTAGCTCTCGATCGCGTCGGCGGCGAAGTCCTGCAGCTCGGCGAGCGCCTCGAGACCGGCATAGCCGCCGCCGACGAAGACGTAGGTGAGGAGCTCGTCGCGGCGGGCTGCGTCCTCGGTCGCATTGGCCGCCTCGAGCGTCTCGATCACGTGGTTGCGCAGCCAGATCGCGTCGGCCAGCGTCTTGAAGCCGATCGCGTGCTCGGCGAGACCGGGCACCGGCAGCACGCGCGAGACCGAGCCGAGCGCCACCAGCAACTGGTCGTAGGGCAGCTGCTCGGCATCGCCCTCGCGCGTGCGCAGCTCGACCGTCTTCGCCGCCGGGTCATGAGCGGTGACGGACCCGAGCCGCAGATACGTGCGCTTGAGAATCTCGCGCAGCGGCGTGACCACGTGCCGTGGCTCCAGCGTCCCCGCCGCCGCCTCGGGCAGGAACGGCGTGTAGAGCAGGAAGTTGACGTCGTTGACCAGCACCAGCCGCGTCGACTGCTTGGGCAGGATCCGCTCCAGCTCCCGCGCTGCCATCGCGCCTCCGAATCCACCCCCGGCGATGACGACGTTCCAGGCCATGGACCTAACGTAGCACTTTGTAACAACTTGTCACAAAGTTTCAAACCGCACTTCCAGCCTTTGGCGGTCCCCCACGTCCGGACCCGACGCTATGACTTCAAACTTCATCCATTGCTCTGGTGTCTCGCACTGTTTCATTCGGAAGGAGAGTCATGTCCCACCTGAAAGCTCGGCGCCCGTCGCCGGCTCTGATCGTCGCGATCCTCGCCCTCTTCGTCGCGCTCGGCGGCACGGTCTACGCCGCCAGCTCGATCAACGGCAAGCTGGTCAAGAAGAACTCGCTACCGGGGAACCGGATAAAGAAGAACACCGTCACCGGCACACAGGTGAAGGAGTCGACCCTCGGACAGGTCCCGTCGGCCGCCTCCGCCGAAACGGCGAAAACGGCAAATCCGGCCGCCTACGCGCACATCTTCGGCAGTGGCGCCGTCGACGGCAGCGACGCCTTCAACATCGGCTCCGGCAACGTCACCCATCCCGAACCAGGGGTCTACTGCCTCACCGGCCTCAGCTTCACGCCGCACGCCGTGATGGCCCAGGTCGACAGTGGCGACGGTCCGGGCGTAACCGAGACCTCGGTACTGCTCGGAAACTTCATCGCCTGCCCAAACAGCTCGAACGCCGAGATCGTCACGTACAACCCGGCGACGATCGAATTCGGAGACTACGGCGGCGGTCTCTACATCGTCATCTTCTAGCCCGACCGCCGCGAACGGAGCCGGGGGCGCCGCCCCCGGCTCCGTTCGGCAGCCCTATGTGCTGAGCTGCTCGCGAATCAACCGGTTGACCTCGTCCGCCGTCGGCGCGGTCCCTTGGTCTCTTCATCACGGCACCGATGGTGGTCTTGCATCCGCATTGATGCAGCGCTAAAGTTTCGCCATCGGGTGTATTCACGCCTAACGGCCCCGGCTGCAGCCGGGGCCGTTTCTTATTGCGGAGGGCCTTTTCGATCCGCCAGCTTCGAGGCGAGCACGATAAGCGCACGCATCACGCCGGCGAATGCGACAAGGACCGCCGCATCGGGCGTTGTCACGCCCAGCTAAGTCTCCGACGGGGTACAACCATCCCCCCTCGGGCCTAAATACCGAGCTGCTCGCGGATCAACCGGTTGACCTCGCCGCCGTCGGCGCGGCCCTTGGTCTCCCTCATCACGGTGCCGACAATGGCGCCGATCGCCTTCTGGTTGCCGGCGCGGATCTGCTCCGCGGCCTCCGGGTTTGACTCGATCGCAGTGGCGACGATCGCCTCCAGCTCGCCGCTGTCGGCCGACATCTGGGCCAGTCCCTCGCGCTCGACGATCGCCGCCGGATCGCCGCCCTCCGCGACCAGCGCAGCCAGCACGGTCTTGCCGCTGCCGTGCGAGATCTTCTTCTCCTGCACCAGCCCGATCAGCGCAGCCAGGGCCGCGGGCTCCACCTTTGATTCGACAGCGGTCACCTCCCCCCCGTCCTGGCGCAGCGCCGCTGCAAGCTCGCCGGTAACCCAGTTGGCGACTACGCGCGGTTCGACGCCCTGCACTGTGCCCGTGGCCTTCTCGAAATAGCCGGCCGTCTCCGGGTCAGCCGCGAGCAGCACGGCGACGTCTTCGGCCAACCCCATCTCCTGATATCGGGCGCTGCGCTGCGCGGGCAGCTCCGGCAACGCCTCGCGCGCCTCGCGCAGCATCTCCTCGGTCGGCGCGATCGGCACCAGGTCGGGCTCGGGGAAGTAGCGGTAGTCGTGCGCCTCCTCCTTCGAACGCAGCGGGTGCAGCGTGCCGTCCTCGGGGTGGAAGTGGAGCGTCTCCTGGACCACGGTTCCACCCGACTCGACCAGCTCGCGCTGGCGCGCCAGCTCCGCTTCGATGCCCCGCTCGAGAAAGCGGAAGCTGTTCATGTTCTTCAGCTCGGTCTTCGTGCCGAGCTCCTCGCTGCCCGCGGGCCGAACCGAGACGTTGGCATCGACCCGCAGGCTCCCCTCCTCCATGTTGACGTCGGAGACACCCAGCTGGCGCACCGTCTCGCGCAGCAGCCGCGCCCAGCTCGCCGCCTCGGCGGCACCGCGCAGGTCGGGTTCGGTGACGATCTCGACCAGCGGCGTGCCGCCGCGGTTGAAGTCGACCAGAGAAGCGCCGGAGCCGTGGATCCGCCCTGACTCGCCGACGTGGATCATCTTCGCCGCGTCCTCCTCCAGGTGGGCGCGGTGGATGCGCACGTCGCCGAGCTTGCCGGCGCCGGCGATCGGGATGTCGTACTGGCTGATCTGGTACGCCTTCGGGCTGTCGGGATAGAAGTAGTTCTTGCGGTGGAAGATCGAGCGCGGCGCCACCTCGCACTCGAGCGCCGCCGCGATCAGCAGTGCGTAGCGGATCGCCTGCTCGTTGGCCACCGGCAGCACGCCCGGATGGGCGAGGCAGACGGGACAGGTGTGGACGTTGGGCTCGTCGCCGAAGGAGAGCTCGCAACCGCAGAACATCTTCGTCCGCGTCGCCAGCTGGACATGGATCTCCAGCCCGATGACTGCCTCGAGCTCAGCCATCCCCGTTCCCCTCCTCGCTTCCGGTGCGACCTTTGCCATCTATAGCGGTATAAGTCGCACCGGAAGGCTTGGCGTCGAAGCCGATTGCCTGCTCGAGCGCGAAGGCGGCGTCGAGCAGCTTCTGCTCGCCGAAGGCCGGCGCCGCGATCTGGAACCCGACCGGCAGCTGCGGCCCGCCACCCGCCGGCTCGGCAAGGCCCGCCGGGATGGAGATCGCCGGGATGCCGGCGAGGCTCATCGGCACCGTGAAGAAGTCGTTCAGGTACATCGCCAGTGGGTCGCTCGTCTTCTCGCCGAGACCGAAGGCGACCGAGGGCGAGGTCGGCGTGACGACGAAGTCGAAGTCCGCGAAGGCGGCGGCGAAGTCGCCGGCGATCTTCGTCCTCACCTTCTGCGCCTGGCCGTAGTAGGCGTCGTAGTAGCCGGAGGAGAGCGCGTAGGTGCCGAGCATGATCCGCCGCTTGACCTCGGGGCCGAAGCCGGCCGCGCGCGTCGCCTCGTACATCTCGATCACGTCGCCGCTCGTCTCCGCCCGCATTCCGTAGCGGACGCCGTCGTAGCGGGCCAGGTTCGAGGACGCCTCCGCGGGCGCGATCACGTAGTAGGCCGAGATCCCGTGCTCAGCATGTGGCAGCGCGACTTCGCCGACCGTGCCGCCAAGGCTTTCGATCAACTCCAGCGTGGCATCGAATTTCGCTCGCACCCCGGAGTCAAAGATGTGCCTGGTCAGGTCGGTAGGGACGGCGAAGCTCAGTCCCTCAAGGTTCTCCCGGTCCGGCAGGCGCGGCGCCTCGGGGAGGCCGACCGAGGTCGAGTCGCAGGGATCGGCACCCTGCAGGATGCCCAGCATCAGGGCCGCGTCGGCAACGTCGCGCGTCAGCGGCCCGCACTGGTCCAGCGAGGAGGCGAAGGCGATCATCCCGTAGCGCGAGATCGCTCCGTAGGTCGGCTTCAGGCCGACGATGCCGCAGAGCGAAGCCGGCTGGCGAATCGAGCCGCCGGTGTCGGTGCCGATCGCCCAGGGCGCCAGGCCGCCGGCAACCGCCGCCGCCGAGCCACCCGAGGAGCCGCCGGGCACACGACCCCGATCCCACGGGTTGAGCACCGGGCCGAAGGCCGAGTTCTCGTTCGAGGAGCCCATCGCGAACTCGTCCATGTTGAGCTTGCCGAGGATCGGAGCCCCCGCCTCGAGCAGCTTGCGCACGGCCGTCGCCGAATAGGGCGGACGGTAGCCCTCGAGGATGCGAGATCCGGCCGTGGTCGGCACGCCCTCGGTGCAGAAGATGTCCTTGACCGCGACCGGCGCGATACGCGGCTGCTCGACCGCGATCGCACCTGCATCGCCATCCTCAGGCCGCCAGAGGTATGCGTTCAGCTCGTCGTCCGCAGCCGCCCGTGCCCACGCCTTCGCGTACTCGGCAGCCGACAGCTCGCCCGCGGCAATCGCCTCGTGCGCCTGCACGACGGTGAGGTCGAGCATTTCCGCCATCAGTGGACCACTTATGCCTCTGCCTGCGGCGACGGCACCCGGAACGCCCCGCGGGCCGGGTCCGGCGCCTGCGCCAGCGCCACATCCCGATCCAGACTTTCATGCGGCTCGTCCTTTCGGAGCACGTTCTCGAGCTCGACCACATGCGACGTCGGCGGAACGTCCTCGAGGTCGAGCTCGGCGATCCGGTCCACGTGCTCAAGGATTCCTGACAGCTCCCCGGCCATCCGCTCCACCTCATCCTCGGTAAGGCCAAGGCGGGCCAGCTTCGCCACATGAAGTACCTGCTCTCGCTCAATCACGGCGGCCGATTCTAGGGGTGTTGAGCGGAACCCCCTGCCCGCACCCTCCTAACCCTGCGGCGGCGGAGGGGGAGGTGGCGGCGTGCTCGACGGAGGAGGTGGCACCGACGACCCCGGCGGCTGCTGTGAGGGCGGAGGCGGCGGAGGCTGCTGTGCGGGCGGCGGAGGTGGAACCGCGTCCCCGCCATGGCCCGCACCCGAGAGGTGGTCCGCTGCGTCGCCGAAGGTGATTCCTTCTTCGCGCATCGCGCTGTAGCCGCCGTAGGCAATGCCGGCGGCCGAAAGCAGCCCGAGGAAGATGCCGACCTTGAGCGTCGCGTCGACCGAGACGCCGCCGTAACTGCCGAAGCTCGGCGGATCGACGATCCGGAAGAGGATGAGCAGGACCGAGACGCCGCCGAGAACCGTGACCACCGTGCTGCCGGGAATCGGTGGCTCGTAGACGGCGTCGGTGAGGCGCAGCGCCGCGAGTCCCAGCGCCGCCACGACGGCCGCCACGAGGACGATCGGGATGAAGTCGAGCGCATCCCAGGCGCTGCCGCCGCCGGACAGGGAGCCGGAAAAGCCACCGAGTCCGGAGACTTCGGCCCCGAACCAGTCGAAGAACATAAAGACGAAGAGGAGGATCGCCGAGACGCCCGCGATCTTCTCGCCTGTGTTGAGCCTGTCTAGGTCCATCTGGTCATCCCTTCGGAGAAGCCGGCGGTCGATCCGACCCTACACCCGCGTTCGGGCGGCAGCCAGGGTGTTTTCGAGCAGCATCGCGACCGTCATCGGCCCCACGCCGCCCGGCACCGGCGTGATCGCCGAGGCAACCTCTGCAGCGGCCTCGAAATCGACGTCCCCGCGCAGGCCATCGTCCGTCCGGTTGACGCCGACGTCGATCACGACCGCACCGGGCTTGACCGCGTCGGCGCCGAGCAGCTCCGGCACCCCGACCGCGGCGACGAGGACGTCGGCGCGGCGGCAGGCCGCCGCCAGGTCTCGCGTGCGCGAGTGGCAGCTCGTCACCGTCGCGTTGGCCCCCAGCAGCAGGCGCGCCACCGGCACCCCGACCAGCTTCGAGCGGCCGACGACGACCGCCTCGGCCCCCTCCAGCTCAACCCCCTCATGGCGCAGCAGCTCCATCACGCCGGCCGGCGTACAGGGCACCAGGCCCGGCATCCCGTGGGCGAGCAGGCCTGCGTTGACCGGCGTCAGCCCGTCGACGTCCTTGGCCGGGTCGATCGCGGCGACGACCCGGTCGGGGTCGATCTGCTCGGGCACCGGGAGCTGAACGAGGATGCCGTCGACCTCGCGGTCGAGACCGAGCTCGCCGACCAGCTCGAGCAGCTCGTTCTCGCTCGTCTCCGCCGCCGGCTCATGGTGCACCGAGCGGATGCCGGCCTCCTCGCAGGCGCGGTGCTTGTTGCCGACGTAGACGTGCGACGCCGGGTCGTCGCCGACCAGCACCGTGGCCAACGCAGGCGCCCGGCCATGCTCTGACTCGAAGGCCCGCACTCCCTCGGCGACCCGAGCGCGCACCGAGGCCGCCACCGCCTTACCGTCGATCACCCGTGCAGCCAACCCCTACCTCCTCCTGATCGGTGCGTAGTCGGCCATCAGCTTGCGCTCGCTGCCGTCGCCGGCGAAGCGGACGACGACGATCCCGCCCGGCTCGGTGCCGGTCACGACTCCTTCGCCGAAGCTGGCGTGGACGACGTCGTCGCCGGTGCGCAGCTCCAGGGTGGGCCCGGGATCGACCGGCGCCAACGGCTCAGTGCCACCCGTCGTCTCCCAGCCGAGACCGGCGGCGGCTCCGGGCGCGCTCGAGTAGCGCTCGGTCAGCTCGGCGGGCAGCTCGTCGACGAAGCGCGAGGGCAGGTTGCGCTCGGCGCGGCCGAAGAGGCGCCGTTCCCGTGCCCAGGTCAGGTAGAGGCGCTGCCGCGCGCGGGTGATGCCGACGTAGCAGAGGCGTCGCTCCTCCTCCTCTCCCCCCTCTTCCAGCGCCCGCATATGGGGGAAGGCGCCGTCCTCGCAGCCGACGATGAAGACCGTGTCGTACTCGAGGCCCTTGGCGTTGTGCAGGGTCATCAGGGTGATCAGCGACTCCGTCTCGCGCAGTCCGTCCTGCTCGGTGTAGAGGGAGATCTGCTGCAGGTACTCCTCGAGCGGTGTCACCTCGCTCTCACCCTCGCGCTCGCGCTCGGCGTCGAACTCGGCGGCACCGGCGATCAGCGCTTCCAGGTTCTCCGCTCGGCCTTCGGCCTCGACCGTGCGCTCCGCCGCGAGCGCCTCCAGGTAGCCGGTCTCTTGCAGGACAGCCTCGAGCAGGCCGGCGACGGCGCCTTCCTCCTCGGCCCGTTCGCGCAATCCGACCATCGTCTCGTGGAAGCGGCCGACCGACTTGATCGCCGCGCCGCTCAGCCCCGGCACCTCCTCGGTCCGTTCGGCCACCTCCCAGATCGGCAGGCCGGTGGTGTTCGCGTGCGAGGCGAGCCGCGCCTGACTGGTGCTGCCGATCCCCCGCCGCGGCGAGTTGACGACCCGGGCGAAGGAGACCTGGTCGGAAGGGTTGGCGAGCAGGCTGAGGTAGGCGACGGCGTCCTTGATCTCGGCCCGTTCGTAGAACTTCGTGCCGCCGATCACCTGGTAGGGCAGGTCGAAGCGGTTGAGCGTGTCCTCGAGCACCCGGCTCATCGCGTTGGTCCGGTAGAAGACTGCGACGTCCTCGCGCCGCACGTCGTCCTCCTCGGCGAGGCGCTCGATCTCGCCGGCAACCCAGCGCGCCTCCTCGTGCTCGTCGGTGAGCTCGGATAGTCGCACCGGCTCGCCGCCGGCGATCTCCGTCCAGAGCTGCTTCGGGCGCCGCTCCCGATTGCGCTCGACCACGGCGTTGGCGGCCGAGAGGATCGTCTGCGTCGATCGGTAGTTCTGCTCGAGCTTGACGATCTCCGCCTCGGGGAAGTCCCGCTCGAAGTCGAGGATATTGCGGATGTCGGCGTGCCTGAACCCGTAGATCGACTGGTCCTCGTCGCCGACGACCATCAGGTTGCCGTGCTCGGCGACGAGCAGCTGCAGCAGCCTGTACTGGGCGTGGTTGGTGTCCTGGTACTCGTCGACGAGGACGTGGCGGAAGGTGCGCTGCCAGCGTTCTCGTGCTTCTTTCGAAAGTTGCAACACGTTGACCATCTGGACAAGGAGATCGTCGAAGTCCATTGCGTTCGCTTCCACCATCCGCTTCTCGTAGAGCGGATAGATGGCGGCGACGGCTTCCTCGAATTCACGTTGCGCCGTCTGGGCATAGGAGTCAGCATCTTCAAGCCTGTTCTTTGCGCCGGAGACCTGCGAGCGAATCGAGCGCACAGGGAAGCGTTTCGGGTCCACCCCGAGCTCGGCCATGCAGCGTTTGATCATCCGCAGCGAGTCGCCCTCGTCGTAGATCGTGAAGCTGCGCGAGTAGCCGAGCTTCTCGGCGTCCGCGCGGAGCATGCGCGCGCAGGCCGAGTGGAAGGTCGTCACCCACATCGCGCGAGTCGCCCGCCCGACCAGTTGTTCGACCCTTTCACGCATCTCGCTCGCTGCCTTGTTGGTGAAGGTGATCGCGAGGATCTCGCCGGGACGGGCGGCGCCAATGGCGAGCAGGTAGGCGATCCGGTGGGTCAGCACCCGGGTCTTGCCCGAGCCCGCCCCGGCGAGCACGAGCAGGGCGCCCTCGCCGTGGCGGACGGCCTCGCGCTGGGGCTCGTTGAGCTCCGCCAGGAGCCGCTCGGCGCGGTCGGCACCGGGTTCGATCGGGGCCCCAGCCGACTCTGGAGGCGTTTCAGGTTCCATCTTCAACACCGATCCGAGAATAGCCTCGGAGCCGGTCCCTCGAACTGCATCAAATTTCCACCCTGCCAGATAGGGAATTTGATGCAGTTCGGTGGTTACCGGGTCAGCCGCCGGCCGAGGAGCGGCCGGTCCGCTCGCGAAGCTCCGGCTGCGAGCCGTCTCCGGCCTCGCCACCGTCCAGCTCGGCGAGACGGTGCTCCAGGTCGGCGATCCGCTGCGAGAGGGTCTTGATCGCCTCGGCGATCGGGTCGGGCAGGTGGATCCAGTCGGCGTCGGGACCTTCCACCCGCCGCCCGTCGACTTTCACCGGGTGTCCCGGGTTGCCGACCACCGTCGCCCCCGGCGGGACGTCCTCGATCACGACCGTGTTTGCCCCGATCTTGGCCCCGTCGCCGACCGCGATCGGCCCGAGCAGCTTGGCGCCGGAGCCGACGGTGACGTTGTCGCCGAGCGTCGGGTGGCGCTTGCCGCGCTGGAAGCCGGTGCCGCCCAGGGTCACGCCCTGGTAGAGGGTCACGCGCTCGCCGATCTCGGCCGTCTCGCCGATCACCACGCCGGAGCCGTGGTCAATGAAGAACTCACGCCCGATCATCGCCGCCGGATGGATCTCGACCCCGGTGACGGAGCGCGTCAGGTAGGCGATCAGTCGCGGCGCCAGGGGAACTCCGGCCTCGTTCAGGGCATGGGCGAGGCGATGTGCCAGCAGCGCCTGCACGCCGGCCCAGCTGGTCAGGATCTCCAGCGTCGAGACGCCCTGGGCCGCGGGATCCCTGTCACGGGCGGCGGCGACGTCCGCGCGCACCTCCGATACCAGCCGTTTCCATCGACTCATGGTGAGAAGAAGGGTAGGGACACGTAGCGCTCGCCCGAGTCGCATACGATCGTGACCACGCGCTTGCCCTCCATCTCGGGGCGCGCGGCGACCTGCAGCGCGGCCCAGACGTTCGCTCCCGCCGAGATGCCGGCGAGCACGCCCTCGCGCTGGGCGGCGAGGCGCGCCGTCTCCAGCGCGTCCTCGTCACCGACCGAGAGGATCTCGTCGATCACCGTGCGGTCGAGCACCTCGGGGACGAAGCCGGCGCCGATGCCCTGGATCTTGTGCGGCCCGGGCCTGCCGCCCGAGAGGACCGGCGAGCTGGCCGGCTCGACGGCGACGACCAGGGTCTCGGGGCTGCGTTCGCGCAGCACGCTGCCGACGCCGGTGATCGTCCCCCCCGTGCCGACGCCGGCGACGAAGGCGCCGACCTCGCCGTCGGTGTCGCGCCAGATCTCCTCCGCAGTGGTTCTCCGGTGTACCTCCGGATTCGCCGGGTTGGAGAACTGCTGCGGCATGAACCCCCTGCGCTGCTCGCAGATCTCCTCCGCCAGCTCGACCGCCTCGGTCATCCCGCCCAGCGAGGGCGTCTCCCGCACTTCAGCGCCGTAGGCCCGCAGCAGCTTCGAGCGCTCGCGACTCATCCCCTCGGGCAGGGTGAGGATCAGCTCGTAGCCCCGCGCCGCGCAGACCATCGCCAGCGCGATCCCGGTGTTGCCACTCGTCGGCTCGACGATCACCGACTTGCCGGGCGAGATCAACCCCGCCTCCTCGGCGGCGTCGACCATCGCCACCCCGATCCGGTCCTTGACCGAGCCGCCCGGATTGAGCGACTCGAGCTTGACGCAGACCTCGCCGGCCAACCCCTCGCTCATCCGCGAGAGCGCCACCAGCGGCGTCTCGCCGACCACGTCGGCTGCGGTTCCCCCGATTCGCATCAGATGAAGTACATCCCCGAGCCTGCGATGCAGGGCCGCTTGCTAGAGCGGTTTGCGGTCACATTTGGGCCCCGGTGCGCCAGTTGGTGCGCCAGTCGGCGCTGCACCAAGCGCACGGGCGACTTCCCTGTCTCTCTTCGCATTGGGGCACTGGCGAATGACTTGACATCCTCGAATCGTTTGCGGAGGGTATCCAGATCAAAGCTTGGCGTGCAATTGCTGTTGCCCTCGCCCTGCTCGGCGTCGGGTGCGGGTCGGATGAATCGACGCCCGGACCCACCGCGAAAGCGGAGATTCGGGCCAGGGGGGACAAGGACCGGCAAATTGGACTCAATCTACAGCGCTACCTACTCGTCAACTGCCCGCAGCCCGGGCAAAAGGGGAAGATACCCAGGCGACTCCGCCATTCCCCTTATTTCTCTCAGTGGCAGCACTGGTATCGAGGGGCGTCAGCGTTGTGCGCCAGCATCGCCACGATTGAGGTCCAGGACACCCGCGTAACGATTCACAGCGGCCTTGAAAATGACGCAGAGGGGCGCGCAGCCGGGGAAGCATTCTGCAACCTGATTCAAGGATCGGACGTTGCTGACTTCACACCGGGGCACGAACTGCAAGGTAAAGAAGGTGAAACGATCAAGGTCTGCCCTGCGCGGGAAGACTAGCCCCGCCTACTCGCCGTAGAAAGCAGACGGAAGGCAGATGTCAGTGCGGCCCCGGCTAGATGAAGTACATCCCCGAACCAGCCGCCTCGGCCTCGCGGCGAGCGATTTCGGCGATTGTCGTCTGGGCGAAGACCTTGCGCAGGGCGGTGACGCCCTCGGCCCAGATGCCGCCGGCCTCGTCGGCCTCCTGGCCCACCTTGCCGTCCAGCGCCTGTACGACCTCCAGGACCGTGATCTCCTCCGCCGGCCGGGAGAGCGTGTAACCGCCGCGCATCCCGCGGTGACTGGTCAGCAGGCCGGCGCGCCGCAGGGTCGAGAAGAGCTGCTCCAGGAACTGCTCCGGTATGTCGCGACGCTCGGCCAGCTCCTTGATCGGCACCGGGCGCTCGCCGGCGCGGGCGAGCTCGGCCAACGCAACCACCGCGTAGCGCGACTTCGAGGTGATCGAGATCACAAGAGCTTTCTACCGCACGATTCGGATCGGCCTGGGTTAGGATCGACCTCTGGGCTCCAGGGCTGACGATGGAGCCGCCGACGTCAGCAACCCCCGAGAGATCGGAAACATCCTGAGCGAGCGTCCCCAATGCCTGGTCATCGACGGTCATCCGATCGTTCGCTTGGGGGTGCGTCAAGCGCTGGAAGACGAATTCGAGATCCACGAGGTCGCCAGCCGCAGCGAGGCGATCGAGCTGGTGCGGGACGTCGGCAGCTTCGACGTCGCGATCGTGGACATGCGCGCCTGCATCGAGGCGGGCGACGGGGTCCCCGCCGACGCAAACGAGGCGATCCGGACGCTGCTCAAATCAGAGCCGGGCATCGGCGTCGTCGCCCACGGCGAACGCGCCGAGCGGCACCTCGCCAACGCCGCGCTGCAGGCAGGCGCCAGTGCCTACGTCTCCCGCACCGCGGGCGCCGAAGAGCTGAGGCGCGCCGCGAAGGCCGCGCTCGAGCAGGAGCGTTTCGTCGACCCGGCCGTTCCACCGCGCGGCAGTCGCGGCAAGCTGACCAAGCGCCAGCGCGAAATCCTGCAGCTGCTCGCCAACGGCGAATCGACCACCGTCGCAGCACGCGAGCTCGATCTGAGCGAGGAAACGATCAAAACCCACACCAAGTACGCCCTTGCTCGCCTCGGCGCCCGCAACCGCACCCATGCCGTCGCCATCGCCCTGCGCGAGTCGTTGATCGATTAGGGGTTCTATCCGCGGGTCAACTGCGATGGCCTTAGATCCAGCCGCGGTCGCGGGCGGTGAGCACGGCCTGGGCGCGATCGACGGCGCCGATCTTGCCGTAGACGTTATGGAGGTGGGTGCGGATGGTCGAGACGGAGAGCTGCATCTCCCCCGCGATCTGCTTGTAGACCATCCCCTCTGAGAGGTGGCGGAGGACGTCGAGCTCGCGGCTGGAGAGCGGACACGGCTCCGAGATGCGGGCGCCGTCGCTGCGCGCGTAGGGCAGCTGATAGAGGATTTCCCGCAGGCCGTCCCCGTCGAGCCCGCAGCGCAGCGCCATCGCTCGCAGGCGTTCGGCCGAGATCGCCTCGCCCTGGGCGTAGTGGGCGACCATGTCGGCGGTGCCGACCATCGCCGCCAGGTCCTCGGCGTCGGCGGCGTGATGTCGCTCGATCGCGACCGCGATCCGCTGCGGCATGTTCCAGCGCCGCGCCAGAACCCCCCCAACGAGAGCGTGATCGATTCCGAGCCGGTCGCGTTCCTCTTTCAGGCGCTGCTCAGGTGTCTTCGCAACCGCTTCGAAGAAAGTGCGGTCGCCGGGGTGCAGGTTCGAGATCACAAGGCGGCCGACATCGTGGAGCAATGTCGCGATCGCAAGCTCGTCGCGAGCCTCCCAACCGACCGCGCGGCCGATCTCGTCCGCCGCCTGCTGAGTGGCGAGAGCATGGACGCGGATGCGCTCGGGCCGCATCTCGCGGCCGCCGTTCGGCTCGAAGAAATCGAAGATCGGTGCGGTGCCGGCGATCGCCAACAGCCCAGAGGGCTTGAGCAGGTCGACCGCCTCGGGAATGGTGGCAATGCTGCCGCCGGAGCCCACGTTGCGGTTGGCGAAGCGCAGCACCGCTATCGCCAGGCCCACATCGGACTCCACCGTCTCGACCAGCTCCGCGACGCGCGCCGTCTCCGCGGTCGCCGCCCTCATCACCCGCTCCCGCGACTCCATCAGGACCGGGAACTTCTCGACTGCCTCGAAGGCCGCGGCAAGCCGGGCCCCGGGCGCCTGCTTGGTCTTGGCGTCCAGCTGCCGGGCACTCTCCGGCTTCACCTTGCCGTTGCTGTGGGCTTTGGTCGCTTGCATGGGAAAAGAACGCGTCTCGCACAGCTCATCGGCACGCCAGGACGCACGGTTTAGCCTGAGCATCCTCAAAATTGAGGACCGGCAATGGCCCATTTGTCCGTTTGGGTGGGAATAGGACGAGATTCTTGTCCCGTTAGGAACGCAGACGCTCGACAGCCACGCCTATGCGGGCCAGCGACTGCTCGCGCCCCAGCGCGGCAAGCGACTCGAAGATGCCAGGCGAAACGGAGGTGCCGGTTATCGCCACGCGAATCGGCTGATAGAGCCGCCCCGGCTTGACGCCGAGGCTGTCGGGGAGCGGGCTCAGCGCCGCCTCGACTGCATCGATGCTGAAGTCTTCTCCCACCTCGGAGAGCGCTGCGTGGGCGGCCTCGAGCGCGGGCAGGGCGCCGTCCTTCATCACCTTTGCCCACGCCTTCTCGTCATCGACCGGCGGCTCGAAGAGGAAGTGAACGAGCGGCCAAACCTCCTCCAACGTCTGCGCTTTCTCCTGGGCGATCGCGCAGGCGGAGCGCAGGCGCTCGTCGGCGTCGCGGCGCAGGTGGCGGGCGACGGCGGCCGTGTACTCGTCGAGCGGCATCTCGCGCATGAAGCGGCCGTTGATCCAGCGCAGCTTCTTCTCGTCGAAGATCGCCGCCGCCTTGCCGACGTCCTCGACCCGGAAGCGGCGAACCAGCTCCTCGGTGGACATCAGCGTCGTGTCGTCGTCGGTTCCCCAGCCCAGTAGGGCGAGGTAGTTGCGCACGGCGGCGGGCAGGTAGCCGCTCTCGCGCAGCTCCTGCGCCGAAGCGGCGCCATGGCGCTTGGAGAGCTTCTTGCCGTCGGGGCCGTGAAGGAGCGGCAGGTGCGCGTAGCGCGGCGGCGCGTGGCCGAGCGCGGCGAGGACGAGCAGCTGCTTGGGGGCGTTGGAGAGATGGTCGTCGCCGCGGACGACGTCGGTGATCTCCATCTCGGCGTCGTCGACGGCGACGGCGAAGTTGTAGAGGACGGAACCGTCGCCGCGGGCGATGACGAAGTCGTCATAGCTGCGATTGGGGAAGCTGACCGGACCGCGAATCAGGTCCTCGACGACGGTCTCGCCCTCGTCGGGGACGCGCAGGCGGACAGCCGCGCCCCGGTCCTCGACCGGCTCGCCCCGGTAGCCCTGGCCGCTGCCGTGCTCGGCCTTCCAGGCCTCGACGTCCTTGGCCGTGGCCGAGTCCCGGTAGGCGGCGCCAGAGTCGAGCAGCTGCTGAAGCGCCTCGGCGTGACGATCGGCGCGTGACGCCTGCGAGACCGGGCCGATGTCCCAATCGAGGCCGAGCCAGCGCAGGGCGTCGAGGATCTGCTCGACGTTCTCCTCCGTCGAGCGCTCACGATCGGTGTCCTCGATCCGCAGCACCAGCTCACCGCCCCCGTGGCGTGCCGCGAGCCAGTTATAGAGGGCCGTCCGCGCCCCGCCGATGTGCAGCGCACCGGTCGGCGACGGGGCGAAGCGGAGGCGAGGGGCGGCAGCCATCTGGCCGCGGATGTTTCCACAGGAGATCCGGGCCGGGCCGGCGGCCCTACGCGAGTCGCCGGCCCGCTGGCGTTTGGCCTCCCATCCAACGGGAACTTCCCTCTTGGGAAGAGGAAATCGAACCGTCGGAGAGGTGGAAGACGATGGCGCAGCAGACTAGGCGCAAAAGCGGCAGTGGCCGCAACAAAAGCCCGACCCCGCAGAAGAAACGAAGCTCGAATGGGAAAGCTCGGAACCAGGGTTCCGACAAGACCGTGCCGGAGCGCATGTATGAGGACTACACGATCATCGACCCGGGCGAAATCAGCGATACCGACGAGCCAGACGTCGTCGTCGACATCCCGGTGGTCAAGGTGGACGAGATCCATTTCGAGCTCGATGACCTCACGGCCCGAATCTCGCTTCACGCCGAGGTGCTTGACCTGGTCAGGCTCAGCGTCGGCGTCCATGCCGAGCTGGGAAAGGTCGAACTCGACATCAAGGGCGTCGAAGCCCAGGCCCTGCTGCGGGCGCGGCTCGACCATGTGACGGCGATCATCGACCGGGTCCTGACCACGCTCGACCGTAACCCGGACGTCCTGAAGGAGATCGCGCACGCGCTGGAACCGGTCACCGAAGGAGCGGGCAAAGCGGTCGGCGAAGTCGGCGAAGGAGCCAACAAAGCCGTCGGGCAGATCGGTGAAGGCGCCGGCAGCGCCGTCGAGGACGTCGGCGAAGGCGCGGGCGGCGCCGTCGAGGAGATCGGCGGCGGCGCCGGTCAGGCAGTCGGCGAGCTGGGCCAGGGCGCCGGGCAGGCGGTCGGTGGTCTGGGTCAGGGCGCAGGCGCGCTGGGCGCGCTTGCCGGGGGCGGTGGCGGCAACGGCGGTGAAGGCGGGGGGAACCAAGGCCCCTCCAGCGGGCAGCTCGCCAAGGAGGTCGCCAAGCTCCTCGCCAAGGAGCTCGGCGCCGCGGCCAGCGACGAGGCGAAGGAGCTGGGCCTTGCCGCCTCCCAGAAGGCGATAGAGATGGGTGAGCGGCGACGCCGGCGCCGGGCGACCAAGCACAACGCCACCACGGGGGCGTTGCGGAAGGCCGAGGAAGCGGGCCTCGACATCGACGAGGTGGAGGGATCCGGCGCCGAAGGGCGCGTCACCGTCCACGACATCGAGAAGGCGATGAGTGCCGCGTGAAGGGCCGGCCCGACCTCGATTTCTTCACTGCGGTCAAGGCGAAGGAGCTGAGCTTCGGCCGGGTTCCGGAGAAGAATGTCCGCTATTACGGCGAACCCGATCATGAAACAGAGGTCGAGGTCGAGCGGGACAACATCCCCCAAGAGCCGGAGGAGGGAGTCACCTACCGCGATGTCGAGGTGCGCTGGTCGGTGGCGCAACGGATCGTCCACCCGGTCGACGAGGACTCGACCGACGCAGAGTGAGGGTTGGCGGCAGGGCGCCTGAAGCCCGCCTCAAACGTCCACGCCAATAGGATCGAGCCGATGCTGATCGGGGCGCACGTATCCACCGCGGGCGGGCTCGACAAGGCGATCGAGCGCGGAGCCGAGATCGGCTGCGAATCGATTCAGATCTTCAACCAGAGCCCGCGGATGTGGCGACCGACCAAATACGGTCCCGACGACTTTGCCCGTTTCCGCGAGGCGATGGGCGACTCGCCGATCGAAGCGGTCGTGATCCACGCCGTCTACCTGATCAACTGCGCGACGACGGACAGGGAGCTGCGCAAGAAGTCCCTTGCCTCGCTGACCCACGCGCTGCGCACGGGCGACGGGATCGGCTCCGACGGCGTGGTCCTCCACCCTGGCGCCCAGAAGGGCGAGGCACTCGCGCCGTCGATCAAACGGGCGGCGAAGGTGATCGCAGCGGCGCTCGACGACAGCGAGAGCTGTCCGCTGCTGCTCGAGCAGACCGCCGGCCACAAGGGCCTGCTCGGCCGCGACTTCGACGAGACCGCAGAGCTGATCGAGCTTGCCGGTGGCGGCAAGCGCCTCGGCCTCTGCCTCGACTCATGCCATCTCTTCGTGCAGGGCTACGACATCACCGACGAGCAGCACCTCGGCGCGGTGCTCGACGAAGCCGATGCGAAGGTCGGCCTCGATCGCCTTCGCTGCGTGCACGTCAACGACGCCGCCGCCCCGCTCGGCTCCTGTCGTGACCGCCACGCCAACGTCGGCCAGGGCGAGATGGGCAAGCGCGGCCTCGCCGCCTTCCTCTCCGAGCCCCGCTTCGAGGGGCTCCCCGCGACCCTGGAGACGCCGGGTCCAAACAAGAAAGGCCCGGATCGCAAAGAGATGCAGGCCGCCAACCGCCTGCGCAAAGAGGGTCTGAAGCGACGCCAACATGAGGGCATCAAAGCCCGATAGCACTAAGCCGATGGATGCTCAGCCCTCTCGCGCTCGCCAAATCGCACTAACAGTCGTCGGTCTCTTGATCGTAGGGGCGGGGCTGTTGCTTTGTGCTCATCGTCAAGAGCCTGTTCCCTAACCCCGCCGTGGCGGGCCCTGTAATCGCAGCCAGCGGGGCCCTAGCCGTATTTTCAGCAGGCGAGTTCTTTACACGGCGGCGTGTCGCCCAGCAATACCGCTGGGACAAGATCGCGCCAACGTATAAGGACTTTGTAAGTCTCATGCGGAAACTGGCAAAAAGGGCAGCGAGTCGCCTCCAGATCTTCTTGAGTTCATGGGCGAATTCAGTGACCTCTTGCTGCTGTGGGTCACCAGAAGTGATCGAGGCATGGTCGGAATGCAACGCCGCCTCGAGCCGAAACAAGGCTCAAGCCTTAGCGCAGCGGCCTGAGTACTAATTCTTCCCTCGGGCAGCTCGTTCGGGCTATTCAGAGTCGTGCAACTGGAGAGCCCGGTCTCTTTCTCAGCGGGGAGAACTTTTACCGGGGACGCCTTAAATGGCGGTGCCGACGATCAGCCGCTTCCATGGGATCGAGATCCGAATGTTCTTCGACGATCATGGCTTCCCCCACTTCCACGCCCGTCATGCAGATGGCGAGGCCAAGGTGCGTATTGACAGTCCCGAAGTCCTCAGCAGCAGCTTGAAGCGCCGCCAGCTGAGCCTGGTGCTCGCCCTGGGCGGAGATCCACCAAGTGGAACTCGAAGACAATTGGCGGCGAGCCCGCGCCCGTGAGACACTGAAGGCAATCAACCCTCTGCCATGAACGGCCTGACTCCCGACATCATCAAAGTATCTGTAGTGCGCCACGGCGTGCTCAAGTTGACGTTTGCCGACGGTCTCAACGGCACCGTAGACGTACTCCCCCGCATGTGGGGCCCGGTCTTCGAGAGAGCCCGCACCGAGGCAGGCTTCGAGGAGGTATACGTCGACGGCGAGTCAGGCACGATCGCCTGGCCGGGAGACGTCGATCTGGCTCCCGACACGCTCTATGAACGCGTCCGCACAGGCGTCTGGCCGGAGCCGATCTCGACTATTTGATGTGAACGCCTGAGATCGCGCGGCTGATGACCAGGCGCTGGATCTCGGAGGTGCCCTCGAAGATCGTGTAGATCTTGGCGTCGCGGTGCATCCGCTCGACCGGGAACTCGCGGGTGTAGCCGTTGCCGCCGAGGATCTGGATCGCGCGCTCGGTTGCCCAGACGGCGACCTCGCCCGCCTTCAGCTTCGACATCGAGCCCTCGGCGTTTTCGAATTTGTGGCCGCTGCGCCCCATCCAGGCGGCGCGCCAGACGAGCAGGCGGGCGGCGTCGATCTCGAGCTTCATGTCGGCGAGGGCGAAGGCGATCGCCTGGTTCTCGATGATCGCCTTGCCGAACTGCCGGCGCTCCTTGGCGTAGTCGAGCGAGTACTCGTAGGCGGCGCGGGCGATGCCGAGCGCCTGGGCGCCGACCGTCGGGCGGCTCGCCTCAAAGGTCTGCATCGCCGCCTGCGACTTGGCTTTCTTGCCCTCGCGGACGCGGGCGAGCCTTTCGTCGAGCTTCTCCTTGCCGCCGAGCAGGCAGGCGCCCGGCACGCGGCAGTCGTCGAGGTGGACGTCGGCGGTGTGCGAAGCACGCAGGCCGTGCTTCTTCACCTTGGCGCCCTGCTCGCAGCCCTTCGTCCCCGGCGGGACGATGAAGGCGGCGTGGCCGCGGGAGCCCAGCTCGCGGTCGACCGTGGCGATGACGACGTGAACGTCGGCGATGCCGCCGTTCGTCGCCCAGGCCTTCTGGCCGTTGATGATCCACTCGTCCGTGGCCTCGTCGTACTTGGCCGTGGTGCGGATCGCAGACACGTCGGAGCCGGCGTCCGGCTCCGACGAGCAGAATGCGGCGACTTTGGGATCGTCCGCGCTGCCGAAGCACTGCGGGATCCACTCGCCCATCTGCTCCGGGGTTCCCTGCCCGAAGATCGCGGCGACTGCCAGCGAGGTGCCCATGATCGCCATGCCGATGCCGGCGTCGCCCCAGAAGAGCTCCTCGTTGGCGATCGGCAGCGTCAGGCCGGTCTCGTCGGCCCAGAACTGGCCGAGCGCTTCGAAGCTGTAGAGGCCGATTTTCGCCGCCTCCTGGATCACCGGCCACGGCGTTTCCTCGCGCTCGTCCCATTCCTCGGCGGCCGGGCGCACCACGCCCTCGGCGAAGCCGTGCACCCACTCGCGGATGTCCTTCTGGTCCTGGTTCAGCTCGAGGGTGAACTTCGGACCCTCACCTGCGCCGTCTGTGTTGCCGGTCGCCTCAGCCACCAGCGCCTCCGCCTCTGCCACTGCCGCTGTATCGCTCATGACGACGAATTCTACATGGAAATATGTCGTGCTCCAGAACCTCTTCCGGTCGCAACGCATATCCCCTGACATGCATCGGAAATGCGTTTCGACCCTGCGGAGCGGATCAGAAGTCGCGCAGGTCGAAGGCGCGGATGCCCTCGGGGCCGCCGTCGGCGCAATCGAAGAAGCGGCGGTTGACGCAGTCATAGGATTCGCCCGAACCCTCGTAGGCACGCTCGACCGAGAACTGGCACTGGGGCAGCGCCTCGCCCGTCATCTTCACCCCGCCGAAGCCGCCGGGCTGCAGGACGCCCTCCAGCTCGACCTTGGCCGAGAAGACGTCCTGCATGCAGCCCACGTACTGGATGCCGGTCAGCATGTCGACGAAGCTGTAGAGGTAGCGGCAGCGCATTTCGACGCAACCGCGCGGCTCGACCATCTTGTCGCAGAAGGAGCGGCACTGACGGCACTCGCCCGTCTTCTCGCGCGTAGCTGGCATGTATGGAGTCTAGAGACGAAGGGGCACGGAAACCAGCTCTGGGACTGGCTACGCGGCCAGTGCTGACGCTGTTCCGAGCAGGTGGTCCAGCTCGCTCTGCAGGCGCCCCGACGGACGGATGCGGTAGCCCTCGCCGAGCGCGAACCGCCTCGGCTCTGTGCCGCCGTTGCGTATCGCCAGGTGAATTTCCACGTCCCCCTGGTGGTGCTCGAGGACCGCCTTCAACTCTTCGACCAACGCGTCGCTGAACATCTCAGCGGCGATCTCGATCTCAAAGGGCCCGCTCGCCGCGCTCGGCACCTCGGGGGCGCGGGCAATCTCCGCGGCATCGGGTTCGAAGCGTTCGGCTTCCTGTACGACGAGCTTCGTCTCGCCTCTCTCCTTGTGGTCGATGCGTCCCCGCACAAGGACGATCGCGTCGGGCTCGATCACGCTGGCGCTCTCCGTCTGGTCGGCCTTGAAGACCAGCATCTCGACCTGGCCCTCGATGTCGTCGAGCGTCGCGAACATCATCTGGTTGCCGCTCTTCGTGCGGATCTTCTTGCACTCGGTGACGATGCCGCCGACCGTCACCCAGGAGCCGTCCTGTTTGCTTGCCAGCTCGCCCAGACCGCAGTCGACCCGGGCCCGTAGAGCGCCACGGACCTCGGTCAGCGGGTGCTCGGACAGGTAGGTGCCGAGCGTCTCCTTCTCCATCGCCAGCAACTCGGCGCGGTCGAACTCCCCGGCCGGGATCGGCGGGCGGTGCTGAGCCTGGCCCGAGGAGACACCGCCGCTCTCCCCTTCGCCGAAATCGAAGATCGAACCCTGGCCGAGCTGCGCGTCCTCTTGCGCCTTCTGGCCCGCCGACTGAGCCGCCGGCAGCGTCTCCAGCATTCCCTTGCGGCTCGCCCCGGTCGAGTCGAGAGCGCCGCACTTGACCAGGCATTCGATCGCCCGTTTGTTCACCGCGCGCGAGTCGACCCGCTCGCAGAAGTCCCAGATCGAGGCGATCGGGCCGTCCTCGCGCGCACGAAGGATCGCCTCGACCGCAGCGTGGCCGACGTTCTTCACCGCGTCGAGGCCGAAGCGGATCGCCTTCTCGGAGACGACGAAGTCGTGGTCGGAGGAGTTGACGTCGGGCGGCAACACCTCGATTCCCATTTCCTCGCAGCGGTTGACGAAGAAGGGCACCTTGTCCTTGGTGTTCATCACCGAGGAGATCACCGCCGCCATGTACTCGGCCGGGTAGTTGGCCTTCAGGTAGGCGGTGCGGTAGGAGATCAGCCCGTAGCAGGCGGCATGGGACTTGTTGAAGGAGTAGTCGGCGGCGGCTTCGTTCAGCTTCCAGAGATCGGCGGCGACGTTGGGGGCAGTCCCCGACTCGGCGAGGCCCTGCATGAACTTGTCCTTCATCGTCGCCATCAGGTCGCGCTTCTTCTTGCCGACCGCCTTGCGCAGATCATCCGCCTCGGCGCCCGAGAAGCCGGCCATCTCGCGGGCAATCGCCATCAGCTGCTCCTGGTAGATGACGCAGCCGTGCGTCTCCTCGGTGATCGGCCGCAGGCGCGGGTCGGGGTAGCGCACGCTCGCCGGGTTCTTCTTGCCCTTGGCGTAGGCGGGGATGTAGGCCATTGCCCCTGGCCGGTAGAGGGCACCGAGGGCGACGATGTCGGCGAACTCGGTCGGGCCGACCTTGCGCAGCGCCTCGCGCATCCCGTCGGACTCGAACTGGAAGACGCCGGTCGAGTCCCCGCCGGCGAGCATCGCGTAAGTCTTGGCGTCGTCGATCGGAATCTCTTCGATGTCGAGCCGCTCGCCGCGGGAGCGCTCGATGATGTCGATCGCGTCCTCGATCACGTCGAGGTTGCGTAGGCCGAGGAAGTCCATCTTCAGTAGGCCGATCTCCTCGATCGGGCCCATCGAGTACTGGGTGACAATCTTGTACTGGCGCTCGGCTTTGCCGCTGCCGTTACCACCGGAAGCAGCGGGAGCGGTCTTATCCTCGGCCAGCTGCAAGGGAACCACCTCTTGCAGCGGACGGTCGGCGATCACCACCGCGGCGGCGTGAATCGAGTTGTTGCGGATGATTCCCTCGAGCCCCTGGGCGACGTCGATGATCCGCTTCGCCTCGGGCTCGGCGTCGTAGGTCTTGCGCAGCTCCTGCCCGGGCCGCAGACATTCCTCGAAGGAGGGGCTGCGGCCCATGATCGGCTCGGGGATCTGCTTGGCGAGGCGGTCGCCGCTGCCATAGTCGTAGCCGAGTACGCGGGCGGCATCGCGGGTTGCGGCGCGCGGTGCCATCTTGCCGAAGGTGATGATCTGGGCGACCGACTCGCGGCCGTACTTCTCGGCGACGTAGCGGATCACCCGCTCGCGACCGCGCACCGAGAAGTCGATGTCGATGTCGGGCATCGACTTGCGGCCGGGGTTGAGAAAGCGCTCGAAGAGCAGGTCGTTGACGAGCGGGTCGATGTCGGTGATCGTCAGCGCGTAGGCGACAATCGAGCCGGCGGCCGAGCCGCGGCCGGGGCCGACGGCGATTCCGTTGTCCTTCGCATAGCGAACGAAGTCCCAGACGATCAGGAAGTAGGAGGAGAAGCCCATCTCCTCGATCACGCCGAGCTCGAACTCGAGCCGCTCGCGCGCCTCGGCCGGGATCGGGTCGCCGAAGCGGGCGCGCATCCCCTCGTCGGCGATGCGGCGCAGCATCGCCTCCGGCTCCTCGCCGTCGGGGGTCGGGTAGCGCGGCAGCAGCAGCTTGCCCAGCTCGATCTCGGCGTCGCAGCGCTCGGCGATCTCCAGCGTTGTCGGCACCGCCTCAGGCCACTCGGCGAAGGACTCCGCCATTTCGTCGCTGGTCTTCAAATAGAACTCGTTGGTGTCGAAGCTCAGCTTCGGCGCCTCCAGCGTCGACTTCGTCTGCACGCAGAGCAGCGCCCGGTGGTTATCGAAGTCCTCGCGGCGCAGGTAGTGGACGTCGGCCGTCCCGACCAGCGGCCGGCCCAGCTCGCGGGCGTAGCGGACGATTCCATCGTTGGCCTTGTCCTGCTCGTCGATCCCGTTCTTCTGCACCTCGAAGTAGACCTGCTCGGGACCGAAGGCCTGGATCAGGTCATCGAGGTGGGCGCGGGCGTCGTCCCCGCGCTCTTCGACGAGGCGACGACAGAAGCGCGACTGCAGGCAGCCGGTGAGCACGATCACGCCCTCGGCGTGGGCGGCGAGCAGCTCCATGTCGACGTTGGCCTTGCCGCGCGAGAAGCCTTCCAGGAAGCCTGCCGAGGTGAGCTTGACCAGGTTGGCGAGGCCGACATCGCTCTCGGCCAACAGCGTCAGGTGGTTGCGCTCGTACTTCGGCTTCTCCTTGATCGCCTTCACGTCGTCGACGAAGTAGGCCTCGAAACCGGCAATCGGCTTGATCCCGTGTTTCTGGCAGGCCTTGTAGAGGTCGACGGCGCCGTTCATCACGCCGTGGTCGGTGAGGCCGAGGGCGGGCTGGTCCATTTCCGCTGCCCGTTCCGCCATCGCCTCGATCTTGCAGTGGCCGTCGAGCAGCGAGTACTCGCTGTGGGCGTGTAGATGGACGGCGGAGGGGCTGCTCACGGGCGGCACCGATCATGCCAATCCGGCCAGATGGAGCGAGCCGATTTCGTGACTCTTCCGCGCTCCTTCCGCGCGTATTTCAGCTCGTGAAGGACGGACGTTTATCCGCAGACCCAGGCGCTGGAGCCCGAGTCGGCCCAGATTTCGGCGGCGATGCGATCCTGTTCGGACTTGGAAGCATTCTGGGGTTCGCCCTGGCCGCCATAAAGCTCCCAGGTGGAGGGGAGGATTTGGTAGGCGCCGCCGGCGCCGCTGGACGGGTTGACGGCGCCGTAGTTGCCGCCGGACTCGCACATCACGATGTAGGTGGGGATCGAGTAGGGACCGCCGAGCCAGCGTTCCACCGTTCCTTCGGCTTCCGCGCGGCTGGCGGCTTCTGCAGCCTCGATGTCTTCGACCCAGCCGCCGATCTTCGACTTGAGGCCGGCCAGCGAGGCACTGCGTGCGGCGGCGAGCGACTGCAGATGGGCGGCGGACGCTTCGGCCTCCGCCCGCACCGAGGCGATTTCGGCGCGAGCCGCGGCGAGGCGTTCGTTGTAGGCGTCGACGCGAGCCTTCAGCGCGGCGACACGCTGCAACGCCCGGGTAACCGCGCGGCGCACTTCGCCGACCCGTTCCGCAAGGTCCGTGTCGGATTGCTGGATCCGCTCGAGGTATTCGCTGCGCGCAGCCAGTTCGTCAAGGTCGTCGGAGGCGAGGATGACGCTCGCGGCGCTCGGTGCCCCGCTCTCGTAGATCGCGACCAAGCGATCGGCGAGCGCCTTGCGCGCCCGGCTCAGGCGCGCCTTCGCGACAGCGAGCTCCTGCTGCGTGCGGCGCACTTCGCCGGCGAGTCTCGACGCCTTTTCCTCGCCCGTCGCCAGCAAAACGCTGAGCTTCTTCTCGCGGTCGGCAGCCGCCTTCGCTTCCCCTTCGGCAGCAGCCACTTCGGCCTGGGCTGACTGCAGCCGGCTCGCCAGCAAGCCGGCTTCTTCACGCGCAACCGAGACCTTCTGCTGGAGCGCGTCGATGCTCGCGGCGCCGGCGATTCCGCCCAGCCCAACGCCAAGCGCAAGCAGTGCACAGGCGAGCGCAGCCAGACGGGCGCGACCCGCGGCGGTTGTCGCGAATCCTCGCGCCACGAAGCGGTCGAGGCTAGCGGACTTTGTTAGCGAACCCTCACAAGTTCACCGTAACCCGCAACGGATCTTGCGCTGGCCCCTCCCTAGCCCTCGGGGACGTTGCGGCTCGCCACGTAGGCGGCGACCGCGATGCCGGCGACGGTCAGCCCGACGCCGATGCGAATCTGGCGCCGGTAGCGCATGCGCGCGTACTTGACGGCGAAGCGGATAGCCAGCTTTCCGATGCGGTCGGAGGTCACTGTCCCTTCTCTTCCCCGCGGTGGCGGATTCGATGCGCCATCCGCGACTGCAATGACCAGAGCTCGATGAAACCGGGGGATGCAGTCTGCGAAAACAGCCCCCCTGACTCGGCAAAGGAAGCGAGGTCGGCGTCGTAGACCGCATTCGGCGAGGAGCGGGTGACGACGCGGGCACTGCCCTTGTAGAGCTTGAGACCGATCGTGCCCGTCACCTGGGCGTTGACGGCGTCCATGTAGGCGTCGAGGTCCGAGCGCAGCGGCTCCCACCAGAGGCCGGCATACACGAGGTAGGCCCACTGCCGGTCGAGGTCGGGCTTGAACTGGTTCTGGTGGATCGTGCCGACCAGCTTCTCCAGCTCCTGGTGCGCGGTGAGCAGGATCGCCGCAGCCGGCACCTCGTAGATGTCGCGCACCTTGAGGCCGACGATGCGGTCCTCGATGTGGTCGACGATGCCGACCCCGTGGCGGCAGCCGATCTCGGCGGCGCGTTCGAGCAGCTCGACGGCGCCGAGTCGCTCACCGTTGAGAGCCACAGGCACTCCGGCCTCGAACTCGACCTCGACCATCTCGGCCTCGTCGGGGGCCTCCTCGGGCCGCGTGACCAGCTGGAAGACGTCGTCCTCCGGGGCGTGGTCGAGGTCCTCGATCCAACGCCCCTCCGAGGAGCGGCCCCAGAGGTTGTCGTCGATCGAGTAAGGCGCCACCTCGGTGCCGCCCTTGACCGGGATGCCGTGCTCGCGCGCGTAGGCGATCTCCTCCTCGCGTCCCATCTGCCAGGAGCGCACCGGGGCGATCGTCTTCAACTCGGGCGCCAGGGTCGCAACGGTCGCCTCGATCCGCACCTGGTCGTTTCCCTTGCCGGTGCAGCCGTGGGCGATCGTGTCGCAGCCGCTGCGCCGCGCGTACTCGACCGCGAGCTTGGCGATCAGCGGCCTGCCGAGCGCGGTGAAGAGCGGGTAGCCGCCGCCGTAGAGGGCGTTGGCCTTGATCGCAGGCGTCACGTACTCGGTTGCGAACTCCTCGCGGGCGTCGACGACGTGGCACTCGAGCGCACCGAGCCGCTTCGCCTTGTCCTCGATCACCGCATAGTCCTCGCCTGGCTGACCGAGGTTGACGGTGAGGCAGACGACCTCAGCTTCGTAGGAGTCCTGGATCCACTTCAGCATCACGCTCGTGTCGAGGCCGCCGGAGTAGAGCAGGAGGACGCGCCGCACCTCGGCGGGGTCCGCCTCGTAGGAGGCGGTGCGAACCTGAGCAGGAGAGTCCGTCACTAGGGAGCGCCGATGCCGCCGCTGCCGTTTTCTTCTTCGGTCGGCGTGGTCGGTGTCGTGGTCGTTTCGGTGGTCGTCGCGGTCGATTCGGTCGTCGTCGGCGCGGTCGTCGTCTCCGTCGTCGATCCCGTGGTCGTGCTCGAGGTGGTGCTTTCCGTCGAAGAGGGCGTGACGGTGGCCGTGCTGCCGCCGTTGTCGTTGCCGGCGATGACGACGATCGCGATCGCCAGGCCGACGATCACGGCGACGAGACCGGCGACCAACAGGCGCATGTTGCCGTGCGGTTTGTGGTGGTCCGGCTCGGGTTGGCCCATCATCCTGGTCGGGTCCTCGTGCATGTCTAGTCCTCCGGTCCGAGTATCGCGTCGAGTATCTCGCTGGTGTCCTCGATGTCGAAGCCGCTTCGCAGGCCCTGCTCGATCTCCTCCCGGCTGCTGCCGGATACCGCCATCTGAGTCGCGAGGATCCGAGCGCCGGCCGCGCTCGAACGCCGCTGCGGTCGCTCCTCCTCCTCATCGCCCGCAGTCTCGACCGGCCGCAGGTGGGATGTGGGCCGGCTCTCAGCCGGCGGGTCGAGCTCGTCGGCGATCTCCCGCAGCCGCTCGGCAGCGATGCGGTTGGCGTGGACGTTTGCCTCCTCCAGCTTCCGGCGGGCCTGCTCCTCGGCGTCGTCGATCACCTGGGCGGCGGCGCGCTCGGCCGCCTCGACGATCGCCGCCAGGCGCTCCGCCGTGCTCGCCGTCAGCGCGCGAGGCTCGGATGGCTTCTTCCGGCTCATCAGGTTGTCGCGTAGCTTAGGAGCGCGGAACCGATCGCGCCGAGGGCGCGCTCGACCTGGTCGGACTCGACCGTGAGCGGCGGCAACAGCCGCAGCGTGCCTGGCTCGGGGACGTTGACGACGAGGCCGTTCTCGAGCAGCTCGGCGCCGACAGTCGCGGCGTCGATGCCGGCTTCGAGGCCGACCCCGAGCATCAGCCCGCGACCGCGGACCTCGCGGACGCCGTCGAGGGCGAGCAGGCCGTCGCGCAGTACCGCGCCAAGCTCGCGCACCCTGCGCAGCAGCGCCGGATCGTCGACGATCTCGAGCACGGCGAGCGCCGCCGCGCAGGCGACCGGACCGCCGGCGAAGGTCGAGCCGTGGTCGCCGGGCTCGAGCACCTCGCCGACCTCGGGCGTGGTCAAACATGCACCGATCGGCATTCCGCCGCCGAGCGCCTTGGCGCTGGTCAGGACGTCGGGGCGCACCGGCGTCTGCTGGTAGGCCCAAAGCGAACCCGTCCTCCCCATACCGGCCTGGATTTCGTCGAGGATCAGCAGCGCACCGACCTCGTCGCAGGCCTCGCGCGCCGCCAGCAACGTCTCGTCGCTCAGCGGGTAGATGCCGCTCTCGCCCTGGATCGGCTCGATCAGGACAGCCGCCGTGTTCTCTCCGACGGCCTCGCGCAGCGCGGCCGCGTCGTCGAAGGGCACCGAGCGGAAGCCGGGCAGCATCGGGCCCAGGTCGGGGTCGGCGGCGAGCTTCGGCGTCGCCGCCAGCGCCCCGTAGGTGCGGCCGTGGAAATCCCCGTCGAAGCTGACCATCTCCGGCGCCTCGATGCCGCCCCGGTGGGCGTGCTTACGGGCGATCTTGATCGCGCACTCGTTCGCCTCGGTCCCGGAGTTGGCGAAGAAGACGCGGCCGCCGAGACTCGACTCGGAGAGGCGCTCGGCGAGACGCACCATCGGCTCGGTGTAGAAGAGATTGGAGGTGTGCATCAGGCGGCCGGCCTGCTCGCGGACGGCCTCGACCACGGTCGGATTGCAATGGCCGACCGAGCAGACGGAGATGCCGCCGAGGAAATCGAGGTACTCCTTGCCTTCGGCGTCCCATAGCAGCGCCCCCTCACCGCGCACGAACTCGACCGGCGCGCGCCTGTAGGTGCGCATCAGATAGCGCTCCTCAAGGGCTTGCAGGTCGGTCAGGTTCATGAGGTGATCATCGTCCCGATGCCCGCGTCGGTGAAGAGCTCTACCAGCAGCGAGTGCGGCTGACGCCCGTCGATGATGTGAGCTGCCTGGGCACCGCCACGGACCGCGTCGACACAGGCGGTCAGCTTCGGCCGCATGCCGCCGTCGACCGAGGCAAGCTTGCCGTCCACCTCGTCGACCGTCGCCCGGGCGATCAGCGAGTCGGGGAAATCGGCGTCCGCGAGCCAACCCTCGACATCGGTGAGGAAGATCGCCTTGTGGGCGCCGAGCGCCGCCGCGACCTTGCCCGCCGCCTCGTCGGCATTGACGTTGTAGGACTGCCCCTCGCGATCGGAGGCCGTCGAAGCGATGACCGGGATGTAGTCGGCCGAGATGTGGTTGAGCACGTCGACGTCGACCCTGTCGATGGAACCGACGAACCCCACCTCGTCGGCGTTCGCCACAGGCGAGACGCGGAAGAGCGTCCCGTCCTCGCCCGAGAGCCCGACCGCCGGCTGGCCGTGCGCGTTGAGGCGCTGGACTATTTCGGCGTTCAGCTTGCCGACGAGGACCATCCGCGCCACCTCGACGGTCTCCGCGTCGGAGACGCGCAGGCCCTCGTGGAAGCGGACCTCGAGACCGAGCCGCTCCATGTACTGACTGATTTCGGGCCCGCCGCCGTGGACGACGATCGGGTTCATGCCGACGTACTTGAGCAGGACGACGTCGGTTGCGAAGGCCTCGCGCAGGGACTCCTCGCGCATCGCCGCGCCGCCGTACTTGATCACGACGGTCTGTCCGTGGAACTGCTTGATGTAGGGCAGCGCCTCGAGCAGCGTCTCGACGTTCACCCCGGCTGCCCGCGACTGCGGCGCCTGCTCGGTCATCGGTGCCCTCCCTCGCTCACGTTGTGTACTCCGCGTTGATCCGCACGTACTCGTAGCCCAGATCCGAGAACCAGACGTGGGCGCTGTGCTCGCCGCGGTCGAGCCGCAGGCCGATCTCGGCCTCGGCCGTCTCCGCCGCCAGCTCGGCGTTGTCGATCGACTCGCCGCCGATCTCCTCCAGGTCCTCGCCGGCGAGCGCCTGTCCGGCAGCCTGAGCGATCCGTCCCCAGTTGTGGTCGCGGCCGAAGAGAGCGGTCTTGACCAGGGGCGAGTTGGCGATCGCGCGGGCGACCCGCTCGGCCTCGGCGGCCGAAGCGGCGCCGTCGACCTGGACGCGACCGACCCTGCTCGAGCCCTCGCCGTCGGCGACGACCTCGAGCGCCAACTGCAGGAGGACGACCTCAAGCAGGCCCTCTGGGAGCAGCTCGCCAGAGGCCCCGGTCGTTTGCAGCAGCAGGGTGTCGTTGGTGCTCATCTGGCCGTCGACGGTGATCCGCTCGAAGGAGGCGTCGCTTGCGGCACGCAGCGCAGCATCGGGGTCGGCGACGACCGCGTCTGTCTGGACGAAGCAGAGCATCGTCGCCATGTTCGGCTGGATCATGCCGCCGCCCTTGGCCTGGGCGGAAACGGTCACGCCTCCGGCGCGCAGCGTGCAGCGCTTCGGCCAGCGGTCGGTGGTCAGGATCGCGTCGGAGAAGGCGACCCCGCCTGTCTCGGTGAGGGTCCCCGCTGCCTCGTCGATCCCGCCGAGGACCGCGTCCACCGGCAGGGGTACGCCGATCACGCCCGTCTCGGCAACGGCGACGACCTCCGGACGCAGGCCGAGCCTCTCCGCCGCCCGGTCGCACATCGAGACCGCGTCGGCGTAGCCCTGCTCGCCGGTCTCGGCGTTGGCGTTGCCGGCATTGACGACCGCGGCGCGGATGCTGTCCTGCTCGCAGCGCTTGCGGCAGACCCGGACGGGTGCGGCCGCCGAGGCGTTGCGGGTCAGCAGGATCGCCGAGGACACCTCCTCGGCGTCGCAGACGAGCAGTCCGACGTCGGTCTTGCCGCCCCGCTTGAGGCCGCAGTGCGCGGCACCCGCCCGGAAGCCGGGGGCGAGCCGCGCCGGATCGAGCTCCTCGACCCCGGCGGGCGGCCTCACCCAGCGCGATTTGAAGAAGCCATCGCTCACGTCAACCCCGTCGTCTCGTCGAGCCCCAGCATCAGGTTGAGGTTCTGCACGCCCTGCCCCGAAGCGCCCTTCCAGAGGTTGTCGATCGCCGAGAAGGCCAGGACCCGGCCCCGCTCCTCGACCGTCACGTAGACATGGCACTCGTTCGTGTCGCGCACGTCGCGCAGACCGGGCGGCCCGTCGACGACGCGGACGAACGGCTCGCCGGCGTAGCGCTCGCGGTAGAGGTCCTGCACCTCCTCCTTCGAGACGGGCTCACTCACCTGCGCGTAGCAGCTGGTCAGCTCGCCTTGATCTAGCGGCAACAGGTGGGGCACGAAGGTGACCGGCACCGGGCTGCCCAGGGCCGCCAGCTCCTGTTCGATCTCGGGCCTGTGCCGATGCCCCTCGGTCCTGTAGGCGAAGGCGTTCTCGTCCATCGAGACGTAGTGCATCGCGTCGCCCCCGCCGCGGCCGGCGCCGGAGACCCCCTGCTTGGCGTCGATCACGACGTCGGTGAGCAGGCCACGCTCGGCAAGGGGCGCAAGCGCCAGCACGCCGGCGGTCGGGTAGCAGCCCGGGGTGGCGACCAGCTCGGCCTCCCGCAGCTCGTCTCGGTAGAGCTCGGTGAGCCCGTAGACGGCGCCCTCGAGCAGCTCGGGCGCACCGTGCTCGCCGTACCAGCGCTCGTAGGTCGGCAGGTCGCGGAGGCGGAAGTCGGCCGAGAGGTCGACGACCAGCGCGCCGTGGCCGCGCAACGCGGCAACGGCCGGCGCGGAAGCACCGTGCGGGTAGGCGACGATCGCGGCGTCGACTCCCTCGACAGCTTCCAGGTCGAGCTCTGTCAGCTCGAGCGGCACCCGGTAGCGCGGGTAGAGGGCTTCGAGTCGGGTGCCCACGTCGCTGCGCGAGGTGACGGCGACCAGCTCCAGCTTCGGGTGGCGCCAGACGATCTGCGCCGCAAGCGCCCCGGTGAAGCCGGAGGCGCCGGCGACCAGTACCCGCGCTGCGGGATCGCCGTCGAGCGGCTGGGCGAACGCGTCAACCACGGAGCTCACCTCCGATCTTCTCCAGCTCGGCTTCGATCGCGGTACGGCGCTCCGCCACCTCCTCGTCGGTGAGGGTCCGATCGACCGCGCGGAACTCGAGTCGCAAGGCGATGCTCTTGCGCCCCTCGCCGACCTGCTCGCCTTCATAGAGGTCGAAGACCTCGGCGGCCCGCAGAAGATCGCCGCCTCCGGCGAGAACGGCGGCACGAAGCTCTGAGGCGGGGAGCTCGACCGGCACGACGACTGCGATGTCCTGGTGGACGGCCGGATAGGTGGTGACGTCGTCGAAGGTCTCCTCCCCTGCGCTCGCAGCGGCCAGCATGTTGGCCAGGTCGATTTCGAAGCCGGCCGCGGCTTCGACGTCCCACCCCCGGCAGACGAGGGGATGGATCTCGCCCAACCAGCCGGCCGCCTCGCCGCCGACACTGACCCTGGCGGCACGTCCAGGATGAAGGAAGGGCTCCTCGGCCGGGTTGAAGGCGATCTCGACCCCGAGCTGACCGGCGAGCGCTTCCAGCGCCCCCTTGAGGGAGAAGAAGTCGGCAGGATCGCCGCCGCCGCGCCATGACTTGGCGGCCAGCGGTCCCACGGCAAGGCAGCCGATCCGGTGTGGCTCGTGGTCCGGCGCGGGCCGCTCCCCAGGGAAATCCCCGGCGAGCGGGGTGTTGAGGTAAGCGCGGCCGGACTCGAAGAGAGCGACCCGATCGGCGCCGTGGGCGAGGTTGCGTTGGGCGACGTCGAGCAGCGAGCCGAGCAGGGTCGTGCGCATCACTGACTGGTCCTCGGAGAGGGGGTTGGAGATGATGACCGGGTTGGCGCGCGGGTCATCGGCGACGATCCGCAGCCGCACCGCCTCGTCAGGGTCGGTGAAGCTCCAGCCGACCACCTCGTCGAAGCCGAGGTCCCGCATCGCGTCCTCAGCGCGACGGCGCAGGCGCTGCTCGCGGGTCAGGGCGCCCGCCTGTCCGGCGATCGCCGGCAGCGTGCTGGGCAAATGCTCGTCGAGGCCGTGAACACGCCCGACCTCCTCGATCAGGTCGACCTCACGGGTGACGTCGTGGTGGCGGTCGGGCGGCACCGTGACCTTCAGGTCCTCGCCGGCGCTCTCGACGCCGAAGCCGAGCCGCTCCAGATAGGTCGCCTGGTCACTCTGCTCGATCGGCATGCCGAGCAGGCCCTCAACCCGGGCGCCGCGCAGGAGCAGCTGCTGGGGCTCGGGGATCTCGGCGGCGACGTCGATCGTCCCCGGCACCAGCTTCGCTCCGCAGAGCTCGACCATCAGCTTCGAGGCAATCCGCTGCGCCCGCATGCAGAGCTCCGGGTGGAGCTGCTTCTCGAAGCGCGAGGAGGCCTCGGAGCGCAGGCTCAGGGCACGCGAGCTGCGCAGGATGTTGGTCCCGTTCCAGTTGGCGACCTCGAGCAGGACGCGGGTCGTGTCGTCGGCGACCTCGGAGGCCCGCCCGCCCATGATCCCGGCGATTCCCGAGGGGCCGTTGCGGTCGCAGACGAGGACCGTCTCGGCATCGAAGATGCGCTCGACCCCGTCGAGGGTCGTCATCTTCTCCCCCTCGCTCGCGGCGCGGATCGTCAGCGCGCCATCCGGCACCTTGTCGAGGTCGAAGGCGTGCAGCGGCTGCGCGGTGAGCAGCATCGCGTAGTTGGTGATGTCGACGACGTTGTTGATCGGCCGCTGGCCCGCCGCCGCCAGCCGCGTCTGCAGCCAGCGCGGCGAGGGCCCGATCGTCACGTCGGTGAAGACGCGCGCGGTGAAGCGCGGACAGAGCTCCGGCACCTCGACCGTGACCGAGGCGTAGTCGGAGGCCTCGCCCTCGCCGGTCGCCTCGGCGTCCTCGTCCCACGGCTCCGGCGCGAGCGGCGCGCCGCTGATCGCGTGCACCTCGCGGGCGACGCCGTAGACGCCGAAGCAGTCGACCCGGTTCGGAGTCACCTCCAGCTCGAGCACCGCCTCGCCGACCGGCAGGACCTCCGAGAGGGGCGTCCCGGGTGCCAGCCCGTCGTCCTCGAGGACCATGATGCCTTCAGGGCTTTCTCCCACGCCGAGCTCGGCCGCAGCGCAGATCATTCCCGCCGAGCGCACGCCGCGCAGCTTCGCTTCGCCGATCTCCTGCCCACCCGGCATCACGGCGCCGGGCAGCGCGACGGGGACGGTCTGGCCGGTCGCGACGTTGGGCGCACCGCAGACGATCGTCCGCTCGCCGTCGCCGGTGTCGACCGTGCAGACGCTGAGCCGGTCGGCTTTGGGGTGCTTCTCGGCGCTCAGCACCCTGCCGACGACGAAGCCCTCGCCCGAAGACGGGCCGACGGCCGCCACCCGCTCGACCTCGGTCCCGGTCATCGCCAGGCGCTCGGCCAACTCAGTCGCGGGCATGCCGGGGGCGCAGTACTCCTTCAGCCACGAGTACGGGACTTTCATGAGAACTGCTCCAGCACCCGCACGTCGTTGTCGAAGAAACGCCGCAGGTCGGGCACGCCGTGGCGCAGCATCGCGATCCGCTCGACGCCCATGCCGAAGGCGAAGCCCTGCACGCGCTCGGGGTCGTAGCCGTTCGCCTCGACGAAGCCGAGCACGTTGGGGTCGACCATGCCGGCGCCCCCGATCTCGATCCAGCCGATCCCCTTACAGAGGTTGCAGCGCTCGCCGCCGGCGAGCTCGCCGCTGCCCTCGCACTGGAAGCAGGAGACGTCGAACTCGACGCTCGGCTCGGTGAAGGGGAAGAAGTGCGGCCGCATGCGCGCCTCGCGCCCGGCGCCGAAGATCGCCCGCAGCATCTCGTCGAGGGTGCCCTGCAGGTCGGCGAGCGTGATCCCCTCGCCGATCGCCAGGCCCTCGACCTGGTGGAACATCGGGCTGTGGGTCGCGTCGGAGTCGCGCCGGTAGACCTTGCCCGGGGCGATCATGAAGATCGGCGGCGGCTGCGACTCCATTCCCCGCACCTGCACCGGCGAGGTGTGGGTGCGCAGCAGCACCTCCGGGTCGGACTGCACGTAGAAGGTGTCCTGCAGCATCCGCGCGGGATGTCCCGGCGGGTGGTTGAGCGCGGTGAAGTTGTAGTAGTCGTGCTCGACCTCGGGCCCCTCCATCACCCGGTAGCCGAGACCGATCATCACGTCCTCGATCTGCCGCGTGGTGCGGGTGATCAGGTGGATGTGGCCGACCGGCCGCGGCGGAGCGCCGGGCAGGGTCACGTCGATGCGGTCCTCGGCGAGCCGCGTCTCCAGCTCGCTCGCGTCGAGCGCCGCGGCGCGCGCCTCGATCGCAGCTTCCAGCTCGGTGCGCACCTCGTTGGCGCCGGCGCCGACCTTGCCCCGCTCCTCGGCGGGCAGCTCGGCGATGCCGCGCAGGATCGTCGTCAGCTCGGCCTTGCGGCCCAGATAGCGCACCCGCAGCTCCTCCAGCTCGGCCGTCCCGCCGGCGGCCTCGATCGCCGCCGCAGCCTCGACCCCGATCTCCTCGATCCGGTCAAGCATTGGGCGACTCCTCGGGCATGGCGAGCGAAGATATCCGCTCGGCGCAAATGGCGGCGACGGCGGCGACGTTGAGCGACTCGGCGCCGCCCGGACGCAGGGGGATCGTCACCTGGCCCTCGCAGGCGGAGAGCACCTCGTCGGGCAGACCCTCACGCTCGGCGCCGAGGCAGATCGTCGCCGCGCCGTCGATCGCAGCCGGCGAAGCGCCGCCGTGCGCGACGAGGGCGACCCGCGGCGCGGGAGTGCCCTCCACCCCGCCCCGGGCGACGGGCTGGGCGAAGATCGAGCCCATGCTCGCCCGCACCGCCTTGGACGAGAACGGATCGGCGCAGTCGGGACCGAGGACGACTGTCCCGCCCAGCAGGCCGTGGGCAGTGCGGACGATCGCACCGACGTTGCCCGGGTCTCCGACCCCGTGCAGGTAGAGGCATGGGGAGTCGCCCGCCTCGGCCCAGCGCTGCGGCCAGACGGCGATCGCCCTGGTCCCCGAGCCGAGGCTCGACGCTTCGGCGAGCAGACCCGGCTCGACCTCGTCACCGCCAAGGTCGCTGCCGACTGCCGTGAGCAGGAAGCGCGGCTCGACGCCAGCCGCCAGCCCGGCCTCGACCAGGTCCTCGCCCTCGGTGACGAAGGCGCCTTCGCGCTCACGGTGCTTGCGATCGCGCAGCTTGCGCACCAGCTTCAGCTTCTCGTTGTGGGGACTCTCGATCATCGGCTTGTCTGTTCTGGTTTTGGGTTTCTTCTCCTGGAACGAAAAAGCGGGCCGTAAGACGGCCCGCCCGGGAAGTGGAGTCTTGGATGCGGCTAGGCGGCCGCACCCTCCCGGGCCAGCTCCACGAATCGGCGGAAAGCATCGCGATCGTGGACCGCGATGTCGGCGAGCATCTTGCGGTTCACCTCGACCCCGGCCTCGCTGAGGCCGTGGATCAGTTCCGAATAGCTCATGCCCTCGAGTCGCGCAGCGGCGTTGATCCGGGTGATCCAGAGCCGGCGGAACTCGCGCTTGCGATTGCGCCGGTCGCGGTAGGCGTACATGCCCGAGCGCTGCACCTGCTCCTTGGCGAACCGATAGGAGGAGTGCTTGCGCCCGAAATAGCCTTTCGCTTCTTTCAGGACTTTACGGCGCTTCTTACGCGCGTGAACTGAGCGTTTGACCCGGCTCACTTGCTGCCTCCGAGCAGGTGCCGGACGTTCTTGACGTCGGACGGGGCGATCTCGACCGGCCGCGCCATCCGCCGCTTGCGCTTCGGCGACTTCTTCTCGAGGATGTGGCTCGAGTAGGCCCGCCTGCCGCGCAGCTTGCCGGTGGCTGTCTTGCGGAAGCGCTTCTTGGCGCCGGAATGGGTTTTCATCTTGGGCACGGGACGGCTATTGAAGCAGACCGGCGGATACTGTGGCGCCGATGCGCATCGTCTACGTGGTCGGTACGCGGCCCAACTTCGTCAAGACCGCGCCGGTGATCGGCGCCCTGCGCGAGCGTCTGCCGGAAGGTCGCCACGTGCTCGTCCACACCGGTCAGCACTACGACCGGCTGATGTCGGCGGTATTCCTCGAAGAGCTCGGCGTGCCGGAGCCCGACTACATGCTCGAGGTCGGCTCGGGCAGCCACGCCGAGCAGACGGCGCGGGTGATGGAGCGGCTCGAGCCCGTGCTGGCCGAGGAGCGACCCGACCTGGTGATCGTCCCCGGTGACGTCAACTCGACGATGGCGGCGGCGTTGACGGCGGCAAAGATGCAGATTCCGATCGCCCACATCGAGTCGGGGCTGCGCAGCTTCGACCGCACGATGCCCGAGGAGTTGAACCGGATCGTCACCGACCAGCTCTCGGCACACCTCTTCATCCACAGCCCCGAGGCAAACGACAACCTGCACGCCGAGGGAGTCCCGGCCGATCGGATCCACCTGGTCGGCAACACGATGATCGACACGCTGGTGGCGCTCGAAGAGCGGTTCCAGGCTGTGGGGATGGCCGCGGAGCTCGACCTCGAACCCGGCAGCTACGTACTCGCGACCTTGCACCGGCCGGCTCTGGTCGACGGCGACCTCCTACCGCAGACGATGGAGCATCTGGGAGCTCTCGCACGGGAGATGCCCGTCGTCTTTCCCGTCCATCCCCGTACCGAGGCGAAGATGCTGCCCATCCGGTCCGAATTCGAGGGCCTGAAGCTGACGATGCCCCTCGGCTATCTGAACTTCCTCTCGCTCCTGGCCGACGCCGGCGCCGTCCTCACCGACTCCGGCGGCATCCAGGAGGAGACGACCTATCTCGGCATCCCCTGTTTCACCCTGCGCGACAACACCGAGCGGCCGATCACGATCACCGCCGGCACCAACACCCTCCTCGGCCTCGACCCCGCCGCGATCGACCGGATACCAACAGCTCTCTCTCGGAGACCAGCCGAGAAACCCGCCCCACCGCCCCTCTGGGACGGCCACGCGTCGCAACGTATCGCCGACGTGCTCGCCGGCTAAGCCGCCGCGTCGTCGGCTTTCGCCTCCGACTCGGCATCCGCGTCCGGCTCAGCTTTTGCGGCCTCTTTGCCGGGCGCCAGCAGCATGCTCATATTGCGCCCTTCCTGCAGCGGCTGCTGCTCGATCACGGCGAGTCCGTCGAGGTCCTCGAAGAGTCGCTCGAGCAGCGCCCTGCCCCGCTCCGGGTGAGCCTGCTCGCGACCGCGGAACATGATCGTGATCTTGACCTTGTCCTGGTGGCGCAGGAAGCGCTCGACGTGGCCCTTCTTGGTTTCGTAGTCGTGGTCGGCGATCTTCGGCCGCAGCTTGATCTCCCGGATGTTCACCTGCTGCTGGTGCTTGCGAGCGGCCTTCTGCTTCTGCTCCTGCTCGTACTTGTACTTCGAGTAGTCGAGCAGCCGGGTCACCGGCGGTTTCGAGTTGGGCGCCACCTCGACCAGGTCGAGGTCGGCGTCCTGGGCGCGTTTCAGGGCCTCGGCGATCTCGACTACGCCGAGCTGCTCGCCGTCGGCGCCGATCAGGCGCACTTTCGGCACGCGGATGCGCTCGTTGATCCGGGTCGTGTCGCGCTCTGGTGGGCGCCGATCGAACCTGCGCGGAACCGGCACTATCGAAGCGAGGAGTCGGGCATCAAGCGGACGAGGAAGAGGGACACAGGCACGGGGCGCTCAGTGGCGGCGCGAGGTGTTTGGCGTGCCTTCAGTCAAGTGGTCGCAGTATAGACACGGGCGGCGAAGTCCGCGACCGGCATCGCCCCCAGCTCGCCCTCTTCGTGAGAGCGAACGGCAACGGCGCCCGCCTCCAGCTCGCGGTCGCCGACCACCAGCATGTACGGGTAGCGGCCCAACTCGGCGTCGCGGATCTTCTTGCCGACCGACTCGGAGCGCTCGTCGACCTCGACGCGCACCCCGGCTTCGCGCAGCTCGGCGAGGACACGGTCGGCGTACTCGTTGTGCTTGTCGGAAACGGGCAGGACGATCGCCTGCACCGGCGCCAGCCAGACCGGGAAGCGACCCGCGTAGTGCTCGATCAGGATGCCGGCGAAGCGCTCCATCGAGCCGAGCAGGGCACGGTGGATCATCACCGGCCGATGAGTCGCATCGTCGGCGCCGACGTAGGTGAGGTCGAAGCGCTCGGGCATCTGGAAGTCGAGCTGGCAGGTGCCGCACTGCCAGGAGCGGCCGAGGGCGTCGGTGACGTGAAAGTCGATCTTCGGCCCGTAGAAGGCACCGTCGCCGGGGTTGAGCTCGTACTCGCGGCCCTGGCGCTCGAGCGCCTCGGTCAGCGCCGCCTCGGCCTTCGCCCACTGCTCCTCGCTCCCCATCGACTTCTCCGGGCGGGTGGAGAGCTCGACCCGCACGTCGTCGAAGCCGAAGCGGGCGTAGAGCTCGTCGATCGCCTCGCAGATGTCGGCGACCTCGTCGGCGATCTGGTCCTCGGTGCAGTAGACGTGCGCGTCGTCCTGGGTGAAGGCGCGGACGCGCAGCAGGCCGTGCAGGACGCCCTCGCGCTCGTTGCGCGATACGCGGCCGAACTCGGCCAGGCGCAGCGGCAGCTCGCGGTAGGAGTGGCGCTCGGAGTCGAAGACGAGGCAGGCGCCGGGGCAGTTCATCGGGCGCAGCGCGAGGCGATGCTCGTCGGACTGCATGAAGTACATGTCGTCGCGGTAGTTGTCCCAGTGTCCCGAGCGGTGCCAGAGCTCCTCGTCGAGGACCTGCGGCGTGGCGATCTCCTTGTAGCCGCGCTTGCGCAGCTGAGCCTGAACCTCGGCCTCGATCAGTTTCAGCAGGGTCGTGCCGTTGGGCAGCCAGAAGGGCATGCCGGGCGACTCTTCGCGCAGCATGAAGATGCCGAGCTGGGGACCGAGGCGACGGTGGTCGCGCGCCTTCGCCTCCTCGATCCGCTCGAGGTGCTGCTCGAGGTCCTTCTTCGAGAAGAAGGCGGTGCCGTAGATGCGGGTCAGCATCTGGCGCTTCTCGTCGCCGCGCCAGTAGGCCCCTGCCAGCGAGCTGAGCTTGATCGCCTTGATCCGGCCCGTCGACGGGCCATGCGGACCGCGGCAGAGGTCCTCGAAGGGACCGTTGCGGTAGAGCGAAACGGTCTCGACGCCTTCGCCTGAGACCAGGTCGCGGATCAGCTCGACCTTGTAGTCCTCGCCCTGGCCCTCGAAGATCCCGATCGCCTCGGCGACGGGTACGTCGCGGCGCTCGAAGGGCTCGTCGGCCTCGATGTGGGTGCGCATCGCCGTCTCGATCTTCTCCAGGTCGGCGTCGGTGACCTTGACGTCCTCGGGGAAGTCGAAGTCGTAGTAGAAGCCGCTCTCGATCGCCGGCCCGATCGTCACCTTGGTGCCGGGGTAGAGCTCCTGGACCGCCTCGGCCATCACGTGGGCGGCGTCGTGGCGGATCAGCTCCAGGCCCTCCGGATCGCGATCGGTGACGATCGCGATCCCCGCGCCGTCGGGGAGCGCCGCCGAGAGGTCGCGCATCTCGCCGTCGACGCGGATCGCCAGCGCCGCCTTGGCCAAGCCGGGGCCGATCGCCGCCGCGGCATCGGCACCCGTGGCGCCATCTGGCAGCTCCAATGGCGTCCCGTCGGGCAGTTTGACCGTGATCGTCGTCGCAGCCTCCATCGGGAGGCATCGTACGACTAAGGGGTGCCTTGGCGAGCTTGGCGGACTGCGACCAGGGGGCAGGGGCTTTCGCCGTGGACCGGGATCGTGCGTTCCCAGAGCGAGTAGGGGCCGGCGTGTCGCAGCAGGCGCAAGCGCGGGTAGGGAGGTGAGGTCGATTCGGTGACGACGAAGCTGACCCCAGATGGAGGCTTGGAGCCGGCTTCGCCTGTCGCCTTGATGCAGACGCGACCGCCGCGCATCTCCCAGGAGATGTACGGGGTGCCGTGGTCCTCGTCCAGCAACCCGGGCGAGGCGAGGATCAGCGTCGGCCCCTCGCCGACGTCGGCGCGGAATCCGGTCAGCGCCGGCGAGTAGCTCGGCGGGCCGACGGGAGCGTTGGCGAAGGCAAGCAGCGAGCAGGTGGCGGCAGCGAGCAGGTAGAGCCACGCCACCGGGCGTCGCAGCAACGGCAGGACGATTACGAGCGTGGCGACCGGTGCCGCGATCTCGATCGCCTTGGCGGCCGTGTACGGGGTACCGCCCAGGCGCGCCGCGGCATAGGCGAGGATCGCGGCGGCGAGGCCGGAGAGGATCGCTGTCTCACGCCGACGCCAGGCGAGGAAGGTGCCGTAGACGAGCAGGATCGAGGCGAAGGCTGCGCCGAGGAAGTAGCCGAGGGCGGGAACGGCGCCATCGCCCGGAGAGAGGCGGAAGTCGCCCGAGGGCCAGATGCCGAGCGCCTCGAAGGGCGAGATCTGGCCGAAGAGGTTGCCGAGGCCGGGGCCGTTGGGGTCGAAGGTCTCGAAGCTGTGGAAGTCGATCATCCGGCCGATCTCGGGGGCGACAAGAACGGTGAACAGCAGCACGGCCCAAAGGATCGGCCGCACGACCGCGGGTCCTGTCGCGGCTGCGGGGGGACCTGCGGGCGGGGGCAGGGCCTCCGTTCTCGGCCCCCCCGCATCCGCGCCACCCGCGGAAGAGACGGTTCTGCTGCGGGCGAGCTCGATGGCCGCCCAGATGGTCGCGGCACCGACCAGCCAGATGAGGCCGGGGAAGCTGTAGGTGTAGACGGAGCCGGCCGCCAGGATGGCGGCTGGGACGAAGCGGAGGGGAAGCTCGCGCCATGAGGGATTGACGGTGGTCTCTCTCAGGGAGAGGACGAAGGCGAGGAAGAAGAGCGCTTGCATCGTCTCCTTGAAGGCGCCCTGGGCGAAGTAGGAAGCGACCATGTAGGCGAGGCCGACGACGAGGGACGCGGGGATGCGGAGCGGTGCCGGCTCATCGCGGAAGGCGGTGAGCGCGGTGAGGGATGCGAGGACGGCGACGGCGATCGTCAGGCCGGTGAAGCCCGGGACGAGGCCGATGCCTAGCCCCTTGTGTAGGCCGACGACGATCGCGTGCGGGCCGAGCGGGTAGCCCTGGTGCAGGAGCTGCGATCCCTGGCCGGCGGCGAGGCGGTCGGCGGCGAGCAGGTGCTGCGACATGTCCGGGTTGAAGCCGGTGCCGAGGATTCCGAAGTGGCCCTCGGCGACGAAGGGAAGCGCGGTGGCGAGGAGGGCGATGCCGGCGACCGGTGCGCCGATCCGCAGGGCCTCTCCCCCACCATCCAGGCGTCGCCAGAGGTAGCCGATCGAGGCGACGGTCAACAGCAGGACGACGATCGCCGAAGCCGTCCCATTCCCCGGCAATCGCACCGTGCCCCAGCAGATCGCGCAGAGCAGCGCCAATCCGACCGCGGGCGCAAGCCATGACCAGCGCCGCATCCCACAAAGGGCGATCGCCGCCTGTCCGATCGCCGGCGAGGCGGCGCAGACGGCGAGCACGGCTGCATAGGACCCGATCACGAGGTCGCGAGCCTAGACTGAGCGCATGGCGCATGTCCCGCCAGCCCGTCATCTTCTGCGCGCCAAGGACCTCGCCGACGCCCGCTACGCCGAGGCGCTCGAGGTCGACGACCTCGCGCGCGCCGCGGGGCTTTCCAAGGCGCACTTCAGCCGCGAGTTCCGCCGCGCCTTCGGCGACTCGCCCCATGCATACCTGCTGACCCGCCGCCTCGAGCGGGCGGCGGCGCTGTTGCGCACGACCGACCACTCGGTGGCCGAGATCTGCCTCTCGGTCGGCCTGCGCAGCATCGGCTCCTTCACGACCAGCTTCACACGGGCATTCGGGCTCTCTCCCACGGCCTATCGCGCCGAGCATCCTCCAGCGGCCAGCCAGGCACTGGTCCCGGGCTGCGTGGTGCGCGCCTACGCCCGCCCACAACACCGCACGTTTCGAGAAGACAAGGCGCCGACGCCGACCTAGCATCGGCGGCGACCGTTCAAGTCGACTCGAAGGAGACGAAAGATGATCAGGATCGCCAACGCGCAGCTGTGGGTCCACGACCAGGAGGAGGCACTCGCCTTCTACACGCAGAAGGTGGGGATGGAGGTGCGTGCCGACGTCACCCTTCCCGAGATGGACGGCTTTCGCTGGCTCACCGTCGCCCCTCCGGGGCAAGAGGACGTCTCGATCGTCCTGATGGCGATACCGCAGGCGCCGGTCATGGACGAGGAGACCGCGGAGCAGGTGAGCACGCTGATGGCCAAGGGCTTCGCCGGCACGGTCTTCCTCACCACCGACGACTGCCGGGCCTCCTACGAGGAGCTGAAGAGCCGCGGGGTCGAGTTCAGCGAAGCGCCGGAAGAGCGCCCCTATGGGATCGACTCGGGCTTCCGCGACCCCTCGGGGAACAGCATCCGCCTCACCGAGGTGAAGCTGCCGGCGGGGGTCTGAGCTCGCGAGGGCCGGGCGATGGGCGTAACTGGGCTCGAACCAGTGACCTCCGCCTTGTCGAGGCGGCGCTCTCCCAACTGAGCTATACGCCCGGGGGAACCTGAATCTAGCAGCGGCAGGGCCCCCCGCGGTGCCGGCTAAAGGTCAGAGTTGCAAGCGCCGATGCAAGCGGTGCAACTATTTCCCGGACTCGGTGTTTATCTATCAGAGCTTAGGACCGACGAGCCAGGGAGAACAGCTTCTTTGGTGGTACGTCCTTCGGGAACAGAGGGCCCCTTCGGGGGCCCTTTTCCGTTCAGTCGACGACCTGGATGACGACTGTGCGCTCGCGCGGGCGGTCGTCGAAGTCGAGCAGCACGACCTGCTGCCAGGTCCCGAGCTGCAATCGCCCCCCGACCACCGGCACCGTTTGGGAGGGACCGACGACCGAGGCGCGCTGGTGCGCGTGCGAGTTGGTGTCGTGGTTGAGTCGGTTGTGCTCGTAGTCGCCCTCGGCGGGGATCAGGCGGTCGAGCATCACGGCGAGGTCGTGCACGCCCCCCGGCTCGTACTCCATCGTCGTGATCGCCGCTGTCGAGCCGCGGACGAATGCCGTCGCCTGCCCGTCCTCGATGGCGGCCTCTGCGACGGCTTGCTGGAGCTCTGCGGTGACGTCGACGGTGTCGCCGTCCCCCTGCGTCGAGAGGCGAAGCTCCGTCGTCCGCACCGCCATCCTCAGAAGCCGACCTCGAGCTTGGCCGCGAATTCGGGTCCGGTCAGGGGGAGGCGCGGACTTCCCGGGAAGGCCGCTGAGAGCGAACCGCTCCAGGTTCTCGTCCCGTCCGGCGCCGCCTCGTAGACGCCCTTGCCATGGAACGGGCGCGGCGGAGCAAGGGTCGCCGAGGTGAGCGCATCGTCGTGACTGATGACCGAACCCGAGACGATCTCGAGCGCGTAGTGCAGGATGGCCATCCGCCCCAGGCTTTCTTCGGCCAGGGCAAGCAGGAGGGCGATGTCGCCCGCCTGGAAGGCGAGCACCTCGGTTCCCGTGGTTGCCGTGCGGTGCTCGGCGACGAGCGTCGCGCGCCGCCCATCGGAGTGGCCTCCGCTCGAGCGACGATGCGACAGGGGCCGCGCGGACCTTCCCTCGCGACAGTGGACATGACGCGGCCCGCGCACCCGACCCCTGGCTCGATGGGCCCGCACGGCCACGTACCTGTCCTCGCCGGTGAAGCGGACGCTGCCGACGAAAGCCCCGTAGCGGGTTACGTAGCCGCGCTGCCTTCTGCAGCGGTGAAGCGCTTCGGTTGAAGTTCGGCCGGACGGGCGGAACCTGACGGCGACGCTGCCGAAGCGGCCGAAGGAGCCCTCGATGCGGGTCGGGGTGACGATTCCGTGCGTAACGTACGCCGTGGCCACCTGAGAGATCGAGTCCAGCAATCGCGAGTGGGTGCCCTGCGATCTTCGCCGCTCGTCGAGGGCGATGAAGGCGACCACGTTGTCCTCTCCGACGACCATCAGCCGGTACCCGTGCTGCCTCCCGAGGTCGATCCTCAGCTCCGCCCCGGAACGCCGTTCCTTCATGTGCAGCCTGGCGCGCAGCGCCGCCCGGAACTGAGGCGGTGCCGCAGCGGGGATGTCGAGCGGGCTTGCCGAGGCAGCCGCGGGCGCCAAGAGGAGCGACGTCGCGAGCGCGACCAGGGCGAGCGAGCGCCGAGTCACCGCACTCGCCTCGCTCTCACGTACAGGCGGCCGACCTCGCGACCGAAATAAGGGCCGTAGTCGGTGCCGGGGTCCCCTGTGTATCCGTAGTCGGTGACGCTGTTGAGGATGCGCCCCCTGATCGTCCAGCCCCCTCCGGAGGAGCCCCCGGTGGTCTGGCATTCGACGGCCAGGTTGAGCGGGCCCGGCGAGAGGAACGAACGCGGGTCGTGCCCGAGGAACGGCGTTTGCTTGCAAACTTGTTGCGTTTCGCCGTCGAAGGGAGCTTCCACCGAATAGCCGTGGACGTCGAACACCTGGCGCGGCTTCAGCCCCCAGGCGATTCCCGTCCCGCCGACGGCCTTGGCGAGCAGCTGGCCGCGTTCGTTGCGGGAGACGACGGCAGCGCCGACGTCGAAGTTCTCGTTCTCGCTATCCGGCCACTGCCGCGTCGTGTCGAGCCACTTGGCCGGAAACACCCCGAACGGCCGCTGGCCGAATCTGTAGCCGGGGACGAACACCCAGTGCTGGGCGAAGAGCTGCCCGAACGGGGACCCGTCGTCGATGCAGTGAGCGGCGGTGAAGACGACGCTGTAGTTGGGGGCGTTGACGGAGGTGCCCGAGCAGCGCCCGAGGCCGAAGGGCGTGACGATGAAGACGACGCCGTTCGTCCTAGCCAGCGGCGCGGTCGGATCGACGACGGTTTCCGAGGCAGAGCTTGCACTGGCGCCCTCGCTTGGCGCCAGCGGCGGATACCGATGCGGGGCCGAGGATTGGGATGCCGCGGATCCGGCGGCGACCGGCGGCGAGCCGGCACGCAGGCGCTCCAGCGGCTTCGCTCGGGCCATACGCGCCGGCGTCCAGAAATCGGCTGCATTTTGAGCGGCCGAAGCCGGAATGCGGTGCGAAGCCTGCGCCGCGACAGCCGCCGGCCCAAGCGCCAGCCCGGACAAGATCCCCGCAATCACGAAAAGCCTCGCCCCGGCAAATGGGCGAGCCCCCCAACCCAATTGATTCATCACGCTCAGTCTACTTGCGAGCAATGAAGCGGCTGTTAAGGCGAGGCAGCCAAGCCAGAGGCGCCCACCGGAATCGAACCGGTGTAAACGGCTTTGCAGGCCGCTGCGTAGCCACTCCGCCAGGGCGCCGGGCGGGACTAAGGGTACCGGCGCCGGTGCGTGCGGCGCGGGCGGGGCTCAGGCGGCGTGCTGCTCGGGACCGGCGTCGTCGTCGACGTCGAGGATCAGGTTGTCCCCGCTGGTGCGGCGGACGCGGAACTCGAGCGGCGCGCGCTCCTCGAGCTCGCGCAGGAGGTCGACCGGTTCGTCGAGGCGCATGGCGAGGGTCGCGCGGCCCTCGGAGAAGCGCTCCACGGAGATCTCGGCCGTGGCGTCGATCTGCCCGGCCGCATCCTCGAAGCCGACCAGCTGAGAGAAATCGTCGAGCGGGCCGATCTCGACTTTGACGATCCCGTCGAAGAGCTCGCGTGCGGCGCGGTCGACATCGGTGGTCGAATCGGCATCGCCGGCGGCCTCCTGCGCCTCGTTCAGCTCCTGCGCACGGCGGCCGACCTCGACCGCCTCTCGCAGCGCCTTCATCCGGATCCGCGTCGCCTGGCCGCGAGCCTGCGCCTGAATCTCCTCGAGCTTGGCGGAGACGGCCTCCAGTGAGGCGATGCTGCGGTCGTGCCGTGCGTTCGCCTCGGCGAGGCGCTCGCCGAGACTGCGAATCACCCGCTCCCGTTCGATCACCATCGCCGAGAGCGAAGCCAGCTCGGCTTCGGCGTGGGCGAGCGCGTCGATCGAGCCTCGCGAGCGAACCAAGGCATCCTCGGCATCACGTTCCAGAGCCCACTCCCGCGCGCCTCGGGCGGCAAGCGCCGCGTCTACTTCGTCGCGGCGGTAGCCGAGGAGCGCCCTCTTGAAGCTACCCATGCGCGGCACCGTAGAGGTGCCCTCGGACGCCATCCTCGGCAACCGAAAACTGGAGGCGGGGAGCCTCCCGCCAGAGGTCCTCGAGCTGGTATCGCTGTCGTGCCTCCTCGGTGAAGACGTGCAGGACGCAGTCGAGGTAGTCGAGCACGATCCATCCCGCCGCCTCAGCCGCTTCCGAGCCGCCGGGCAACAGTTCCCCCTCTGCCTTCAGCTTCAGCTTCACCTCGTCGGCGATCGCCCGCGCCTGCCGCTCGTTGCGGGCGGTGCAGATGGCGAGGAAATCGGTGTAGGAGACGAGGCCGCGCATGTCGAGGACGACTATGTCGGTCGCGGCTTTCGAATCGGCCAGCTCGGCGATGCGCCGGGTGAGCGTCTCGGACTTCGTCGTACCGCTCGCGTCGCTCATCCGTAGATCCTCTTCTCTTCGATGAAGCGTGCGACGGACTCAGGGACGAGGTAGCGCAGGGGACGCCCGGCGGCGGCCCGCTCGCGGACGGAAGAGGAGGAAACGCCGAACTGGGGCATCTCCAGCATCGTCGCGCGGCCCTCGGCGTCGAGACTGCGCAGCACCGCCGCCACCTCGGCGTCGGAGATGCCGGCCCGGCGCGCGACGGCCAGCCGTGCCAACTCGGTCACCCGCTGCGGCTGGCGCCAGCTCTCCAGGCCGACGGCGGCGTCGGCCCCCATCACGAAGACCAACTCGCTGTCGCCCCGTTGCTCTGCAAGCAGCTCCAACGTCTCATACGTGTAGGACGGCCCTTCGCGGTCGACCTCCAGCGTCGAAACCGAGAAGCGCGAATCGTCGGCGGCGGCGAGCCTGGTCATCGCCAGGCGCTGCTCGCGGCCGGGGTCGTCTGCGATCCGCTTGTGCGGAGCCTCGCCGGTCGGCATCAGGACGACCTCGGAGAGGCCGAGCTGCCAGAGCGCCTCCTGGGCGAGCGCCAGGTGACCGAGGTGCGGCGGGTTGAACGCCGAACCGAGGACGCCGATGCCGGCGGCGGAGGCGCTACCCACGTACCTGGCCGTCGCCCTGGACGACGTACTTGTAGGTCGTCAGCTCGCGCAGTCCGATCGGGCCGCGCGCGTGCAGCTTCTGGGTCGAGTTGCCGATCTCGGCGCCCATGCCGAACTCGAAGCCGTCGGTGAAGCGGGTCGAGGCGTTGGTGTAGACGACCGCTGCGTCGACCCCCGCGGCGAAGCGCTCGGAAGCGTCGGCAGAGGAGGTGACGATCGCCTCCGAGTGGCTGGTGCCGTGGTCGTTGATGTGGTCGACCGCCTCCTCGAGGGAATCGACGATGCCGACGACCATCTTCAGGTCGAGGTACTCGGTGCCCCAGTCGGCGTCGGTGGCGGTGCCGACCTCGACGCCTCCGGCCAACTCGCGGGTCCGCTCGTCGCCAACCAGCTCGACGCCCGCAGCGTGCAGGTCGGCGAGCACGCCGGGCAGGAACTCGGCGGCAACGGCGGCGTCGACGAGCAGCGTCTCGGCGGCGTTGCAGACGCCGGGGCGCTGCACCTTCGCGTTGTAGGCGATTCGGCGCGCCATCTCGAGGTCGGCGTCGGCGTGCACGTAGACGTGGCAGTTGCCGGCGGCCGCGTAGATGACAGAGACGGTGGCGACCTCCTTGAGCGCGTTCTTCAGGCCTTCGCCGCCGCGTGGGATCAGCAGGTCGACGGTCCCCTCCTGGGTTGCCAGCTCGGCCAGCTCGTCGCGGCCGCCGCCTGCGACCACCAGCGCCGCGTCTTCGGGCAGACCCACTTCGGCGAGCGCCTCGCGCACGACGGCGGCGAGGGCGCCGTTGGAGCGCTCCGCATAGCTGGACCCGCGCAGGACGATCGCGTTGCCGCTCTTGATCGTCAGCGCCGCGCAGTCGATCGTCACGTTCGGCCGCGCCTCGTAGACGACGGCGACGACGCCGAGCGGCACGCGGACCTTGCACAGCTTCAGCCCACTCTCCAGCGTCTTGCGATCGAGCTCCTCGCCGATCGGGTCGTCGAGGGCGGCGACCGCACGAACGCCGTCCGCCATCGCCGCGATCCGCTCGGCGCTGAGCGTCAGCCGATCCCGCAACGCCTCGGTCAAGCCCGTGGCGCGCTCGTCGGCAAGGTCGGCGGCGTTGGCCTCGAGGATCTCGGCTGACCGCTCACCCAGCAACCGCGCAATTGCCGCGAGCGCGGCGTCCTTAGTTGACGTTGGCGCGCTCGCCAGCCGGCGCGAGGCGCGCTTGGCGGCTTCGCAGGTTTCCTCTACCGATTTAGCCGTTACAGCCATTGGCGCTTAAGGGTAGCCGGGCGCGCTTGGGTGCAAGTCGCTACGGAACTCAAACAGTTCAGATACGAAACTGAAATTTCTTGCAGAAATGGCTAGGAGCAGGGCTTTTGCGTCTAGGTTTCACGCGCTGCCTTCGGGCGGCGCGCCCCCGCCGCCGGACGCGGACCCTGGATTGACGAACCGGGATTGGCGGGTTCGACTCCCGCCGGGGGCGTTATACTCGGAGGCAAGTCCAGGGTCCCCGAGTCGTTCGGCGGCACCCGGTTCGTCAAAGGGCGGCTCTTCGGGGCCGCTTTCTTTTTGCCCAAAGCCTTAAACGAGCACGAAGCGATCTCGGTGGATCACCTCGTCCGCCGCGTGCGGGAGCAGCTCGCGAACCTCTGGGGTCTTCAGGCCGATCACGCGTGAAAGCTCACTCGCCGAATAGTCGCTGATGCCCTTGCCGATGGTCGATCCATTCGCCGTCACGTCAACGGCGTCGCCGGCTCCGAAGTCTCCCTCCACGGCAGTGATGCCGACGGGCAACAGGCTTGAGCCCTTCTCACGCAGGACGCGCGCGGCGCCATCGTCGATCAGCAGGCGACCCCGTGCGGGCTTCGCGTACTTGAGCCAAAGCTTGAAGCTGGACGCTTTGGTCCCCTGGGAAGCAAAGCGCGTTCCGATCGGTTCGCCGGCAGCCGCGGCGACCAGCGTGCCGGCCGTCGTCCCGTTGCAGATCGTCGCCGGGATGCCCGCCTCGCTCGACATCTCCGCCGCGGCCACCTTGCTGCGCATCCCGCCGAGGCCGAAGGCCGAGGTGCGATCGCCGATGTCCAGTCCTTCCAGCTCGGTGAAGTCGGTGACCTCGGGGACGAGCTTCGCCTCCGGGTCGGCGGCCGGGTCGGCGGTGAAGACGCCGTCCGTGTTGGTCAGCAGCACGAGCAGCCGGGCGTCGAGCAGGATCGCGACCTGGGCGGCGAGGAAGTCGTTGTCGCCGAAGGTGATCTCGTCGGTGGCCGTCGTGTCGTTCTCGTTGACGACCGGGACAGCGCTCCACTCGATCAGCCGCCGCAGGGTCTGGCGGGCGTTGAGATAGTTGACCCGGGCGGCGATGTCGGCGGCCGTCAACAGGACCTGAGCGGCACGCGTGCCGTGCTCGGCGAGGCGACTCTCGTAGGCACGAAAGAGGTCGCCCTGGCCGACCGCGGACGCCGCCTGCAGCTCATCCATCGCCCGCGGGCGCACCGGCAGGTCCATCAGCCGCATGCCGCGCGCGATAGCGCCCGAGGTGACCATCACGACGCGCTCGCCGCCCTTCTCCAGCGAAGCGACCTGCTCGCAGACCGAGTCGAGGACGTCGCTGCGCAGCGAGCCGTCGTCGGCGGCGACGATCGAGGAACCGAGCTTTACGACGAGGGTCATTACGGGGACCAGTCTAGGTTGCGGCCCTACGGATACAGCTCGAACTCGTGCTCGCCGACGCGGACGTCGTCGCCGGGTTCGAAGCCGGCGGCCCGCAGTGCGGCGACCACGCCGATCTCGTTGAGCCGCTGCTCGAGGTAGGCGAGTGCTTCCTCATTGCCGACGTCGTGGCGCTCGAAGAGCAGCTCGACCCCGCGACCGGTGACGCGGAAGGCGCCGTCGTCCTCGCGCTCGACCGAGTACCCCCCCTCGCCGGCCGGACGGTAGACGCGGTGCTCGGCCTCGAATTCGCCGGATCCGCCCGCAGGCACGACCTCGGGACGGGCCTTGGGGAGGTCGCCGAGCGCGGCGAGGACCCGCGTGCGCAACTCGTCGAGCCCTTCGCCAGTCGCCGAGGAGACGGCCAAGACCTCGAGCGCGCCTGCACCGAGTCGCTCGCGCCACTCGGTGAGCGCCGCCTCGACCTGCTCAGGGGGCAGCAGGTCGCGCTTCGAAAGGACCAACAGCTCAGGCAGGGCGTCCAGGCCGGCCCCGTAGGACGAGAGCTCGGCGCGCACCGCCGCGTAGTTGGCCGCGGGATCGCCCTCGAGCGGCGCCAGCTCGACCAGGTGGACGAGCATCGCGCAGCGCTCGACGTGGGCAAGGAACTCGTGCCCCAGCCCCGCCCCCTCGGCGGCCCCTTCGATCAGGCCGGGGATGTCGGCGACGACCGCCTGGCGGTCGTCGCTGTCGATCGTCCCCAGGACCGGCGAGGTGGTCGTGAAGGGGTAGTCGCCCACCTTCGAATCCGCCCTCGTCAACCGACCCAGCAGCGAGGACTTGCCGGCGTTGGGCAATCCGATCAAGCCGACGTCGGCGAGCAGCTTGAGGCGAAGCTCGATCCAGCCCCCCTCCCCGCTCGTCCCATTCTCGGCGAAGCGCGGCGCCTGCCGGGTGGAGTTCGCGAAGCGCCTGTTGCCGTGGCCGCCGCGACCACCATGGGCGACAACCGCCCGCTGCCCCGGCTCAACCAGATCCATGCGACTGCCGTCGACCGCTTCCGCCTGGGTCCCCGGTGGAACTGGCACCTCACGGTCCTCGCCCCTGGCCCCGTGCCGGTTCGAGCCTTCGCCGTGCCTGCCGCGAGCGCCGCGGAAGTGCTTACTCCCCTTCAGTGCCCCCAGGTCGCGCTTCGACCCGTCGCAGACGAGCACCACGTCGCCACCGTGCCCCCCATCGCCGCCGTCGGGACCGCCACGCGGAACGTGCGCCTCGCGCCGAAACGAGACGCACCCGTTGCCGCCGGCCCCGCCCTCAACCCAAATTTTCGCCTTGTCGTACATGAGCAAACCGCGGTCGTAACGCATTTCCCATGGTATGCAGCGGAAATGCGTTACGACCCTGAGAAGCTACGAGAGGGGCTGTCGGCAACTGGCTCCGCAGGAGAGGGACACGCTCGTGAGGAGGGGGCGGGGCAACCCCTCCCAAAACACTCAAGCGCGGCCCCTGCCGCGCGTTTTGGGAGGGGTTGCCCGACCCCTCCCTCGGCGTGAGGTCCTATCCCTGCAGGACCGAGATCGTGCGGCCCTTGCGCGAGGGCTTGAACTCGACCGTCCCCGGCCGCGTGGCGAAGATCGTGTGGTCGCGGCCGAGGCCGGTGCCCTCGCCGGGCCAGAAGCGAGTGCCGCGCTGGCGGACGATGACCTCGCCGCCGGAGACCTGCTGGCCCGCGAAGACCTTGACCCCGAGCATCTTGGGGTTGGATTCGCGGCCGTTGCGACTGGAGCCGAGTCCCTTCTTGTGCGCCATCAGTCGTCCTTTTTAGCCGATTTTGTTTTCGATGCGGGCTTCGCCGCGGGTTTTTTGGCTTTCGCCGCAGGTTTTTTCGCCGCGGCCGTTTTTTTGGCGGCGGGTTTTTTGGCTTTCGCGGCCGGTTTCTTGGCCGGGGCTTTTTTCGCCGCCGGTTTCGCCTCGGCCTTCGCCGGGGACTCCTTTGCCGCCGGTTTCTCGGCCGCCGGCTCCTCTTTTTTCGTCGCCGTCGGTTTGCGGCTCAGCAGTTTGACCTCGGTCACCTCGAGCTTGGTCAGCTCCGAACGGTGCCCGGCGCGTCGCCGGTAGCCCTTCTTCGGCTTGTATTTGAAGACCTTGATCTTCTCCCCGCGCAGGTGCTCGGTGACGGTCGCCTCGACCTTGACCTTCTCCAGGTCCTTGGCGCCGAGCACGACTTCCTTGTCGCGGAACATGACCGCGCGCAGGGCGACCTTTTCGCCCTCTTTAGCGCTCAAGCGATCGACGAGCAGGGAGGTCCCCTGCTCGACCCGGTACTGCTTGCCCCCGGTCTCTATGACTGCGTACGTGTTCATTCGTCCTTGCTGCCCTGGCTCGAGCTTGTCCGGCGACGACCGCCCCTGCGGCCGCGACGGCGACTTCGCGAGGCGGAGGATTCTAGCTCGGAGCCGTTCTCGCCGCCTCCCCCAGCGCCGTTGGACGCCTCGACGCCCGGCAGCGAGGCCACGGCCGCGGCCCGCTCGACCCGCTCGATCCGCACCAGCTTGCGCTCGCCGACGAAGCGACCGCCGCCGGTGACGCTGACGATGTAGGAGTCGACGCGGGCGACGGCGTCGTCGGCGTTGTACATGTGCGGCTCGTCGATCTTGACCAGCACCTCCTCGCCGACCTTGAAGGGCAGCGCCCGCTCCTCGATCTCGTCCCGCGTCCCGGTCTCGACGACCTCGAAGGTGCCGATCGGCAGTGCCTCACCACCCTCGAAGTGGAACTGCTTGCCGGTCTTCGCCTCCAGGTCGGCCAGGCCGCTGTCGGGATCGATCAGCTCCGCCGCCACCTTCGGATGGACGCGGACGAGCAGCGCCTCGGCCTCCTTCGCCCCGGCGGCGATATCGGGCAGGCGCCGCATCGCGTCGAGAGCAACCGTCTCGGCCGAGAGCACGACGCCGCCGCCGTCGCAGGTCGGGCAGGGCGCGGTGAGGATCTCGCGCACCCCGTCGGTGACGTTCTGGCGAGTCATCTCGACCAAGCCCAGGGGCGAGACCTCGACCACGTAGCTCTTCGACTTGTCGGTGTCGAGGCATTTGCGCAGAGTTTTCAGGACTTTGTCGCGGTTGCGGGCCCGCGCCATGTCGATGAAGTCGATGACGATGATGCCGCCGATGTCGCGCAGGCGCAGCTGGCGCACCGCCTCCTCGGCCGCCTCAGTGTTGACCCGCGTGATCGTCTCCTCGAGGCCGCCTTTGCCGCGGCCGGTGAAGCTGCCGCTGTTGACGTCGATCACGGTCAACGCCTCGGCGTAGTCGATGATCAGGTAGCCGCCCGAGGGCAGGTCGACGCGCCGCCCGAGCGTCGACTCGATTTCCTTCTCGATCCCGTATTTCTCGAACAGCGGCTTGGCGTCTTTGTAAAGCTCGACGCCGTCGACCAGCTCCGGCGCGGTGCGCTGGAAGAAGCTCGTCACCCGCTGGAACTGCTTCTCGGAGTCGATGATCGCTTTCTCGAAGTCGCTGAGGAAGACGTCGCGCAGGACGCGAACCGGCAGGTCGGCCTCCTGGAAGACGAGATTCGGCGCCTCCGTCAGCTCGGTGCGTTTCTCGAGCACATCGTTGAGCTTGTGCAGGTAGCCGATCTCACGTACGAAGTCGGCCTTTTTCGCCCCATGAGCGGCGGTGCGGACGATCAGCCCCCCCGGTCCTTTGTAGGTGCGGTCGACCATCTTGCGCAGGCGGTCGCGCTCGGAGTCCGAGAGTCGCCTGCTCACTCCGACGCCGCCTCCCTGCGGCGCGTAGACGAGGTAGCGACCGGCGATCGAGACGTTCATCGAAAGCCGCGCGCCCTTCGTCTTCAGCGGGTCCTTTACCGCCTGCACGACGATCTCCTGACCGGGTTTGATCAGCTCGTCGATCCGCCGCCCCGTCCCGCGACCGCGGCGGGGGGCCTGCTCGCCGTTCGGCATCAGGATCTCGTCGACGTGCAGGAAGCCGTTGCGCTCGAGGCCGATGTCGACGAAGGCGGCCTCCATGCCGGGCAGGACGTTGTCGACCTTGCCCTTGTAGATGTTGCCGACGATCGATCGCCGGCCGCGTCGCTCGATGTAGAGCTCCGCAACGTCGCGTTTGCCGCCTTTCGTCTTCGACTCGAGCACGGCAACGCGTGTCTCGCCGTGGTCGGCGGACACCAGAATTGTCTTTTTCATCAGTTCAGTCTCAGTTCAGTGGGTAGGTACGCATAGAGCCCGGCGCTCCCTTTCTCGGAATCACCAGGCAAACCTGCCCCTCTGGCCAAGACGCGCTTGCATGTGAATGCTCTGCAGAACCCCTACCGCCAGCAACGTCGCGAGCACGGAGGAACCCCCGTAGCTCAGCAGCGGCAGGGGTATCCCGGTGATCGGCATGATCCCGAGGTTCATCCCCACGTTGACGAAGACCTGGAAGAGCAGCATGGCGGCGATGCCACCTGCCACCAGGGTCCCGTAGGAGTTCTTTGAGAGCGTCACAGTCCGCAGCGCCCGCCAGATCAGCAGGGCGTAAAGGGATAGGACGAACGCGGCTCCGAGGAACCCGTAGCGCTCACCGATCACGGCGAAGATGAAGTCGGTGTGCCGCTCGGGTACGAAGTCGAGCCGCGTTTGGGTGGCCCGATTGCCGCGGCCGGTCATCTCACCGGAGCCGATGGCAATTTTGGCCTGGTTCTGTTGATAGCCCGCGTTGGCGGGGTCCGCGCTGGGGTGCGTGAACGAGGTGAGCCTCTGCTCCTGGTACCCCTTGAGGATCGGCACCCCAATAGCTGGTGCCGCGACGAGGACCGTCGCCGTCAAAGCGACGAGGGCCGCGCCGATCACCGCGAAGTGCGTCCAGCGGACGCCCCCCACGTACATCACGGCGAGGGTTATCGCCCCGAGCACCAGAGCGGTGCCGAGGTCCGGCTGCAGGAAGACGAGCGCAGCCGGTGCCAGTCCGAGGCAGAGGTAGCGCACCGTGCGCTGAACCTCAGAGCCTTTCCTGGCGCCGTCGATGACAAAGCCGGCGAGGGCCAGAACAAGCAGGACCTTACCTAGCTCCGACGGTTGGAAGCTGAAGAGGGGAAGTTCGAAGGCGCGGCGAGAGCCGCGCGCGGCGAAGCCGAAGACGAAGACGAGCGCAACGCTGACACAGAGGAAGGTGTAGATGCCGACGCGCAGCTCGCGGAAGCGCGAGTAGTCGACGCGGGCCAGCAGGTACATCCCGGCAACGCCGAGGATCGCGTAGATCGCCTGCCGGTCGGCGTAGTAGTAGGGGTCGCCCGGCACGTCGTGCAGCGTCGCCTGGGCGAGGACGAAGACGCTGAAGGCAGCGAGGCCGATTGCGGCAATCGCCATCGGCCCGTCCATGTAGGGCAGGCCGAGGCGCTCGGCAATGCCGGGATGGACGGCGAAGGGCTCCGGACGGGCGCGGCGCGCTCGCGTCGCGTACATCAGCCGCCGGTCCCTTCTTCGCCTTCTTCGCCGTTCGCTTCGTGGGCGAGCCGGTGGGCGAAATACGCTTCCAGGATCTTCTTTGCCGCGGGCGCCGCCGCTTCGACGCCGAAGCCGCCTTCCTCCATCGTCACGAAGGTGACGATACGCGGATTCGGATACGGAGCGAGGACGCCGTACCAGGACTGGTCCGGATTGGGCGGGCGCTGGGCGGTGCCGGTCTTGCCCGCGACGGGGATCGGGAAGCTGCCGAAGACTTCGAAGGACGTGCCGCCGCCGCTCTGCGCGGCGTCGTGCAGGCCTTCCAGGATCGCCGCCCGGTATTCGGGATCCATCCGAACATGCCGGCGCGGCTTGGGGGCGAATTCCTTCAGCACGCGACCGGCCGCGTCGTCGACCTGCATGCCGACGTGCGGGGTGACGATCGTGCCGCCGTTGGCGATCGCCGCGTAGGCGACCGCCATCTGCAGCGGGTTGGTCTGCAGGTCGCCCTGCCCGGTGGCGAGCTGCACGTTGTCGCCGGGGGACCAGGGGCGATCGGTCCCGCCTTCCCGATAGAGCTGGTTGCGCCAGTGCTGCGAGGGCAGCAGGGTTTCTTCGGCGACGGGAAGGTCGATGCCGGTCGGACGCCCGATCCCCAGCGCGTGCGCCCAGCGCTGCAGCTCGCCGGTCTTCCACATGCGGTCGCCGAGCGTGTAGAAGAAGACGTCCGAGGAGACTTTCAGCGCTTCGACGAGGTCGACCGAGCCGTTGGCCGCTTCGCCGGCATTTTTGAAGATCTGGCCCCCGATTTCCAGCTGGCCCGGATCTTCGATCACTTCGCCGAGCGTCAGTTTTCCGCTTTCGAGCGCGGCGATGGCCGTGATCGGCTTGAAGGTCGAGCCGGTCGGGTAGAGGCCGGAGATTGCCCGGTCGGTGAGCGGCGCCAGCGGGTTGCGGTACGTTTCGTCGACCTGCTTCTGGGTCAGCGGCGGGGTGAGGAGTGCCGGTTCGAAGGTCGGGTACGAGCCAAGGGCGATGATTTCGCCCGTGTGGACGTCCATCGTGATGAAGGCGCCGCGCAAGCCCTTTTCGGCCATCGCCGCTTCCCCCGCCGCCTGCACGTTTTCGTCGATCGTCAGCTTCAGGTCGTCGCCCGGCACCGGCGGCTGGGTGACGAGACGGCCGTTCGGCGTCGGCTGGCCGAGCGCGTCGACCTGGACCTTGGTCAGGCCCGGGCGGCCGCGCAGGTAGCGATCGTAGGTGTCCTCGACCCCGTCCTGTCCGATTTCGTCGCCGGGCACCAGGCCGCGGTAGCGTCGTTCCTTGAGCTCGTCTTCTTCGATCTCGCCGACGTTGCCGAGCAGGTGCGCTGCGAGTGTCCCGTCCGGGTAGTCGCGGACGAAGACGTGCTGCACCTCGACTCCGGGGAAGCGCTCCTGGTTTTCCTTCAGGTAGTAGACGAGGTAGTGGCCGACGTCGCGCCGCAGCGTCACCGGCGCCGCCGGGGCCAGCTTCAGTTCTTTGCGCATCGTGCGCCGCAGCCGGCGCGGAGTGCTGTGGGTGAGCTCGGCGAGGTGGGCGACCTCGGCCCGGCGCTGGGCTTCGCCAGCGGGCAGTTTCCGCGGGTTGACCTGCAGCGCCAGGCTGGTGCGATTGGCGACGAGAGCGTTGCCGTTGCGGTCGAGGATCTCGCCGCGGGGGGCGCTGACGCGGTAGGAGCGGGTGCGGTTGTTCTTCGCTTCCGCCAGGTACCTGTCGCCGTCGATTACCTGGATCAGCCAAAGGCGGAAGAAGAGGACCGCGAAGAGGACGACGGCGAAGCCGCCGAAGATCGCGATCCGCAGGGTCAGGCGGTTGTTCATCGCCGGGCCGCGCTCGTCGGACCGCAGGTACATCAAACCCCCAGGACCGTCGGCTGCCGCCGCCGTCGCACCGTCGGCTCCTCGACCAGGGCCGGACGCAGCAGGCGGCGCAGGCCGATGTAGATCGGCCAGCCGAGGAAGAAGGCGTAGACGCTCTTCAGCAGCATGTCGCGGACTATCAACACGCTGACCGGCGCGTCGATGCCGAGCAGCAGCTGCACCGCGCCGAAGCCGAGCTCGGCGACGAGGGTGAGCGCCATGCAGAGCAGGGCCGGGACGAGCGTGCCGTGGACCTCGAAACGCTCGCGCCAAAGCCCGCCCAGGTAGCCGGTCCCGAGCAGGACGAGCGAGGTGATCCCGAGCGCCTCGACAAGCAGGCAGTCGACGAAGAAGCCGATCGCGAAGCCGCTGACGGCGCCCGCCATGGTGCCGCCGAGCAGGCCCATGCAGGCGACGTACGCGGGCAGGACGTCGGGGCTGACGTGGAAGAGCTCGACGCGGGAGAAGAAGGAGAGCTGCAGGAGGACCGCGAGCAGCGAGACGACCGCGATGCGGGCGACTATGCGCGGCGTGACGATCATTCTCGTGAACCGCCGGTGAGGACCTGGACGAGGTCGAGGTTGCGCAGGTCGGCGAAGGGCCGCACGTCGACCCGCTGGCTCGCCTCCTGTTCGAGCACCGGGGCGCGGATCACTTCGCCGACCGGCAGAGCGGGCGGAAAGTGAGATTCGATGCCCTGGGCGCGCCAGCCGGCCGTGACGACGTCCTGTCCGGCGTGGACCTGGCGGGTCGAGTCGATGAAGTTGAGGATCAGGTCTTCGGGGTTGCCGACTTCCGGTTCGACGACCCCCTGGGCCCCGGGAGGGACGACCTTGGCGGTGACCGAGCTGGCGTGGTCGGTGAGCAGCATCACCTGCGAGGACCCGGGCTCGACCGAGGAGATACGTCCGACCAGGCCGTCGCCGCTGACGACGGGGTCGTCGACGTGGACGCCGTCGCCGCTGCCGAGGTCGATGGTCACGCTCGAGCGCCAGGCGGTGGGTGAGCGGGCGATGACGCTTCCGGTGACCGCCTTGTAGGCGGAGGCGGCGAGGACCGGCCCGCGGTCGAGGGCAAGCAGCTTGCGCAGTTCGTCGTTCTCCTGCAACGCCTCCTGGCCGGCGACCGCCTTGCGCCGGACGACGACCAGTTCGGACTTGAGGCGGCTGTTTTCGCCGCGGGCGTCGAAGGTCTTGTCGAACCAGCCGACCAGATCGCGAGCCGGCTTCAGGGCCCGGTCCGTCACCGATTGCAGGGGGCTGAAGATCGTGCTCACCCCCCGCTGCAGGCCGACCGAGCCCTGGTAGGTGAGGGTGAGGAGAACGAAGGAGCTGACAATGAGAAGTGCGAGCACCGCCCTACGGCGGCGTACTTGCTTTCGGTACACGTTGAAGACCTAGCTTGGAGACTTGAGATGAACCGGACCTAAGCACGGTGCCTGGTCCCGGAGTTCTGCTTGCTGGCGCGGTGGATGGCCTCGAACTCCTCCAGGGAGATGCCCGAGCCCACCGCCACGCACGTAAGCGGTGACTCTGCCAGTTGGCAGGGCATCTGGCACTCGTCGCGCAGGCGCTGTTCGAGTCCTTGCAGCAGCGCGCCGCCGCCGGCGAGGGTGATCCCCCGGTCCATGATGTCCCCAGCCAACTCAGGTGGGGTGCGGTCGAGGGTGTCCTTGACCGCTTCGACGATGTGGCTGACCGGTTCTTCGAGCGCCTGGCGCACCTCCTCGGAGCCGAGCGTGATCGTCTTCGGCAGGCCGGAGACGAGGTCGCGACCGCGGATCTCCGCCCGCACCTCTTCCGGCAGCGGCGAGGCCGATCCCGCCTCCAGCTTCACTTCCTCCGCGGTCTGGGCGCCGATCGCCAGCTTGTACTCGTGTTTGCAGTGGTTGACGATCGCCTCGTCGAGCTCGTCGCCGCCGACGCGGATTGACTGTGAGACGACGATCCCGCCGAGCGAGATCACCGCTACCTCGGTCGTCCCCCCGCCGACGTCGACGACCATCGAGCCGGTCGGCTCGGCGACCGGCAGGCCGGCACCGATCGCGGCTGCCATCGGCTCCTCGATCAGGTAGGCCTGGCGCGCCCCGGCAGCGAGACAGGCCTCCTCCACCGCGCGCTTCTCGACCCCGGTGACACCGGAGGGCACGCAGACGACGACGCGAGGATGGGCAAAGCGGTTGGAATGCACCTGCTTGATGAAGTGACGCAGCATCTGCTCGGTGACATCGAAGTCGGCGATCACGCCGTCCTTGAGCGGGCGGATCGCGGTGATCGTGCCCGGGGTGCGACCGAGCATGCGCTTCGCCTCGGCACCCACGGCGTGCACCTGGCCCGATTGCGAGTCGATCGCCACCACCGAGGGCTCAGAGAGGACGATTCCGCGCCCGCGTACGTAGACGAGCGTGTTGGCGGTGCCCAGATCGACGGCCATGTCGCGACCGCCGAGCCCTCTCAGATATCCGAATACGCCCATGCTTGATTACGGAACTTGCGGAATCATCCCAGACCCGACAAGCGAACTGCATCAAATTCCCTACCTGCCAGAGCGGGAATTTGATGCAGTTCGGCTAGAAGAGCTCTGGGGCGAGCCCAAAGAGCAGGCCGACCGGGAGGCCGACGACATTGGAGACGCTGCCCTCGAGCCGCTCGACCAGGGTCGAGCCGAGGGTCTGGACCGCGTAGCCGCCGGAGCGTCCCTGCCACTCGCCGAAGTCGACGTAGCGCCGCTTCTCCGCCTCGCTCAGCTCCTTGAAGACGACCGTCGTCCGTTCCAGCCCGCTGCGCTCCTCCCCGTCGACGACCACAACCAGGCCGCTGAGCACCTCATGCGCCCGCCCCGACATCCGGTCGAGGTATCCCCGCGCCTCCTCGGCATCAGCCGGCTTCCCGAGCGCCTTGCCATCGAGCACCACGTCGGTGTCACAGGCGACCACCACCCCGTTCCGCTCGACCGCTCGCGCCTTCATCCGCGCGTTTTCGAGCACCTCGAGCTCAGGATCCCCTCCACTGAGCTCCTCCACTCCCGGCACCATGACCTCGAACTCCAGACCGAGCTTGCGAAGAATCTCGACCCTCTGTGGCGATCCGGAAGCGAGGGTTACGTTCAAGACAGCTCGGGAAACCAGATGCCGATCTCGCGTTCGGCGGACTCGTCGGAGTCGGAACCGTGGACCATGTTGAAGGTCACCTCGAGCGCGAAGTCACCGCGGATCGAGCCTGGCGCAGCCTCGACCGGGTTGGTGGCGCCAATCACCTGGCGAGCGGCGGCGACCGCTTCGGGGCCCTCGAGCACCATCGCGACCAGGGTGCCACCGGTGATGAAGGAGACCAGCTCGCCGAAGAACGGCTTGTCGGTGTGCTCTTCGTAGTGTTTGTTGGCGATCGGCTCGTCGGCCCGCATCGTCTTCAGCGCCGCGATCCGCAGCCCCTTGCGCTCGAAGCGGGCGATCACCTCGCCGGTCAGGGCGCGCTGGAAGGCGTCAGGCTTTACGAGGATCAGGGTCTGGCTCACGTGCAGGCTCCTTCGGGGATTGTTTGGTCGGTGGAGATTGGCTCCGTTTTGCCTGCGGCGCCTCCTCGGTCGCCGGCCTCGTCGGCTCCCCCTGCGGCCTCGCAGCCCGCTCGCGTTTGCGCGACGGCGGCGCCTGCCGTTTGGACTTGCGCGGCCGGTCGGCAAGCGCAGTCTCACAGTAGGGGCAGAGAGCCCAGCGCGGGTCGACCGGCTTGCCGCAACTCGGGCAAGGGTCCTTGAGCCGCTGCTGGCATTTCGGGCAACGCAGGTAACTCCTCTCGACCGGGTGCTCGCATTTGGGGCAGGAGGCCTCGGTCAACTGTTTGACACGAAGCTCCGCGGCGCGTATCTCGAGCTCGCGTTCGTGCGCGTCCTCGAGGAACTCCGGTGGCCTCACGATCGCGTAGACGGCAGTGCCGATGTAGGGGAAGAACGAGCCGATCGTCGCGCAGGCGACGAGGAAGGGATCGGAGATGCGGCGCTTGGCATCGAGGTACGTGTAGACGATCAGCGCCAGCCAGATCACCACGATCCCCAACATGAAGAGGGTTGCAGCCAGGTTGAGGCCGTCGTTGGAGATGCCGAAGATCGCTAGTGCCATGGCTGTGAGCCCACCTGAAGCTGGTCGGGCAGTCTACTTCGCCGCCGCCAGGGCGACCCCTCTAGAGGAAGAGGCTGCCGAAGAGGTATCCGAGGCCGAAGAAGACCAGGATCACGGCTGCGACGACCCCGGCGACGAGCGCCATCATCGAGAGCAGTTCGGAGCCGGCGCTCTTCGTCTTCGATTCCATGACCGAATCCTGTCACAGGTGCAGAGCCATTCGGACGGGAGCGAGCACGTAGTGCGAACCGGTAACCAACAGCATGCCGTCCGCCTCCCGGGCCAATTGCCGCCCGCGGAGGAGCGCAGCGTCGAAATCCTCGATCGCCTCAGTCTCGATCCCCACATCGCGGGCGATCCGAGCCAGCTCATCCGCCTCTTGCGACTGCCGACGGGCCGAAAAGTCCACTCCGAGTGGACTTTTCGGCCCGTCGGCGGGGAGTTTGGTGCAGACGAGATGAGAGACGGCCGGGGCGAGGGCGGCGATCATCGCCCGCGCGTCCTTCCCGGCGAGAACGGCCAAGCAGGCGACGACCGGGCGGCCCTCGGCGAGCTCCGGCAGTCCCTCTGCAAGGGCCTCGGCACCATCGGGATTGTGGGCGACGTCGAGCACGATCGGGGGCTCGCCGGGCAGACGCTCGAGCCGTCCCGGCACCGTCAGCGTCGCCGCGACGTCGGCGACCGCCTCGGGGTCGAGTCGTCCGAGGAACGCCTCGGCGGCTGTGCAGGCGAGGGCGAAGTTTCGCCGCTGGAAAGGTCCGGCGGCGCGCAGGACGATGTCCTCGCCCGGGTCCTCGGGCGCGACGATCAGCTCGGCTCCCCGCTCAGAGGCGATGCGCTCGGCGAGAGCAGCCACGTCCGGGGCGACGCTCCCCCGCACCAGCTTCGTCTGGTCGCCCAGGACCGCCAGCTTCTCGGCAGCGATCTCGAGCTCTGTATCCCCCAGCCACTCGGTGTGGTCGAGGCCAATCGAGGTCAACACCGTGACCCGCGAGGGGATCGTGTTCGTGGCGTCCAGCCTCCCTCCCAAGCCTGCCTCAACCACGGCGACGTCGACCTTTGCCGCGGCAAATGCAACGAAGGCGGCCGCCGTCGCGACCTCGAACTGCGTCACCTCTTCGCCCTCCTCGAGGCTCCGATTGACCGATTCCGCCGCACGCGCCGTCGTCTCGACCGAGGTCTCGAAGGCATCGGGGGCGATCTCCTCACCGCGAATCAGCACCCGTTCGGACCAGCGCAGCGGATGGGGCGAGACGCACGCGCCAGCCGCCAGGCCGTGTGCCTCCAGCAGGGCGGCGATCATCCGCGTCACCGAAGACTTGCCGTTGGTGCCGACGACGTGGATCGAGGCGAAGCGGTGCTGGGGCATCCCCAGCGCGGTGCTCAACCGGTGCATGCGCTCGAGTCCGAGCCGCCAGCCCACCGGCTCCAGGGAATCGAGGTAGGACTGGGCGTCTATTCGGCCAGCTCCTCGAGCTCGGCCCGGTAGCGCTCGAGCTTCTGCCGCTCCTCCTCCACCACCTCGGCCGGCGCCCTGCCGACGAACTTCTCGTTGGCGAGCTTGCCCTCGGCGCGGGCGACCTCGGACCGCAGCTCCTCGCGACGCTTCTCGATCCGGGCCACGATCACGCCGGCGTCGATCTCCTCCGAAGCGAGCACCTTGACCGACCCGACGGCAGCGATCGGATCCCCGCCGTCCTCGGCGAAGACGAAGCGCGACAGGCGCCCGACGAACTCCTGCGGGGCGTCGCCCTCAACCCGAGCGCTGAGCCGGCTGGCGGCGGGAACGTCAACCAGGTCGCGCCATGCCCGCAGGCGACGGGTCAACTCGATCGCAGCCTCGACCTCGGCCTCGGCCTCGGCGTCGAACAACGACTCCTCCGTAACCGGGAACGGATGGACGGTGAGGTGTCCCCGACGGCTCGGGTGGTACGTCCAGACCTCCTCGGTGACGAACGGCATCAACGGGTGCAATAGGGCGAGCATCCGCTCGAGCAGCCAGAGCAGGTTCGCCGAGACCTCGGCCTCGCCCTCGTAGAGCCGCGGCTTTGCGATCTCCAAGTACCAGTCGCAGAGCTCGGACCAGAAGAAGGCATAGGCCTCGGTCGCCGCGTGGGCGAAGTCGTAGGAGTCGAGCTTCGCAGTCACCGAGGCGATCGTCCGCTCCATCCGCGAGAGGATCCACCTGTCCTCGACACGATCGAGGTTGATCGTCCCTTGTTCAACCGCCGCAGGGACTTGGCCCTGCGGCGCTTTGAGGTGCGATTGATCTTGCTTGAATTTGCAATTCAGCAAGATCAATCGCGAGGCGTTCCAAAGCTTGTTCGCCAGGTCCCTGCCCTGCTGGACCTTGGCGTCGGAGTAGCGCACGTCCTGGGTCGAGGACATCGCCAGCAGGCCGAAACGCAATGCGTCGGCGCCGTGCACGTCGATCTCCTCCAACGGGTCGATGCCGGTGCCGAGGCTCTTCGACATCCGCCGCCCGTCGCGGGCCTGGATCACCGAGTGCACGTAGACGTCGCGGAAGGGAACGTCGTCGGCGAACTCGAGCCCGGTCATGATCATCCGCGCGACCCAGAGGAAGAGGATCTCGCGCGCCGTGGTCAAGAAGCTCGTCGGGTAGAAGGCGCGCAGCTCGGGGGTCTCGTCGGGCCAGCCGAGCGTCGCGAAGGGCCAGATCGCCGAGCTGAACCAGGTGTCGAGGACGTCCTCCTCCTGGCGCAGCTCGCCGCCGCAGGCACCGCAGCGCTCGGGCGCCTGCTCGGCGACGATCGTTTCCTCGCAGGGGTCGCAGTACCAGACCGGGATCCGGTGTCCCCACCAGAGCTGGCGCGAGATGCACCAGGGGCGGATCTCACGCATCCAGTCGAGGTAGACGCGCTTCCACTGCGCCGGAGCGATCCGCACGCGGTCGCCTTCGACCGCCTCAATCGCCGGCGCCGCCAGCTCGTCCATGCGGCAGAACCACTGCAGCGAGATCAGCGGCTCGATCCGCTCGCCGGAGCGGTGCGAGAAGGGGACCGAGTGGACGTAGGGCTCTTCGCCGCTCAGCACGCCCTCCTCGCGCAGGGCAGCCACGACCGCGTCCTGGGCCTCGGCGACGGTCAGACCGGCGAACCTCTCCCCCGCCTCCTCGGTCAGGCGGCCGTCGGGCCCGATCGCGACGATCTCCTCGAGCCCGTGCTTGCGGCCGATCTCGAAGTCGTTGGGGTCATGGCCGGGCGTGATCTTCAGCGCCCCGGTGCCGAACTCGGGGTCGACGTGCTCGTCGGCGATGATCGGCAGGCGACGGCCGACCAGGGGCAGGATGCAGTGCCGGCCGACCAGGTCGCCGTAGCGCGCGTCGTCGGGGTTCACCGCGACGGCGGTGTCGGCGAGCATCGTCTCCGGCCGCACGGTCGCCACGGTCAGCACCCGGTCGGAGCCCTCGACCGGGTAGTCGATCGAGTAGAGGACGTCCTCGACCTCTCGGTTCTCGACCTCGAGGTCGGAGATCGCCGAGTGCGAGCCCGGGTCCCAGTTGACCATGTAGTTGTCGCGGTAGATGTAGCCCTTGTCGAACAAAATTCTGAAGACGCGGTGGACGGCCCTGACGTAGCCCTCGTCGAGGGTGAAGCGCTCACGCTCGTAGTCGCAGGAGGCGCCGAGCCGCTTGTACTGCTCGACGATCCGCGAGCCGTACTCCTCCTTCCACTCCCAGACGCGCCTGACGAACTCCTCGCGACCGAGGTCGTGGCGGGAGACCCCTTCCGCGCGCAGCATCTTCTCGACCACCGACTGCGTGGCGATCCCGGCGTGATCGGTGCCGAGTATCCAGAGCGCGTTGCGCCCCCGCATCCGGTTCATCCGCACCAGCGCGTCCTGCATCGAGCCGTTCAGCGCGTGCCCCATGTGCAGGGCGCCGGTCACGTTCGGCGGCGGGATCGCGACCGAGAAGTTCTCCGCCGGCGTGCCCTCGGCCGGCGGGTGGAAGTAGCCCGCCTCGAGCCACTCGGCGAAGAGCCGCGCCTCGACCTCCGCCGGCTCGTAACGGGTCTTCTCCTCGAGGGTCTTGCGGCGCTCCATCTGGAGCGCCGAGTCTAGGCGGATTCTTCGCTCAGCTCATCAGCGGCATCGCCGATGTCCTGTGGCGCGGCCTCGGTGACCAGCGTCGGCCTCCGTCCCTGCTCGATCGTCTCCCGCGTCACGACGCACTTGGTCACGTCGCGTCGCGAGGGCAGTTCGAACTGCACGTCGAGCAGCGTCTCCTCGAGGATCGAGCGCAGGCCGCGGGCGCCGGTCTCGCGCTCGAGCGCTTTGTCGGCAATCGCCTCGAGGCTGTCCTCGGCGAAGACGAGCTCGATCTCGTCGAACTCGAAGAAGCGCTGGAACTGCTTGGTCAGCGCGTGCCTGGGCTCGGTGAGGATCGTGATCAGGTCCTCGCGGCTGAGCTGGTGGATCGCAGCGACGACCGGCATGCGGCCGATGAACTCCGGGATCAGGCCGTATTCCATCAGGTCCTCGGGCAGCACCTGCTCGAACCACTCGCCGGTGTCTTTGTGCTCGCGCGAGGAGATCGCGGCGCCGAAGCCGATGCCGCGATCGCCGACCCGCCGCTCGATCACCTTGTCGAGCTCGGCGAAGGAACCGCCGCAGACGAAGAGGATGTTGGTCGTGTCGATCGTCAGGAACTCCTGGTGCGGGTGCTTGCGTCCGCCCTGCGGCGGCACCGAGGCGGTCGTCCCCTCGAGGATCTTGAGGAGGGCCTGCTGGACGCCTTCGCCGGAGACGTCGCGCGTGATCGACGGGTTGTCGGCCTTGCGCGCGATCTTGTCGATCTCGTCGATGTAGATGATTCCCGTTTCCGCCTTCTTCACGTCGTAGTCGGCGGCCTGGATCAGCTTCAAGAGGATGTTCTCGACGTCCTCGCCGACGTAGCCGGCCTCGGTCAGCGCCGTCGCGTCGGCGATCGCGAAGGGCACGTTGAGGATGCGGGCGAGGGTCTGAGCGAGCAGCGTCTTGCCGCAGCCGGTCGGCCCGAGCAGCATGATGTTCGACTTCTGCAACTCGACCTCGGCGTCCTCGGCCTGGTTCATCTGGACGCGCTTGTAGTGGTTGTAGACGGCGACCGAGAGGGCCTTCTTTGCCGCTTCCTGGCCGACCACGTACTCCTGCAGGACTTCGTGGATCTCCTGTGGCTTCGGCAGGTTCTCCAGCTCGAGCGCGGTGGGCGGCGTCAGCTCCTCGTCGATGATCTCGTTGCAGAGGTCGATGCACTCGTCGCAGATATAGACGCCGGGACCTGCGATCAGCTTCTTGACCTGGCGTTGTGACTTGCCGCAGAAGCTGCAGAGGAGCTGCTCGTTCGAGTCTGTGGGCCGTGCCAGCGGAATCCCCTCCTTGCGGGACGGTGGTTTGCCTGCCGGCTCGCGTCCCGAAAAGCTTAGAGGGGGCGTCGAGCCGGCCTGTTCGGTGCGCTGGTTTACGGCGCGAGGGGCGTCCTCCCTGCTCGTGAGCGCAAAGTTCCAGGTCGCGGTAGCGTCCGCGAGATGGAGGAACCGCTGATCGCGCCGATCGAGAGCGGGCAGATGGACGAGTTGCTGCCGCTGATCGCCGCCTACCAGCGCTTCTATGAGGTCGAGGACGTCGACGACGAGCGCAACCGGGACTTCTTTTCCCGCTTCCTCGCCCCCAGCGACGACGGAATGCTGATCGGCGCCCGGCGGGAGGGCGGGCTGCTCGGCTACGCCTGCCTCTACTGGACGTTCACCTCGCTGGTCCCGGCCGAGATGGTGCTGATGAATGACCTCTACGTCATTCCGGAGTCGCGCGGGAAAGGTGTCGGCCGCGCTCTGATCGAGGCCAGCGCCGCGGTCGCCCGCGAGCGCGGCGCCAACCACCTGCAGTGGGTGACGGCACCCGACAACGAGACCGCCCAGCGTCTCTACGACTCGACCGGCGCCCATCGCGAGCCGTCGATCGAGTACGAACTCCCCCTCGACTGACGAACTGCATCAAATTCCCGCTCTGGCAGGTAGGGAATTTGATGCAGTTCGGGTGAGGGGCGATTAGGAGTAGGCGTCCCAGCGGCGCAGGTAGGGCTCGGGGTCGATCGGGTGGCCGTGGACGTGGATCTCGAAGTGGAGGTGGCAGCCGACCGTACGGGCGTTGCCCGTCTCGCCGACGGAGCCGACACGCTCCCCGGTCCAGACGCGCTCGCCCAGATGGACCGGGGACGGCCGCGGCATGTGCGCGTAGAAGTAGCTGCGGTGCTCCCCTTCGCCATGGATCAACAGGTAGTTGCCGTAGAGAACCGGATCGAACCCCCGGCGTAGCACCCTGCCCCCACGCACCGCGACCAGCGGCGTCCCGCAGGCCGCCACGACGTCGAACCCTTCGTGCCGGCGCCCCCCACTCCGCGGCGCCCCGAACTCCCCGATCGCCCCCCGCGTCCCATGCGCCCCCCGCACCGGAAACACATGCCCGTAGAAGCTCGTCCCACCGTCTGAGTGAGAGCTAGAGCCTTGCGCTGAGGCAACCTGGCCGACGAGAGCAGATGTTGCAACGAGCACGGCGATCCCGGTAGGGATGAAGCGTCTTGTACTTTTTGCGCGTCCCCCTTTGGGCGCCAGCCGCCCCACCTTCCTACGCAAAAAGTTAAGCGGAATCCCTACCGGGATCGCCGCCCCTCAGTGATGCTCGATGACCCGATCGACGAGGTTGTACTCCCGCGCTTCTTCGGCGCTCATGAAGTAATCGCGCTCGGTGTCTTTGGCGACCTTCTCGAACGGTTGGCCGGTGTGCTTGGCGAGTATCTCGTCGAGACGGCGGCGCACGTCGATGATCTCTTTGGCGTGGATCTCGATGTCAGTCGCCTGGCCCTGGAAGCTCGAGGAGACCTGGTGGATGAGGATCTTCGAGTTGGGCAGCGACATCCGCTTGCCCGCCGCGCCGCCCGCCAGCAGCAGCGCCCCCATGCTCATCGCGATGCCGACACAGATCGTCTGCACTTCCGGCTTGATGAACTGCATCGTGTCGTAGATCGCCAGGCCGGCATAGACGGAGCCGCCAGGGGAATTGACGTAGAGGCTGATGTCCTTGTCCGGGTCCTCGGACTCGAGGTGCAGCAGCTGGGCGACGATCAGGTTGGCGATGTCCTCGGTTACAGGCGTGCCGAGGAAGACGATCCGCTCGTTGAGCAGGCGCGAGTAGATGTCGAAAGAACGCTCGCCGCGCGAGGTCTGCTCGACCACCATTGGGACCAAGGGACTCATCGGCCGGGACTCTATAGAAGGCCGTCGGTCGGCTAATCGGAGTCGGGGGTCCAGAGCTCGGAGGCCTTCTCCTCTTTCTCCTTCTCCGGCGTCCAGATCTTCTCCCGCGCCTCGGCCTGGGCGAGCGGGATCGGATTCGCCGCCTCGGCGATCGCGTCGACCGCCTTGCGCACCTGGATGTCCTCGCGGACCATCGCGTCGCGGCCGTTCTCGCGCAGCCGCGCGAGCAGCTTCTCCGGCGTCGTGCGCTCGTGTTCGGCGGTGTGGGCGAGCGCTTCGACCATCTCCTCCTCGCCGGCCTCGATCCCCTCCGCCTCGACGACGGCGGCGAGCACCGCCTCGCGGCGCAGCTCGCGCTCGGCGTCCGGCTTCGACTCCTCGAGCACCTCCTCGCGGGTTTTGCCTTGCATCTGGAGGAACGACTCCGGGCTCATCCCGCGGCCGGCCAGCTGCCGTTCGACCCGCTCCCAGCGTTCCGCGGCGCGGGCGGCGACGAGAGCCTCCGGAACCTCGACGGTCGCCGCCTCGACCGCAGCGTCCACCGCAGCTACGCGGAAGTCCTGCTCGGCCCGTTCGTCGACAACCTCGCCGACACGCTTGGCGATGTCGGAGCGCAGCTCGTCGAGGGTCTCGAACTCCGACGCCTCGGCGGCGAAATCGTCGTCGAGCTCCGGCAGGACCTTTTCGCGCACCTCCTTGACCTTCACGGCGAAGACCGCATCCTGCCCCGCCAGTTGCTCGGCCTGGTAGTCGTCGGGAAAGGTGACCTCGACCTCGCGCTCCTCGTCGGCGACGGAACCAGTGAGCTGCTCCTCGAAGCCCTCGATCAACTGGCCACCGCCCAGCTCGAGCAGGTAGTCGGACGCCTTGCCGCCCTCGAACGCCTTGCCGTCGAGCAGCCCCTCGAAGTCGACCAGCAGCACGTCTCCCTCGGCGGCGGCCCGCTCGACGGGCTCGAGCCGCGCGAAGCCGGCGCGGATACGCTCGATCTCCCGGTCGACGATCTCGTCAGCCGGCTCAGGCTCGGCGCGGCCCACCTCGAGGCCCTTGTACTCGCCCAGTGTCGCCTTCGGCCTGACGCCGATCTCGAATTTGAAGCTGAGAGGATCGCCTTCGGCCTCCGGGGCGGAGACGATCTCGATGTCGGGGTCGCCGACCGAGCTGATGCCTGAACCGAGCAGTGCCTCTTCGTACCAGCGCGGCAGTGACTCGCGGATCGCCTCCTGCAGCACGGCGCCATAGCCGAGCCGCTGGACGACCAGCGACGGCGGCGCCTTTCCTTTGCGAAACCCGGGCAGGCGCATCTCTCGCGCCAGGTCCCGGGCGGCACGCTGGATCCCCTTTTCCACCGCCTCCGCCGGCACCTCGGCCTCGACTCGCAGGCGCGAGTCGGGCAGCTCTGTAACGGTCGTCTTCACGAACGCGCCACCCTAGACTGAAGCTGGCCGTAACGCATTTCCCGCGTCATGCATTGGATATGCGTTACGACCGAGGAGATCGCTGGGCGAGCATGGTGCGCAATGCGACGCCGAAGTCGATCGCGAAGGCGAGGCCGCGCCCAAGCGGGCCGGTGACCAGCCAGGCGCGCACCCTAACCAGCCGAGACACGGCTCTCCCCCTCTCCGACGATCCGTTTTTCGAGCAGGGCGGCGTGACCCGCCGCCACGGCTCGCCGTGCCCGGCGCTCGTCGAGGGCGACGCCGCGGTCCTGGGCGAGGTCGAGCAGGCGTTGCTTCTCGGTGCCTTCGCGCGCCACCTCGAAGAAGACCCAGGCGAGGACGCCAAGCGCGAGGAAGGTCCCCTCGACCATCATGATCACCCCGGCGGTGCTCTGGTCGGTGATCGGCGAGATCCCCCAGTAGTGCTCCCCCGGCGCGTAGATCGGGTAGAGCACCGAGCCGGACCACATCAACACGTTGCCGAGAATCGCACCGGCGAAGCGCACCGCGATCACGTAGCCGACCTTCCAGCCGGCGGTGAACCACTCGGGCTTGGGCAGCGGCCCGAAGATGGGCATCCACATCAGGCAGCCGAAGAAGAGGAAGCTCGTGTGCTCGAACGCGTGGATCGGCGCCGTCCCGTAGGCCGCGTCGTAGAGCCCGGGCACGTGCCACAAATAGAAGTTGAGCGCCCAGAGCGGAAGGGCGACCAGCGGATGCGTAAGCACCTGCAGGCGGTTGAAGAACCGGATCGCGAGGATCGGCTGCAGGATCGCTTTGGTCAGGCCGAGGACCAGCAGCAGCGAGGCCAGGTCGCCGATCAACAGGTGCTCGGCCATGTGGGCGATCACCAGCTCCTCGGCGATGTGCCCGACCGGGCTGAAGAGCGCAACCGCTATCAACAGCAGGCCGCCGCCGAAGCAGAGCTGGCGCCAGAGCGGGGTCGAGCGACCCTCCCTGGAGAGGGACGTGACCCGTGCCCAGTAGGCGACGCCGCCGATCGTGATCGGAAATACCTCGACCGGCGCAAATACGCCGGTGACGTGGGCGACGGGAAGCGTCACGGTTGGTAGCTTGGCAGCCCGTGAGCGCTGCCGACCACCGCTTCCCGCCGATCGGCGGCTACGGCTTCCTCTCCGATTGCCACACCAGCGCGCTCGTCTCCTACGACGGTGCGGTCGAGTGGCTGTGCCTCCCCCGCTTCGACTCGCCGAGCGTCTTCGCCGCGATGCTCGATCGCGGGGCCGGCCACTTCAAGCTCGCCCCGCGCGGCGTGATCGTGCCGATCAGCCGCCGCTACGAGCCCGGCACGCTGGTGATCGAGACGACCTGGGTGACCGAGACCGGCTGGGTCGTCGTCCACGACCTGCTCTCGATCGGCGAGTGGGCGCCGGAAGGCGGCCCTGACGGGCGCCCCGAGACCACACACGAGTCCGACCGCTCGCTGCTGCGGGTGATGACCTGCATCGACGGCGAGGTCGAGATGGAGATGGAGTGCACGCCGCGCTTCGGCTACGGCGTCGAAGCCGCGTGCTGGAGCGGCGGCGAGCTCGGCGGCGCGGTGGCGCGCGGAGCCGATGGCGTCGAGCTGCAACTGACCAGCGACATGGAGCTCTCGCTCGAGCAGGGAACGGCGCGCGGCGTCCTCAGGCTGCGCGAGGAGGAGACCGGCTTCTGCGCGATCACCTGGACGGATGGCGACCTGGGAGGGCCGCGCAGCGCGCCCGAGGCGCTCGAGCGCCTCGACTCGACCGAAGAGTTCTGGCGCGAATGGCTGCGGGCGGGCAAATTCCCCGACCATCCCTGGCGCATCCACCTGCAGCGCTCCGCCCTGGTGCTGAAGGGGTTGACCTACGCACCGAGCGGCGCACTCCTGGCCGCCCCCACCACATCGCTGCCGGAGACCCCCGGCGGCGAACGCAACTGGGACTACCGTTACAGCTGGATCCGCGACTCGACCTTCAGCCTCTGGGCCCTGCACACGCTCGGCTTCGACCAGGAGGCGCGCGACTTCATGCGCTTCATCGTCGACGTCTGTAAGGACGACCCCGGCCTGCAGATCATGTACGGGATCGGCGGCGAGCGCGACCTCACCGAGCAGACCCTCGACCATCTCTGCGGCTACGGGGGCGCCCGTCCCGTCCGGATCGGCAACGGCGCCTTCAACCAGCGCCAGAACGACGTCTGGGGCGCCCTACTCGACTCGATCTACCTGCACGAGAAGGCCCTGCGGGGGTCCGGGACGCCCGCCGACCGACAGCTGATCCGCTATCAGGTGGAAGCGGCGATAGCCGCCTGGGAGCATCCCGACCAGGGGATCTGGGAGTCGCGCGGGCAGCCCCAGCATTACGTCTCCTCGAAGCTGATGATCTGGGTGGCGGTGGATCGCGGCGCGCGCCTGGCCCGCAGCATCGGCTTCGAGGAGTTCGCCGAGGACTGGGAGCGCACCGCGCAGCGAATGCGCGAGGAGATACTCGAGCGCGGCGTTCGCGACGGCGTCTTCCGCCAGCATTACGAGACCGACGCGCTCGATGCCTCGACCCTGCTGATTCCCCTCTTGCGCTTTCTCCCTCACGACGACGAGCGGGTGCGGGCAACCGTCGAGGCGATCGCGAACGACCTCACCGAGCACGGCCTCGTCCTTCGCTACCGGGTCGAGGAGACCGACGACGGCCTCAGCGGCGAGGAGGGCACCTTCCTGATCTGCTCGTTCTGGCTCGTCTCGGCCCTCTCGGAGATCGGCGAGCGGGTGCGGGCGCGGGTGCTCTGCGCGAGGCTGCTCGAGTCGGCCGGCTGGCTGGACCTCTACGCCGAGGAGCTCGACGCGCCCAGTGGGCAGCACCTCGGCAACTTCCCGCAGGCGTTCACGCACCTGGCGCTGATCAACGCGGTCTCCCACGTCATTGCCGACGAGCAGCGTGAAGACGGCGGCCCCACCGCCGTCTTCACTGAGATGGGCGGGGTCCGCGAGGACGCCTGAGCGCGCACGATCAGTTGCGCAGACAGTCCGTCTACAGACAATAGATTTCGTTTGCCCTATATTGCGGCGAGATGTCGGCCGCCAGCGACTCCGCTACCAACAGCCTCTTCGTCGCCCTTGCGCACCCCCTGCGCCGCCGCGTCCTGCGCCACATGGTCGAGGTCGGGGACGAAATCAGTCCGCGCGAGGTAGCCGAAGCGCTGAATCAGCCACTGAGCAGGTTGAGCTACCACGTCACGGTGCTCGTTCGGTGTCGAGCGATCGAGCTGGTCGGGACCGCGCCTGTGCGGGGCTCGACTCAGCACTTCTACCGCGCCGTGGTCAACACCAAGTGGGCGCTGATGGCCCTCGAAGCAAGCGCTGAGCGAAGCGGTAGGGGAAGGCGGTAGGGGAAGAGTTTTCCCGGCGCGATCCTTATAGGTCGGTCAGTGGAGGAGAGCGAGGACATCCGCAGCACCGCCGGGGAGGACGCAGCCCTCGAGTCGGCCCTTCTGCAGCTCGTGCTCGCACTTCATCCCACGGCGCTGACGCTCGAGGAGGTGGTTCGTGAGTTGGGCGAGGAGGGAGACCCCGATGCGGTCGAGCGCGCGGTACGCGACCTCGGCGCCGCCGGCCTGCTCAAGCGCAGCGGGACCCTCGTGCTGCCGACCCGCGCGGCGCTTCGCTTCGATGAGTTGCTGGCAGGGTGAGGCGCATGAGCCCGGCCGGTCTCGGCCAGAAAGCCGGACTCATGCGCCCTTTCGGGCTCTGGCCATGAAGAGAGCCCTCTGAAAGGACCGCGAAGCGCTGTCCTCTCCTGCTTCCCGAGTTTCCTACACTCGGGTTCTTAATTAGAGCATAGACGCTCTCACCGCCTGGCAAGCCCCGCTGCACGCCGAAACCTTCGAGGGCCTTCAGTAGCATCGCAGCTGCATTGAACCCTGCCCCGTTCAAAGTCCGCAGCGCACAGGATTCGGGCGTCTTCGTCATCGACGTCGAGGGCGAGCTCGACATGAACACCGCCTCACAGCTCGAGCGCGAGCTGCGCGAGCCGCTTGCCAGCCCCGACTCGGGCCTGGTCATCGACCTGAGCAGCTGCGAGTTCATCGACTCGACCGGCATCGCCTTGATCGTCCGGGCATGGCAGCAACTGGACGACAGCTTCGCCCTCTGCGGAATCGGCGACCAGGTCGAGCGGGTCCTCGACATAACCGGCCTCGAGGAGGCGATCCCCACGCATCCCGGACGAGAAGAAGCGATCGCCGGAGTCCGCTCCTAGAGCCTTGCGCACCGCTCTCTCGATCCTCCTCTCCGCGCTGGTGCTCCTCTGCGCTTTCGTCGGCTCGGCCGGCTCGCAGGGTGAGATCGTCATTCACGGCGTTCGCTCTGGCTCGCACCTGCGACTCAGCGTCGACCACTCCCGACTCGTGGTCGAAGGTCAGCTTGCGGGTCACCAAGCCGGCTGCCGGACCACCCGGCGAGGGGTCTCCTGCCCACTCGCCCATACCGGAGCGGTGATCGTCGAAACGGGTCCGGCGCCCGACAAGGTCAAGGTCCTCGATCCGCTTCCGGTCCCGCTCACCGCCTACCTCGGCGCCGGCTCTGACAAGTTCATCGGCAATGCCGAGGACGACGCCTGCTACCCGCAGGGAACCCCGCGCAACCGCTGCATCGGAGGCCCCGGGCGCGACATCTGCATCGCGGGCCCGGTCAACACCGACTGCGTCGGCGGCCCCGGGCGCGACTACTGCCAGACGAGCGCCGGAAGCGACGGCTGCTGGGGTGGTCCGGGCAACGACGTTTGCCGCATGGGTCGGGGCGAGGACGGCTGCCACGGCGAAGGCGGAGCCGACAAGCTCTACGGCGGACCGGGGGCCGACCGGCTTTATGGGGGAACCGACTTCGACCGCTGCGACGGCGCCCCCGGCATGGGTCGCTCCGCCGAATGCGAGGCCGGGCCGCGGCACTGAAGGCGCCCCCGATGCGCATCCTCGTCGTCGAGGACGAGGATGCGATCGCTGACTTCCTCGTCCGCGGCCTTCGTGCCGAGGGCTACGAGGTGCTTCGTGCCGCCGACGGGGTCGAGGGCGAGGAGCTGGCGCTCGCCAGAAGCGTCGACTTGGTCGTCCTCGACCGAATGTTGCCCGGGCGCGACGGTATGGAGGTGCTGGCGACGATCAGGAGGGCCGAGCCAGCGTTGCCGGTGATCGTGTTGACCGCGCTGGACGCGGTCGAGGAGCGAGTCGCGGGCCTCGACGAAGGTGCGACCGACTACGTCACCAAGCCCTTCTCGTTCGAAGAGCTGGCCGCAAGAGTGCGAGCCCACCTGCGCCGGCCCGCGGCCGACGGAGAGACCGAGCTGAAGGCCGGCGACATCCGCCTCGACCTGCTGACCAGGACAGCCGAGCGGGACGGCCGTTTGGTGAAGCTCTCGGAGCGCGAAGTCGCGCTCCTCGCCCACCTGATGCAAAACGCTGGCCGAGTCTGCAGCCATCGTGAGCTCCTCAGTCGGGTCTGGGGCTACGAGCACGACCCCGGCACCAACGTCGTCCAGGTCTACATCGGCTATCTGCGACGTCGCCTCGACCTGCCCGGCTCATCGGCTCCAATCGAGACCGTGCGCTCGGTGGGCTATCGCCTCGCGGAGCGGCCGTGAGGCATGCCTGGAGCAGGCTCGGCCTGCGGGGGAGGATCGCGCTCGCGATCGTCGCGGTCGTTCTCGCCGCGGTCGGGCTGGCGATCCTCGCCGTGCGCCGCGAGGTCGGCGAGGTGGTCGGCGCCGTGCTGCTCGGTGGCGCCATTGGCCTTGCGGCCGCGCTCGTCGCCGGCCACCTGCTCGACGAGGCCTACTCGCGCCAGCGCCAGTTCGTCTCCGACGCCTCGCACGAGCTGCGCACCCCGCTGACGGCGATACGGGGCCAGCTCGAAGTGCTTGCTCGCCAGCCGGATCCCAAGCCGGCGGAGGTGCAGAGGGTCCTCGGCGTGGCCCTGGCGGAGGCAGCGCGGCTCGAACGCCTGGTCGAGGACCTCCTCATGCTGGCTCGCGTCGACGAGGAAGTGCCGTCGCATCCGGTCGAGATCTCCTGCGGGCCCTTCCTGCGGCGCCTCGCCTCCGGCCCGGGCGCCGAAGGGACAATGCTCGGCACGGTGCCGGGGGGTTCGATCGAGGCCGATCCCGAACAGTTCACGCAGGTCATCCGCAACCTGCTGGCCAACGCCCGCCGGCACGCGGGACCGCAAGGGCGGGTGGAGCTCTCCGCCACCGGCGAGGGCGAGCGGCTGACCGTCTTCGTCGACGACGACGGCCCCGGCATCCCGCCCGCCGAGCGCGAGCGCGTCTTCGATCGCTTCCAGCGCAGCGAGGCATCTCGGGCCCGTGACAGCGGCGGCAGCGGGCTCGGCCTGGCGATCGCTCGCTCGATCGTCGAACGTCACGGCGGCCGCATCTGGATCGAGGACTCGCCGTTGGGCGGCGCACGGGTCGCCTTCGAGCTCGACGGCTTCCGCCCTCAGCCCGGCACGGCGTAGATCTGGCCACCCGATTCGACCACCCGCTTTGGAGCTAGGCCGGTGGGCGGCGGACCGGCGATGACTTCGCCTGTTTCGGCGCTGTACTCGCCGCCGTGGCAGGGACAGACGATCGTCCCGCCTTCGTATCCGACGGTGCAACCCGCGTGGGTGCAAACGGCGCTGAACGCACGCAGGTCGCCCGCTTCGTCGCGAATCAGGATGTCCGGGGAACCGTCGCTCGGGTCGCTGTAGGTGGCGGCCTGGCCGGACGGCAGTCGGCTCCCGGGGCCAAGCCGCACGGCGCCCGACGGAAGGTTTGAGCCGGCCGCCCCCGCTTCTCCCGTGGAGGCGCTTCCGCCGCCGCTCGCGTGCGAGGGGGGTGACTTCGCGGCCAGCGTGCGGGCTGCCGAGTAGGCACCTTTGGAGAGCGCCGAGATGCCGGCGATCGCAACCGCCATGCCGGCGAACTCGGCGAGCAGCACGCGCCTGGTCGTCACCGGCTCGACCGGCGAGTTCGACGCCGGCGAGCGAAGGCTCGTACGGCGTGCCAGGGCGGCCGAGGAGCGCTCGAGCGCATTGTCGATCGCGGGCTGTCCTTCCGCCCCGACAAGCACGAAGGGCAGCCAGGCGAAGGAAAAGACCAGGTCCGGGCCGAGGAAGTAGGGCGAGGTGTGCCAGCTCGCCGTCAGGAAAAGCAGGAAGTTGAGACTGAGACCGACCGCGGCGGCGATCCGGGTGAAGAGGCCGGCGGTTACGAGCAACCCGACGAGGATCTCGGTGAGCGCGACGCCGATGCCCGCCAGCCCGGGATGCGGCAGGGCGAAGGTCCGCAGGACGAAGCCGCCCGGGGTGCCGGAGGCAAAGCCGTGCAGCTGCGTGCCGATGTAAGTGGGCGCTCCCGGGTGCAGGAAACCTGGATCGCTGAGCTTCTGGATTCCCGCGTAGACGAAGGTGACGCCGAGGAAGAGGCGCAGCGGCAGCAACGCCATCGCCGGGGAGATCGGGGGCTTGCGCATCGCGCGGACTGTCGTGCCCATGCCTAAATGCCTGCTCAGACCGAGATGAGAGATCTCTCATTCGCCCGTTAGTCGGGGATAAGCGTTCGCCGCCAGCATCGCCGCCGCATGTACCGCGAAGGCACGGGAATCGTTCGCGACGGCGTCGCGGGCAACGCGCGGCTGACCGGGACGGCTGCGGCCGTCCTGCTCGTCCTGCTCGCCGCCGAGGGGGCGACGATCCCCTTCATCGGCCAACTGGTCGGCCCGCACGTCTTCATCGGGATGCTGCTGGTGCCGCCCGTCCTGCTCAAGCTCGCCAGTACCGGCTACCGCTTCGCCCGTTATTACGCGGGAAGCCCGCCCTATCGCTACAAGGGGCCGCCGTCGCTTCCCATGCGCGTGCTCGCACCCGGGGTGGTGCTGAGCACCCTGGCGCTCTTCGTGACCGGCATTGCCCTGGCCGTTGGCGGCCCGGAGGGCAGCGGAGAGATGAAGTTCCTCCACAAGGCGAGCTTCATCGCCTGGTTCGGACTGATGGCGATCCACGTCCTCGGCCACCTCCTCGAGCTGCCGCGCCTCGCCCTGCCCGACTGGCGCCGCAGCGCAGGGCGCGAGGCGGCACTCGCCGGCTCCGGCCTGCGAATCGCCCTCGTCTCCGCCGTCGTCCTCGCCGGCTTCGCCCTTGCCCTGGCAACCGTCTCGCTGGCCGGGCCCTGGATCGGCGGCGAGGCCGGCGGCTGATCCTTCCGGTGCGATTTATGCACCCAGGAGGTACAAAAGTCGCACCGGAAGCTTTGAGATCTCTTGGGGCGCGCTTGGCCGGCGGCTTGCCGACCCCGGTGCAGAATGGATCGACCGAACGCAAGGAGCGATCCCATGAACAACCGAAGAGCGAAGCTCATCGCCGGCGCGACCGTCCTCGGCCTCGGCGCCCTCGGTGGCGCCGCGATGGGGACCAACCAAGGGCTTCCCGCCCCGCGACAGCTTGCCACGAGCGGCTCTGGGTCGATCGTCACGAGCGCAAGCGGCGCAGTGGTGGCACAACCCGCCGGCGCGCCGGCGGGCACTGGGCCGCCGATCGTCACTCGTGCCAGCGGCGGTGGGGCGCCGGTCGAGATCGACGACTGACCGTAAGGGCCAACTTTCAGAGAACTCTCACCGTGAACTTAGCTGCGGGTTAGCGACGTATCTCACCCTGAGTTCACGATCCATCCCCGAGAGGAGGAACCATGTCCACGAAGGCAAGAGTCCTGGTGGTCGCCAATCGCACGGTGGACTCGTCCGAGCTGATCTCGAGCCTGCGCCGCAGGGTGGCACGCTCCCCCGCCTGCTTCACCCTGCTCGTGCCGGCCGTGCCACGCGGCCTGGCCTGGGCAGCTGACATGAAGGCTGGGGCTCGCGAGGCAGTGCCGCGCGCCGATGCGGGCGCGGCCCACATGCGGGCCGCGGGCCTCGACGTCTCGGCAACCATGGTTGGCGACCCCGATCCGATCGCGGCGGTCGGCGACCTCCTGCTCGAGCGCGACTTCGACGAGATCGTCATCTCGACCCTGCCCCACGGCGTCTCGCGCTGGCTGCGCCTCAGCTTGCCACAGCGAGTGAGGCGCATGACGGAGTTGCCGGTGACCCATGTCACCGCGCGCGAGCTCAGTCGTCGGGGCCGTTCGACTCGGCCTCTCCGCCATCGGCCGGTTCGGCCGGCTGCGACGGAGGTGTCGCCGGCTGCGCTTCCGGCGCCGCCGGTGTCCTAGTCGTCGGTGTCGTCGTCGATGGCGGGGGGCTGGCCGTCCCCGCTTCGCCTTTTCCCGGCATCGTTCCCTTTCGCGCTCGGTGCCGGTGGGGATGCACATGCCGGGGCGAGGCATGCCCAGCCTTCGGCTCGGCCGCCGGGGCGAGCGCGTCGCCGGCCGAGACCGGCTGCGAGGCGAGCCCGATCTGCTGGCCGGCGAGGCGACTGGCGGCGATCGCCACAGCAGCGGCGACGACGATTCCCAGCAGCGCAAGCCCAAGCCATCGAACCACGGTGACGAACTTACGCGAAGGCGGGTAAAGCGCCGGCAAAGTCATCCACCGTCCTTGCCCAAGATGGCGGGCAGGCGGATGGAGGCGCGAGTGCCACCGCCCTCGCGTGGCGAGAGCGTCACCTCGCCGCTCCACTGACGCACCAGCTCGCGGGCGATCGGCAGTCCCAGGCCCGTCCCCCCCGGCCCGCTTCGGCCGGCGCTGCCGCGGCGGAAACGCTCGAACACAGCCTCCTCCTCCCCGGCCTCCAACCCGGGTCCCCGATCGAGAACGTCGACGCCGGCCGGCCCCGACTCGATCGCCACGGTCGAGCCGGCCGGGGAGTAGCGCAGGGCGTTCTCGACCAGCGCGTCGAGCGAGCGGTCGAGGTCGTGCGGCGCGCACCTGACGAGACAATCGCCGGCTCCGTCGACGATCAGGTCGATCGAGCGCTCGGCCGCGGTCGGCTGCCAGCGTTCGGCGGCCCGCACCGCGACATCCCGGAGGGCGACCTCCTGCGGAGGCAGTTCGTGCTCGCCGGCGCGGCTGAGGATCAGCAGCTCCTCGACGATCAGCGAGAGCCGATCGAGCTCGGCCAGCGCCGCCTCCAGCTCCGCCGGTTCGGGCTCGCCGGCGCGCTCCGTCATCCCCTCGAGCCGCAGGCGCAGACCCGTGAGCGGCGTACGCAGCTGATGAGAGGCGTCGGCGACGAAGTCCTGCTGGCCCTGGAGCATCCGCCTCACCCGCTGTGTCATCTCGTTGAAGGCGCGAGCCAGCGAGCGCTGCTCGGTGCTGCCCTCGACCGCCACGGCGGCGTCGAGGTCGCCGGTGGCGACCCGTCGGGCGGCCCGGTCGAGACGGCGAATCGGCCGTGCGATCTGCTGGGCGACGACGGCGCCGGCTGCGAGGCCAAGCAGGAGGACCACGCCGGCCAATGCGGCGAGATCGAGGACCGCGGTCTTAACGGCGCCGTGAACCGCCGCCACGCTCTGCGTCACCCGCACCGCTCCCTCGGTCGCTCCGTGGCTGAGCACCGGCGCGGAGGTGGCGAGGATCTGTGCCCCGAGCGTCTTGCTGTCGCGCGTGATCTGCTCTCCACTGCCGGCGAGGGCCGCTCGGATCTCCGGGCGGTCCGCATAGCTGCGCCCCGGAGGCGAGCCGGCCGAATCGGCAAGCAGCCGGCCGCGGCGGTTGACGACGATCACCCGCCCCCGCACGCTGTCTGCCGAGACGTGGACGAGATGATCCAGGGCCGGGCGCTGGCGCGGGTCGAGCAGCTCCGCAGCCGAGGCCGCGACGACGTCGGCCTGGCTGCGTGCCTGGCCCTTTACCTCGGCGTCGACGCGGTCTCGCAGGCTGATCGCCAGCGGTACGCCGAGGGCGATCAGCGCCAGCAGCAGGACGTACGCCAGCGCCAGCAGCAGGGTCGCGCGGAGACTTATATGCAACTCCTCCGCTTCGCTCGCGGCGCGAAGAACCACAGATGCACGCTTGCTCGCTCCGCGATCACGGGACCTCCGGAGCGGCGAAGCGGAAGCCGACGCCGCGCACCGTCTCGATGTAATGGGGATCGTTGGGGTCGTTGTCGAGCTTGCGTCGCAACCAGCCGATGTGGACGTCGAGCGTCTTCGTCGAGCCGAACCAGTTGACGTCCCAGACCTTCGACATCAGGTCCTCGCGCTTGACCACGAGCCCGGCGTTGCGCATCAGCTCGGCGAGCAGGTCGAATTCCTTTCGCGAGAGGTCGAGCTCCTCTCCGGCCAGCCGCGCGGTGCGTGCCCCCGGGTCCAGCTCGAGCTCGCCGACGCACAGGGGCTTCTCGGGCTCTTCTCCGTTGCGCGAGCCGCTGCGCCGCAAGACGGCGCGGATGCGCGAGATCACCTCGCGGGCGCTGAAGGGCTTGACCACGTAGTCGTCGGCTCCCAGCTCGAGACCGACGATCTTGTCCATCTCCGTACCGCGTGCGGTCAGCATCACGATTGGGACATTCGAGTGGCGGCGCAGCTCGCGGCAGACATCGCGTCCATCGCCGTCGGGCAGGTTGAGGTCGAGCATCACCAGGTCCGGCTCGACGGCGATGGCCAGCTCGAGTGCGCCGGCCGCCGTGCGGGTCACGACCGGCTCGAACCCGGCGCGCCGCAACGCCTCGGCAAAGGGCTCGGAGATCGAGTCCTCGTCCTCGACGACGAGGATGCGCCCGCCCGGCGCCTGTTGGCTCGCCATGGATTCACTGTAACGGCGCGATTGAACACAACAGCCCCTCCGTCGAAGGTTTTGCCGGCTCTTTACCCACGCCTGGCGGTTACTTCAACACCACCTCCCCAGACTGGCGCTTGCAATCAGCCAGGAGGTGGAGACGTGAACAGGAAGAAGACCCGAATTGCGGCGGCGGCCACGATTCTCGGCCTCGGCGGGCTCACCGGCATCGCCCTCAGTGCCGGCGGACGGCAGGCGAACACGCTCGCCGACAAGCCGCTGATCCACACCAAGGTGATCCACCGCACGGTTCACGTCACCAAGCACCTGAAACCGAAACACCCGGTCGCCGGTGGGGGCACCCATGGCGCCGGGTCGAGCGGTTCCTCCTATGGCAGCGCGACGACCGGAGCGTCGTCCACCGGCTCCAGCTCCTACTCGCCTTCGCCGGTATCCACGGGGGCGAGCAGCACAGGCTCGCCCAGCTCGGGGTCGCACCCACCGGTCGTCACCCACACGAGCGGTTCGTCGCACACCGGCTCCGGCGGTGGGCACGGCGCACCGGTCACGACCTCCCCCAGCAGCACGGGCGGTGGCACCGGCGGCGGCACCACGACGCCCGTGACCACAGGACCGAGCGGTACGGGCGGAAGCGGTGGTGGCGGCGAGGCCGACGGTGAGGGAGGCGACGGCGGCGGTGACTGAGCGAGCGCGCACAGTCCGCCGGCCCAGCCCGGCCCTGGTCGCCTGGAGCTCGATCGTCCTCTTCGCGGTCCTCTTCGCGCTCCTCACCTACCAGCTCAGCGCCAGCCAGCCGCCCGCGCCGCGCCCGGTCGTGGTCCGCAAGGTGCTGAAGCGGCGGGTGGTCACCACCATCGTCCCCAGCCCCGGCCGCAACACGGTTTCGAGCAGCGGCGCCAGCCTCGCCGAAGGCCCCTCCCCGGTCTACGCACCGGTCACGACCGGAGCCTCCTGACGATGGCGGAGCACGACGTCACCTTCGACGCGATGGGATCGCACGTACGGCTGCTGATCGGCGAGCCGGGGCCGGGCATGGCGTCGGCGAGGGACGCGGCCGAGCAGGAGCGGGCCTTCGTCGCCGAGTTCGACGCAGCCCTCTCCCGCTTCAAGCCCGAGAGCGAGCTCTGCGCCCTGAACGCCGATCCGCGCGAATGCGTGCCGGCCTCGGAGCTGCTGCGCACCGCGGTCAGGGCTGGGCTGCGCGCGGCCGAGCTCAGCAACGGCCTCGTCGACCCGACCCTGGTCGGCGAGATCGAGTCCGCCGGCTACGTCGCCTCGCGGGCCGGCATGCCCGGCGAGCCTCTCGCCGCCGCCCTGGCGGGGGCGCCCGGCCGTCATCCCGCCACACCCAGCCCGGCGCGCAACTGGACTCGCTTCGCCGTCGACGACGATGCCGGCGAGATCTCCCGCCCACGGGGGATCCGCTTCGACACCGGCGGCACCGGCAAGGGCCTCGCCGCCGACCTGATCGCCGAGCGCCTGCGGGGCTACTCGCGCTTCATCGTCGACTGCGGCGGCGACATCCGGATCGGCGGCGCCGACGCCCTCGTCACCCCCTACGAGGTCTTCGTCGAACACCCCCTGAACGGTGAGCGGGCCTTCGTGCTCAAGCTCGGCGGCGGCGCCGTTGCGACCTCGGGTCTCAACGTGCGGATCTGGCGCGACGAGGACGGCGGCTACGCGCATCACCTGCTCGACCCGGCGACCGGGAAGCCGGCCTGGACCGGGCTGATCGGCGCCACGGCGCTCGGCGACGACGCGGTCGAAGCCGAGACGTTGGCAAAGGCGGCGCTGCTCTCCGGTCCCGAGCGCGGCAGAGAGATCCTGATCGAGCGCGGCGGCCTGCTCGTCCATGACGACGGCCGGATGGAGACCGTCGGTCCGCTCTCGGCACGTCCGCGCATCCGCGTCCCCGATCTCAACGCGGTGCGCACGTGAGCTCGGCGACCTCGACAGCCCTGGAAACGCACGGCTGGTGGATCGCCAGCCGGGCCTCCGGGCTGCTCGCCCTGGTCCTGGTGACGATCTCGATCGCCCTCGGCCTTGCCATGGCCGGCAAGGTGATGCGCCGCCCCGGCCTCTCGCGCAAGCTGATGGCGATCCACGAGCACACGGCGGTCGCCGGGATCGTCGCGATCGCCGTCCACGGCATCACCCTGCTCGGCGACCCCTGGCTGAATCCCGGCCCCAGCGGCATCGCCGTCCCATTCACGATGAGCTTCCGTCCGCTCTGGACGGGGCTGGGCATCGTCACGGGCTACCTCGCCGCGCTGCTCGGCCTCAGCTTCTACTTCCGCAGGCGAATCGGCGCCAAGCTCTGGCGCAAGGCCCACCGGGCGACGGTGATCGTCTACCTGCTCGGCCTCCTCCACGCCTTCGGCTCGGGCAGCGATGCCTCGGCGCCGTGGTTCAGGTGGTGGGCCCTGCTGACCACCCCGCCGATCGCCGGCCTCTTCGTCTACCGCCTCGTCTCGCACCGCAAGCCGCGGCAGCGAGCGGCGAGCCAGCCGATCAGGCCGATCCCCCTGACCGAGGAGGCATGATGAAGGATCACGGAGTGCTGATCGTCGGCGGCGGCCTCTCGGGGCAGCGCTGCGCCGAGTCGCTCCGCCGCCACGGCTACGACGGCCCGGTGCGGATGGTGTGCGCCGAGCCCTATCCGCCCTACGACCGCCCTCCCCTCTCGAAGGAGCTGCTCGCGGGGGACGCTGCGGAGGAGACGGTCGCCTACCGGCCGGCCTGGTGGTACGAGGAGAAGCAGGTGGAGCTGCTGCTCGGCAGGCGAGCGGAGTCGCTCGACCCGGCCTCCCGCTCGGTGCGGCTCGACTCGGGCGCCGAGCTCGGCTACGACAGCCTGCTCATCGCAACGGGCGGCAGCGCCCGAAGGCTGCCCTTCCTCGCGGGCTTCGAGAACGTCCACTCGCTGCGCACGCTCGAGGACGCGGGGCGGCTGCGCGCCGGGCTGCAGCCCGGCGCGCGCCTTGCGGTCGTCGGCGCCGGCTTCATCGGCCAGGAGGTCGCCGCCACCGCACGCAAGCTTGGCGCCGAGGTGACGATGATCGAGGCGCTGGAGACGCCGCTGGCGCCGATCCTCGGCAAGCGGCTCGGCCGCTGGTTCGCAGATCTGCACAGGGACGAGGGCGTCCGTGTCCTCACCGGCGCGAAGCTGGAGGGCGGCGTCGGTCGCAACGGCAGGCTCGAGCGGCTGCTGCTCGCCGGCGGCCGGACGATCGCCTGCGACGTCGCAGTCGTCGGCGTTGGGACAGTTCCGGCCACCGGCTGGCTACGGGGAAGCGGCCTCGACGATACGGGCGTGCGCACCGACCCCGCGGGGCGGACCGCGATCCCCGGCGTCTTCGCCGCCGGCGACGTCTCGATCCCCTTCGACCCCCGCTTCGGCGTCCATGCGCGCACCGAGCACTGGGACGCGGCTGCCTGGCAGGGCGCCGCAACCGCCCGGACGATGCTCGGCGAGCATCCAGGCACGCCGCCGTTGCCGAGCTTCTGGAGCGACCAGTACGGGCTGCGCATCCAATACGTCGGCCATGCCCGGCATGCGGACGCCGTGGAGGTCGAGGGAGACCCGGACAGCCGCGACTTCGAAGCGATCCTCACCCGTGGCGGCGCCCCTGTCGCCGGGCTGGCCGTCGGACGCCCACGCGCGATCCCGGCGCTGAGGAAGCTGATCGAGGCCTGTCACCGGCCGGCCCAAACGATGGCAAAGGAGGCTGCGGCATGAGCTACGTACCGGTGGTCGACCCCGACGAGTGCAGCGCCCACGGCGATTGCGTCGAGATCGCGCCCGAGGTCTTCCGCCTCGACGACACCGCGGTCGTGATCGGCAACGGACCCTACGAGCTGATCCTCGAAGCCGCAGAGGCCTGCCCCGCGGTGGCGATATCGATAGTCGACGAGGGGACCGGCGAACCCGTCTTCCCGTAGCGACTGCGACCCAGGCGGCGGAGCAGCAGGACGAGCGCCGGACCCGCCGGGACGGCGAGCATGACGAGGAACCAGAGCCGGCCGGCGTCGGTGCCCGAACCGAGCGAGTGGGCGATCCCGAGGACCCAGAAGAGCGCCGTGAAACGGTGCAGCGAGCGCCACCTCGCCTGACCGATCGAGTTGCGGGCGTAGTAGGAGAGGCCGAGCGCCGCCAGGGACCAGCCGGCGACGATGCCGATGCCGGTCCAGAAGGGTCGGTAGGCGCCGGTGAAGGGGATCGAGAGGTCGAGGATCGAGGGGTGCAGGTAGTGGTCGCCGAGCAGGGCCGTGCCGTGAACGGCAACGGCGACCAGGGTCGCCAGGGAGAGCGCCTCGTGCAGTGCCTTGACGTCGCCGCCGAGGCCCTTGAGCGCTCCGCCCCGCGACCCGATCAGCAGTCCCGCGCCAACGGCGAGGCTGGAGAGGACCAGGGCCACCGTGCCGGCGGCGCGGCTCGTGATCCAGAAGACGTGCGGTCCCGCGGAGACCGCCCCGGCGGCGATCACGAGGCGGAGGTGACGATCGGTTCCGGTTCGGGAGCCGATTCCGGTTCGGCTTCGACCGCTTCGACTTCCGCTTCCGGCGCGAATTCTTCGACCGGTTCCGGTTCGGCTTCCGGCGCGAATTCTTCTCCCGGCACGACCTTCGGCGGGACGTGCCGGCGGTCGGCGACGGGGGGCCGACTCAGCGCCGGATCGTTGCCGCTGACGAGCTGGGCGAAGACGATCGTCCAGACGACGGCGAACAGCGCCAGGGCGCCGCGCGCCGTGCGACGCCGGATCGCCTGCACGCGGCGTCGCTTGCCGCGAATCTTGGCGCGGGCGAGGCCCTTCGCCTCGAGGCGATTTGGATCTTCCATACGCGGCATGCTCGAACGGCTTCCCTAAGCGCAGGCAAAACCCGCCTGAGAAAGCTCTCACGTCGGTTGCCATCGGCGCGGCGGGTCAAGCTGTTGCGTGGTGAGCGCGCCTCGACATCCCGCCCACCGGGCTCCCGGCCGGCACACGCACTGGCGCTTGGTGCGCAGGCGGCGCCTGCTGTTGCGCGGCGGCGGCGCTGCGGCGTTGCTGGCGGTGGTCGGACCGGGGCTGCTGGCGGGTCTATCGGATGACGACCCCGCCGGGATCGCCACCTACTCGATCCTCGGCGCCAAGTACGGCTACGAGCTGCTCTGGGTCCTCACCCTCTCGACCGCCGCCCTGATCGTCTTCCACGAGCTCGGGGTGAGGCTCGGCATCGTCACGGGCAAGGGGCTGCTCACCCTCGTGCGCGAGCGCTATGGCCAACGGTCCGCCCATGTCGTCCTCACCGCCCTCGTGCTCGCGAACACAGGCACGCTGTGCGCCGAGTTCGCCGGACTCGCCGCCGGCATGCAGCTGCTTGGCGGCATGAGCCGCTACCTCAGCGTGCCGCTCGCGGCCGTCGGCGTCTCGGCACTCGTCCTGCGTGAGAACTTCCGCCACGTCGAGCATTTCCTGCTGGCGCTCAGCTCGGTCTTCGTCGCTTACGTCGTCGCCGGCGTCCTTGCCCATCCCGACTGGGGCGCCGCCGCCAAGGGCTTGGTCGTTCCCGGCTTGCCGCTCAACCGCGAGGCCATGCTCGTCGCGGTGGCGACGCTGGGGACGACGCTCGCGCCCTGGGGGCTTGCCTTCATCCAGTCCTACGCGGTTGACAAGCGGCTGCGTGTCAAAGACCTCGGCTACGAGCGCGTCGACGTCGTGGTCGGGGCCGTGCTGACCGGCGTGATCGGCTTCTTCGTCGTCGTCGCCTGCGCGGCGACTCTGCACGTCCAGGGAATCGAGGTCAACGACGCCGGCGACGCCGCGCGAGCGCTGGAGCCACTCGCCGGCAACACTGCGGCGACGCTCTTCGGGCTCGGCTTCGTCGGTGCCGCCCTGCTGGCAGCGGCGATCGTGCCGCTCTCGACCGCCTACTCCGTCTCCGAGACGCTGGGCCGCAAAGCCGACCTCGACGACAAGTTCGGCGAAGCCAAAGCCTTTTACCTCAGCTATGCGGCCGTGGTCACCGTGGCGGCGGCGCTCGTCCTCATTCCCGGCGCGCCGCTGATCCAGATCCTCTTCCTCTCGCAGGCGCTCAACGCGATTCTGCTTCTCGTCATCCTCCCCTTCCTGCGCTCGCTCGGCCGCGACCGGGACCTGATGGGCGCCCACGCCCTCGGCCGCGGTGGGCGGATCGCCACCGGGGTCGCCCTGGCCGCGATCGCCGTCTCGGTGTCGGCGCTGGCCGTATTGACAGTCCTCTAGGGTCCCCCGCGATGGGCACGATCGACGAGCTGCTCGCCAACAACGAGGCCTTTGCCGCGGCGCTGCCGACGCGCCATCTCGACGTCCACCCCAGCCGTCGGCTGGCGATCGTCACCTGCATGGATTCGCGCCTGGACGTCTTCGCGACCCTCGGCCTCGGTCACGGCGAGGCGCATGTGCTGCGCAACGCCGGCGGCGTGATCACCGACGACGTGATCCGCTCGCTGGCCGTGTCGCAGAGGCGGCTCGGCACCCGCGAGGTGATGCTGATCCATCACAACGACTGCGGCATGCAGAAGCTCACCGACGACGGCTTCCGCGCCGAGCTGCAGGAGGCGACCGGAATCGCGCCGGCCTTCGCGATCGAGTCGTTCACCGACGTCGAGGCCGACGTGCGCCAGTCGATCCTGCGTGTGCGCCGCTCGGGCTTCCTTCCCCATCGCGACGAGGTCCGCGGCTTCGTCTACGACGTCGACACGCACCGACTGCACGAGGTCTTCGCCTCAGAGCCCGCCTGAGGCCCGATCCTGCCGGGCCCTTACTGCGTTCAGCCGCCGAGCTTGTAGGCGACGATTTTCGGCGCCTGGCCGGCTTCCGTCGCCAGCCCCGCCGGCGCGATCAGCACTTCGCCGTTCGCCATCACGCCCGAGTTGGTTCCGGCAGGCAGCTTTTCCCGCCAGACGATTTTTCCGTCCTTGATGTCGTAGGCGCTGACGACCCCTTCGTAGTTGGTGGAGAAGACCAGGTCGTTGACCACGGTGGTCGCGCCGTAGGCCGGCGTCACCGTCGGTTCGGAGGTCCACTCGACCTTGCCGGTGGCGGCGTCGAGGGCGACGACTTCACCGGTGGCTTCACCGCCTTCGCCGAGCTGGCTGCCGGATTCGACTTTGCCGGGGTAGTTGACGATCGGAGCGAAGACGGTCTTGCCGTCGGTTGACATCGGCGCAATCACGCCGCCCAATGTGCCCGGATAAAGAGTCCCGACTTTGATCTTCGACGCTTCGCCGCGCATCGCGAGAAGGCCGTCTTCGTCATGGCCGTTGTGCTTGCCGACCGGGCGCTGCCAGAGCACCTTGCCCGTTTCGCGATCCGCGGCGAGGACGATTCCCGACTTCCCCGCGGCGACGACGATCTGCTTGCCGCCCGCCTTCATCAGGATCGGCGGTCCCTGGAAGTCCCAGTCATAGAGGTCGTGCGGTGTGACCTGGTGGTACCAGACCATCTTGCCGGTCTTGGCGTTCATCTTGATCAACGAGTCGGTGTAGAGGTTGGGGCCCGGCCGGCTCGACCCCGAAGGGAATTCCGCCGTGCCGGGATACGGCGCCGGGTTGCCGGTACCGAAGTACATGAACCCCTTTTCGTCGAAGGCGGGCGGATACCAGACGCCACCGCCGGCATTTACCTGTGGGTTGCCCCAGAGGTCCTTCGGCACGGTGTCGAAGTGCCAGAGTTTCTTGCCGGTCTTCGCGTCGAGTGCCCAGAGGACGCCGACGCCGCCGCCTTCGTACTGCCCGCTCGTGTTGAGCGGAACGGTGGAGACGTAGACCATGCCGTCGTGGTAACCCGGCGCCATGTCGATCCCCTCGTGTTCGTTGCGCGGCAGCACCGTCGACCAGAGCTGCTTGCCGGTCTTCTGGTCGAGCGCGAAGGCTTCCGTCGGCGTAGCGCCGAAGACCTGGCCGCCGGCTACGACGACGCCGTTTGGGCCCTCGTCGGGCAGGCCGTACTTGCGCGTCCAGAGGGCTTCGCCGGATTCGAGGTCGATCGCCTGCACGTTCGAGGCGAGGTCCTGCGAGTAGATGACCCCCTTGTCGATGACGGGCGTCGAGGCGTAGCTGCCGAAATTGCTCGTGCCGGGGATCGGAGCAGTCCAAGTCATGCTCAGGTTGGTCACGTTCGAGCTGTCGATCTGGCTCTTCGGGTTGCGGGTGTTGGCTGCGTCGACCCCGGGGTACCCGGAGCCGGTGAAGTCGGCTTCCCCACCGCCTGACGACGAACCGCAGCCGACCAGCGCCGCCAGCATCGAGATCGCGGCGATCAGCGACAACCCTGCCCGCGCCCCTCTGGGCGCCCTGCTCAGACAAGTCATTGCACGACCATATGCAACTGATCAATCACTGTCAAGTTATTGAACTACGCTGAGTGTCTGACAGCGCATTGACTACAAACGGCTGCAGAACACGGTTCGAGAGGAGACCGAGAGCGCCGAGGTTGGCGAAGCCCGGGCCCTGGCTCAATCCGGCCAGACCGGGGATCTGAAGACGCGGGGTCAACCCGAGCAGCTCGAGGTTGCGGCCGATCGGCACCTCGGTCCCGGCCGGCCTGTCCCAGATCGGTCCCGCCTGCCGCTCGATCTCCTCGCGCGCTTTCGCCGGGAAGAGCGTGCGGAGCTGAGCCAAGAGGTCGAATCCGGTGCAGTTGGCGACGTAGTCGTGCTCACGATCGACCGCGCCTTCGGGCGACTCGCAGACGACGCGCACCTGTCTTCCCTCGCTCGCCGAGCCGACGTCGGTCACGCGCCCCAGGGCAAAGCTCACGCGGTCGTCATAGGCGATCGCCGCCAGACTGGGCGGATCGAAGACCCCGCGGTCGGAGTGCTTGACGAAGTCGCGCCGCGTCTGCTCGTCGAGCGATCCCCATTCGATCACGTCGGGGTTTGAGAAGACGCGATTCTCGAGGAAGCTCTCACCGCGACTCATCGGCAGCATCGGCGTATAGATGGTGAAGCGGCACTCGGGCCGGAATCCACGCAGGAACATCGTCGCGCTGAGAGCGCTCTCGCCACCGCCGACGATCGCGATGTCGTGACTCTCACCCTCGGGGATGCGGGCGAACTCGCTGCGCTTGCTGTCGCAGTGGAAGACGCGCTCGGCAATGCCGGGCTCGTGCGGGAAGGCACGGTGGATGCCCGGCCCGGTGAGGACCAGCGCCGAACAGGAGTGGCGGCTGCGGCCGCCCTCCTCTTCCACCTCGACGACCCAGCGCCGGCCCTCGTCGTCGAGGGTCACCTGCACCACCCGGCCCCGCAGGTGCTCGACCCCCTTCGTTGCCCGCGACATCACCCAGGTCAGGTAGTCGCCGTAGTCCCGGTGGCGGACCTGCGGCGAGCCGGCATCGACCCAGCGGGCGTAGCGGCGCCTGCTGATCATGTACTGCTGCCAGGTGAAGGCGGCGAGCCCGGCGTCGATCGCCTCGCCCGCCTCGCCGAACTCGACGTGGCTTCGGTAGGGGAAGCCGACGTCCTTGATCGGCGTCACGGCGAGCGGCTCCTCGCCCGAGGTCATCCCGTTCAGCCCCTTCCAGGAGGCGGCGACTTCGGTCCCCTCGATCACCTTGGCCGAGAGCTCGGTCAAGCCGAGGCTGTTGATCACGTGGACCTTGGTCGTGATTCCAGCCGCCTTGGCGCCCGCCCCGACGATGATCAGGTCAGTCTCAGTCATGAGACTCCCGGCCGTAACGCATTTCCCATGTATCGCATTGGATATGCGTTGCGGCAATCATGAGGTGACGGGGCTGGCGAGGGGCTTGGCGAGGACCAGGCCGTGCTGGGAGGGGCTGAAGGCGATCGCCGCCCGGGCGATCCGCTCCGCGCCGGAGTCGACCGGCTCCAGCTCGACCTCCTCGAGCACGGCGCGCAGCACGCGCTTCATCTCCTGTTCGGCGTAACTGGCGGCCAGGCAGCGGCGCGAGCCGCCGCCGAACGGGATCCAGGTCGGAACCGAGGCGCGCTGGGCCAGGAAGCGCTCGGGGATGAATTCGCCCGGCTTCTCGTACACGTCCTCGCGGTGGTGGATCAGGTGAACGCAGGGCGCGATCAGCGTCCCCCCTGGGAGGTCGTAGCCGCCCAGCGTCACCGGCTTCAGCAGGCGCCGCACGACCACCGAGACCGGCGGCCTGATCCGCAGCGTCTCCTTGACCACGGCGTCGAGGTACTCGTCGCCTTCGCCGGCCAGCACTTCCTCCTGCAGCCGGCGCAACTTCTCCGGGTGGCGCAGGAGGCGCTCGAAGACCCAGGCCAGCGAACTCGACGTGGGGCCGTCGGTGAGCAGCGTCAGCAGTTCGTCGCGCAGCTCTTTCTCGCTCAGCGGCGAGCCGTCCTCATGGCGCGCGTCGACCAAAATCGAGACCGAGTCCCGGCGGCCCTCGTCGCCCTCGGCGCGACGACGCCTAGCCTCGTCCAGAACCGCTTCCTCGACCGGCGCCATCGCCTCCTGCCAGCTCGGATCGTCTTCGAGCCAATCGGACCCGAAGAGGGCCAGCTTCCAGAGCCGGTCGTCGTCGTTGATCGTCTCGGTGAGATTGGTGAGCAGGGCGCGCATGGCGTCGAGGCGCCCTTCGTCGTCGCCGAAGACGGCGCGCATCACCACCTCCTGGGTCAGGGCCTGCATGCGGGGCCAGAGCTCGAATGGCTCTCCCACCGGCCAGGAACGCACCTCGCGACGGGCAAGCTCGTCCATTGCGTCGGCGTCCTCGCGCATCCGCTCGCCGTGGAAGCGCGGCAGCATCAGCTTGCGCTGGAGCATGTGGGCCGGCTCCTCGCTGAGCATCACCGAATGCGCTCCGAGAATCGGCCGCAGGGCAAGGTTCGGCAGGCCGACCCCGAGATCGTTGGTGTCGGTGGAGAAGACGCGTTTGACGTCCTCGGGATCGGAGAGCACGACCCAGGTGCCGAGGTGGCGCAACCGCAACGTGAAGGCGTCGCCGAAGCGCTCCCGGCATTCCTCGAGCATCGGCAGGGGTTCGCTTGCCCAACGCATCGACTGGATGATCTGGGGCTCATCGGGGCCGGGCGGAAGTCCCGCGCCACCGCCCGAGCCTGGCGCCTCGGTTGCATCGCCCATCAGCTCGTCCTCGAGCTTGCAGGTGGCGCCGATCAGCAGCTCGAAGAGCTCGGCTGAGAAGTCCTCGGGCAGGCCGGCCTTCGCACCGCGGGCGAGGTAGCGCCGGCACACCTCGACCACCCGCTCGGGCTGCATCATCGGGATTCCGTGCTCGGCCTTGAACTCGGCCACTTCGCGGCAGATCTCGAAGCGCTCGCCGAGCAGTCGCGAGATCTCCTCGTCGATCGGGTCGAGGCGGTCGCGGAACTGCCCGAGGCCGTTCTCGCTCATCGCTCACCCTTCCGGTGCGATTTATGTGGACATGGATGGCAAAAGTCGCACCGGAACATCAGTGGGCCTCCTCAAGTAGGCCGGTGACGAAGGCGTGGCTGCAATCGGCCAGCGTCTCCAGGGCGTAGCCGCCCTCCTGAACGACGCAGACGGGAACGCCGGACCCGGCGAGCAGGGCGCCGATCTCGGTGAAGATCTCCGGCTCGAACGCCCAGGAGCCGTGCGGGTCGCCGGCGACGATGTCGTAGCCGAGCGAGACGACGATCGCCCGCGAAGAGGAGGCGAGGGCGTCGATCGAGGCCGCCACGGCTCCCAGGTAGGCGTCGCGGTCGGGGCTGCCCTCGAACTCGACCACGTGTTCCCGCTCGCTGCTCGGAGTCACCGTCAGCTCGGCGACGTTGGTCACCGGCGAGGCGTGCAGCGAGTGCAGGCTCGCGTCCGGCATCGACGCGACGATCGCCGCGGTGCCGTTCGGGTAGTGCAGGTCGACGTCGAGGATGCCGACGGGGCGCATGCCGCGATCGCGCAGCACCTGTACCGCAGCGGCGGCCGTGTTCAGGTAGCAGTAGCCGGCGAACCAGGCCGGACCGGCGTGATGGCCGGGCGGGCGGCAGAGCGCGTAGGTGAAGCGCTCGCCGTCGGCCAGTCGCTCGGCCGCGGTGATCGCGGTGCGCACCCCCTCGCGAGCGGCGTCCACCAGCCCCGAGCAGACCGGGATGTCGGGTGGCAGCCCGGGCGGCGTCAGCTCCGGCAGGACGACCGGCTCCGCGCTCACCTTCCCCAGGGCGTCGAGGTAGGCGGGGTCGTGGAGGACGCTGAGCGTCTGCTCGACCTCTTCGCTGTCGGCGTCGGCGCTGGCGGTGCGCACGCCGTGGTGGCGGACGAGGCCGCGACGCAGCTCCGACATGCGCCGGTTGTCGTCGACGCCGGGCAGGATTCGACCGCCTTCCAGGATCCAGTGAGCGGAGTCGCCCTCCCCCTCGCGCTGCTCGACCATCAACAGCTCCGCGATCACGTCACAGGACCCTTCGCATGCGCGGGCCGAGCGAGACGAAGCCGTTGCCGAGGTAGAACGCCTCCGTCGCGCGCAGATTGGGGAAATCGTCGCGCGGCAGCCCGACCTCCACCCGCTTCGCCCCGTGCCGCCGGGCAACCGCGAAGAAGGCTTCCATCAGGTCGCGGCCGATCGCGCGACTGCGCCACTCAGGATGCACCCAGAGGTCCTGGATCGTCCCGTAGTGACCGGGGACGTGGACCGCGAACTGCCAGCTCGCCGCAAGCACGCCAACCAGCCGCCCCTCGGCCTCGGCGACAAGCAGCGCGCCCGCGCCGGGATCCTCGATCAGCTTCCTCGTCGCCTCCTCGAGGGCAACCGAGGACGGGCCCTCGCCGCCGAGCTCGACCAGCAGCTCGGCGATTCCCGCCGCGGCCGCGGCGACGTCGGCGGTTTCCGCCTCGCGCACGCGCCAGGCGGGCGCGGTGCGATCCGCGGTCTCGGCTCCTCCCGAGCTCCCCTCGCTCATGCCACCACCTGAGCGCCGGACGGCTCCAGCTCGATGCTCCAGGCATCGGGCGAGTCACTGCCGGTGACGGTGCGGGCGATCGCCGCCATCGGCGCCCGTGCCTTGAGCAGGATCTCGTCGAACTCGTCCTCCGGGTCGGACTGCATGACGATCGCGCCGCCGGCGCCGATCGTCGTCCGCCCCGGCCGCAGGACGATCGTGCGGATCACGATGCTGAGGTCCATCACGCCGTCGAGCCCGAAGTAGCCGATCGCGCCCGAGTAGACGCCGCGCGCCTCGGCCTCGATGTCGTCGATGATCTCCATCGTGCGCAGCTTCGGCGCGCCGGTCATCGAGCCACCGGGGAAGCAGGCCCGGGCGCATTCGGGGGCACTGCGGTCTGCGGGCAGCGTCCCCTCGATCGTCGAGATCAGCTGGTGGACGGTCGCGTAGTCCTCGACGATCATCAGCTCGGGGACGCCGACGCTGCCGACCTCGCAGACGATCCCGAGGTCGTTGCGCAGCAGGTCGACGATCATCAGGTGCTCGGCATAGGTCTTTTCGTCGTTGGTCAGCGTCGCCTTCAGCGCCGCGTCCTGCTCGGGGTCTGACGAACGGGGGGTCGTCCCCTTGATCGGCCGCGCCTCGACCCGCCGGTCGCGGTCGACCGAGAGGAAGCGCTCGGGTGAGGAGCTGACCACCGCGACCTCGCCCAGCTTCAGGTAGGCGGCGAAGGGGGCAGGGTTGCTGCGCCGCAGGTTGCGGTAGAGGTCGAAGGAATCGGGTTCGGCGCCGGTTGAGATCTGGTCCGTCAGGCAGACCTCGTAGGACTCGCCGGCGGCCAGTTCCGCCTGGCTGCGGGCGATGTCGGCGAGGTACTGCGCCCGTCCCCGCCCGCAGTCGAAGCTGACGTGCGCGGCGGTCGGCTCACCGAAGGCCTGTTCGGGGTCGGGCTGGACCGTCTCGGGGTCGGCGAGCACCTCATGCACGACGGCTTCCGCCTCCGCCAACCAGCCCTCGGCCGCTGCCTCGTCCTCCCGGAAGAGCGCCATCAGGTGCGTGCGGTGGTGGACGTGATCGACGGCGACCAGGCGGTTGGCGTAAAGCATCACCGAGTCGGGCACGTCGGAGTGGTGCACGTTGGGCGAGCCGCAGTCGGCCTTCAGCTCGTAGCCGAGGTAGCCGACGAAACCACCGAGCAGGTTCGGCGCCTGGCCCGTGGGGGTCTCGACCGAGCGCTTGGCGACCTCGCGGTCGAGCACCTCGAAGATCGAGCCGCGTTCGGTCTTCGTCGACTCGGGCCCGTGTACCTGGACAGCGCCGGCGTCGACCTCGTACTCGAGCACGCAACGGTCCTCGCCGGCACTCTTCCCCATATAGGAGCTCTGCGCCAGGCGCGTCGGAGCGTCGGCGCTGTCGAGCCAGAAGGCGTACTCCTCCTCGGCAAAGAGCCGTTCGAAGACGGTCTCCGTCGAGGGCTCACCGGGGATCGTCCGCATCAGCAGCTTCGTGTCGGAGGAGCCGGCGGGAGGGGCCTCGACCTTGCGAGAGGGCGCCGCCGGCCGCCGTGTCGGGTGGGCCGAAGGCGACTTGCGTTCCTCGGCGAGGGTGTAGAAGTTGCGCACCAGCGTGGCGCCGTGAGTGGTGGCGATCGACTCGGGGTGGAACTGGACGCCCCACAACGGCCGCTGTCGGTGTTCGATTCCCATCACGACGCCGTCGTCGGCCCAGGCGCAGACGTTGCCGTCGCTGCTCATCCCGGTGATCGCCAGCGAGTGGTAGCGGACGACGGGGAACCCTTGCGGGATGTCGGCAAAGAGGCCGGCTCCTTCGTGGAAGATCTTGCTGAGGCGCCCGTGCATCGCCTCGGGGGCGCTGCTGACGTTGCCGTCGAGCATCTTGCCCAGGCCCTGGTGGCCGAGGCAGATGCCGAGTACCGGGATCTCGCTGAAGCGGAGGATGTCGTCGCAGACGCAGAAGTCATGCCAGCGCCGCGGCGTCCCCGGGCCGGGCGAGAGGACGATCGCATCGAAGTCCCAGCGCGAGAGCGCCCGCCAGGAGACGGCGTCGTTGTCGACCACGATCGGCTCCTCGCCCGAGACGCCGGCGAGCAGATGGAAGACGTTGTAGGTGTAGGAGTCGTGGTTGTCGACGAGCAGCGTTCTCATCAAGCCTCCAGTCCCAGGCCGATTGCGCCCTGGCCGAGCGCCGCCTGAATCGCCTCCTGTACCCGTTCGTTTCGGTCTTCCTCCAAGTACCAGCGCGAGAGGTGCGCGACCCAGCGCGCCATCGGGCTGACGTCGAGCCGCTCGACGGCCTGCTCGAGGTGGCGCCGGTACATCTCCGACTGGACGACTGCGAAGCGGTACTCGGGGTCCTCGGCGGGTTCCCCGGCAGCCGGCACCTCGGCGCCGTTGTGGGCGCGGGCGCGTGCCAGGTCCCAGCCCAGGCTCTGCTCCTCGCGCAGCAGCTTCGCCGGTTCGAAGTCGAGCGGTTTCGTGTTCGTGTGCATGAGGAAGTAGCCGAGCGCGACCTGGGGGACGATGTGTTCGGCGGAGGGGTGCCTCTCGCGCACCCCGGTCCGCTCCGGCTCGGCCTCGATCGCATCGTCGATCCACTCGGCGAGCTCGTCGATCAAGAGGGCGTTTTTCTTGCTCGAGGAGACCGACTCGCTCTGTTTGGAGACCATCCCGTGGAAGATGTCGTGCCTGGGGTGATTGATCTCGGCGCCGGCCCCCTTGGCCATCATTTCGTCCATCAGCTGGCGGCGGCAGGTGACGTGGGCGACCCACTCGAGGCCGCAGACCTGGATCGAGGTCGTCCCTTCCAGGCCCGGCGCGGACATCCAGTAGGCGAGCGCACGCATGTGCTGCGTCGGCAGGCCATCGGCGCGCAGCAGCGGCATTTCCTCCAGCTCCTCGCGGTCGGTGAGGTAGATGATCGCGCCGTCTGGGCGGCGCTGGAGCATGCCGTGCTCGAGGCCGAGGTTGGACAGCTCCGCGACCTCGGGCAGGAAGTCGGACTCGAAGAAGACCCGGTCGAAGGCGATGCCGAGCCGGGCGAGCGTTTTGCGCTGGCCGGAGATCACCCAGGCGCGGGTCTTCGACCAGAGCTCGATCGCCGCCTGGTCGCCATCGAGGACGCGCTGCAGCAGCTCGTCGGCGCTGTCGTGGTGGACATCGAGCTCGCGGGTCAGCGAGGTCGCCGGGTTGTCGTCGCGGCCATTGAGGATCGGCCCCTCCTTGACGTACTCGGCGTAGCAGGCGCCGACGAAGTGATCGCTCTTGACGCCGGCGTCGAGCGAGGACTGGGTGTGCTTGCCGCTGCGTACGACGCCCGCCATCGCCTCACCCATGCTGCGACCGACGTCGCAGATGATGCTGCGCCGCTCGACCTTGCCTCCAGCGGCGGTGAGCGCCGCGCCTAGCGCGTTGCCGAGCGCCAGGTTGCGCAGGTGGCCGATGTGCAGCGCCTTGGTCGAGTTGGCGTCCCAGAAGTTGAGCGCGAAGGTCTGCCCGGTGGCGAGGTCGCTGTGGTCGGCGGCCTCGCCGGCGACCAGCGCCTTCCCGGTGGTCTCGACCCAATCGTCGGCGAGGCGGACCCAAACCTGCTTGCCCTCGCGATCGAGCTGGGCGACGACCGGGTCGGCCTCGATCCGGTCGAGAGCAGCGAGCGCGCCGGCGTCCTCCTGCCACTCGCGCACCCGCGGAACGAGCATCAGGTCATAACGCTCGTGGGGCTGGTAGGGAGCCCGCGCGGCCCAGAGAGGACGGCCCTCCGGCCCGGTGGCGATTTCGTCGAAGAAGTCGAAAAGATTGGCATCCATAGCTAATTGCGGTTCGTATTCCGATAGCTATGCACCAGCCGGGGCTCGAACCCGGATCTCCGGCTTTTAAGGCCGGCCCTTTGACCGATTAAGGCACTGGTGCGAATGGTGCCGCTCTGTTTTGGGGCCTTCCCTGCGACCCCGGGGATCTCCCAATCCCTCCGACTGGTCTGAAATTCCTGGGCATCCTAGCACCTGGTCGCGTACCTGGAAAGGACCCCAAGTGGTATCCGAGGGGTACGAACGTCAGGCCGCGACAGCCTGGGGCGTGCTCCACGCCTCTGCCAAAAAGGAGCCCAGCTCGGAGTTGAGCCGGCCCGGCCGCAGGCGCCACTCGAGGATCGAGCTCGCTTCGACGAGGCGCGCGTTGGGCAGCTCCTCGGCCAGCATCCCCGAGTCGCTGAAGGGGTGTACCGGGTCGCGCGGGTGGCCGACGATCAGCGTCGGCTGGCGAATCCTCATCCGCTCCTCCCTGTGCGGTGCGGTCTCGCCCAGCAGCAGGCCCTCGAGGACGGCACCGGAGGGGCCGGGTCGCTGGCGGATCCAGTCGAGCCCCATGTCCGCCAGGTGGTGGGTGCGCGGTATCGCCGCGGTCAAGCGCGAGGCGATCTCGAAGGCGGGACGCGCCAGGCGCAGGCCGAGCAGCAGCGGCGCGAAGGCGGCGGCCACCGCCGGCAGCGCGTTGTCGAGCACCGGCATCTCGATGAAGAGGCCGCGGACGCGCTCGGGGCTGCTCACAGCCAGCTCGAGGGCGACGTTGGCGCCGAGCGAGGTGCCGCCGACGACGGCCTGCGGCTGCTCGAGGTGGTCGAGCAGCGCCTCGACCTGACGGGCGAAGCGCGGCATCGAGTAGAGGCGCAGGTCCTCGGGCCGGTCGGAGCGACCGTGCCCGAGCAGATCGACGCAGACGACGCGGTTGCCGCGCTCGGCGAGCGCCGGGGCGAGCCGCTCGAACATGCGGCGGTTCATCAGCAGCCCGTGGACGAGGACGAGCAGTCGCTCGCCCTCGCCGTACTCGTCGTACTCGATCCTGTGGGTTTCGTAGCCGAACTCGCCCATCGACCGAACAGGCTAGAGCCGTCGGCTACTCGCCCGCCTTTTCCCCGTTCGGGTGAAGCGGGTACCAGGTGGCGCCAAATGCCTTCACGTCGGTTCCGTTGTCTTCGCCGGGCTTCGTGTCGGCCACGTAGGTGTAGAGCGGCCAGCCGGCGTAGGTCACCTGCGTCGTCCCGTCTTTGCGCTTGCTCGTGCCCAGCTTCGAAGCCTGCACGCCGCTCATGCCCTTGGCTTCGCCTTCGGTGGTCAGCGGCGGCCAGCCTTCCGCACAGGCGCCATAGCAGGCCGACTTGCCGCCCTTGTCCTTCTCGAAGTAGTAGAGCGTGAAGCCTTTCGAGTCGACGAGAACGCTGCCGACATCGCCACCGAGGTTCTTGACTGCGATCGTCGCAGCGCCGCCGCCACCCGATTCGCTGCTCGTCGACTTGCTCGTCGCGGTGCTTTCGTTACCGCCGTAGGCACTTTCCCCGCTGGAGTCCGAGCTGCCGCCGCAGCCCGCGACCGCAACCGCAAGGCCAAGCGCCAGCGTGGCGATGGTCAGATAGATCCTGTTCACGAGTCCTCCTCGAATCCTGGGTCTCGGCCGCTCGGCCGCTTCGCCCGGGTTACGAGGGTTCTCGCGAATGGGTTCACGGGCCGTCAGCGTCCCTTCGTTGAAGGATTGTCGGCGCTATAGCCCCAAAATCCTTCAACGAACCAGGCCACCAAGGACGTTCGCCATGGGCTAGACCACCTTCTCGCTTACAAGGCTTCGGCCGCAATCGGCGACCGTGTCCTCGACCGGGCGGGGCGACCAGCCGAGCTGGGCTTCCGCCTTGGCGCTCGACATCTCGACCTTGCGGCCGAGCTGTCCGGCGACCGAGCGGACCCCGGAGTCGAAGATCCCCATCGCGCGGACGACGAGGTCGGGGACGTTTCGCTTCGGCACCTTGGCGGCGTCGGGGCCGAGGCGGTCGCGAAGCACCGCGGCGGCTTCGGAGAGCCATTGGAACCGGGCAACGGCGATGAAGCGCTCGCCGCCTGCCTCCGGGGCCGTCATCGCTTTGATGTGCAGGTCGGCGACGTCGCGGACGTCGACGATGCTGAAGCCGATCCGCGGCGCCCCCGGCATCCCCTTCAGCAGGCGCTCGATCAGTTCGAGCGAGTAAGACCGGTCGTCGCTCAGCACCGGGCCGAGGATCGCGCCTGGATTGACCACCGCCAGCTTCTCGACCTCGCCTCGCTGCTCGACGAAATCCCAGGCCGCCCGCTCGGCGATCGTCTTCGAACGCGTGTAAGGCGTCAGCTTCGGATGGTCGGGGTCGGTCCAGTCGGCCTCGGTCAGGGGCGCCGACGCATGATTGGTGCTGCCGCCGACCGCGGCGATCGAGGAGGTGACGACGACGCGGCCCACCCCGGCGTCGAGGGCGGCCTTCAGCACCCGCAGCGTTCCCTCCCGCGCCGGCACGATCAGCTCGTCGGGGTCCTTGGGCTGCCGCGGCGGGAACGGAGAGGCGACGTGGAGGACGTAATCGCAGCCCTGCACCGCCTCATCCCAGCCCTCGTCGCCGAGCAGGTCGGCGGCCAGCACCGAGAGGTTGTCGCCGGCGTCGACCTCGGGCTCGAGCCTGGCCCGCACCTCAGCCTCCCGCGAGATGTCCCGAACCGTCGTGCGCACCCGGTAGCCGCGGCGCAGCAACTCGACCAGGCACCAGCCGCCGAGGTAACCCGAACCGCCGGTGACGAGGACCGTCTTCATCCGCGCCACATCCTCAGGAGTCCACGCGGCGGATGCCGGCCTCGGCGGCGCCCTGCTCGAGCGCGTCGAGGCCGAAGCCGTCGACGGGGCCGAGGGCGCCCGTGCCCTGCAGGCCGCCGGCAGCGGCCCGCTCGGCGGCCCAGGCGATCATCGCGCCGGTGAAGGTGTAGCCGTTGACGCCGGTCAGTCGAGCGGTGGCCAGGACGTCGCCCCGCGAGTCGAGAGCCTCGGCGACGACCTCAGAGCCGAGACCCTCGCGCTGCTCGGGGCTCGGGCCGCCGGTCGAGCCCTTGACGAATCGGGCGACTGCAGCGTGGCCGGCGGAGCGCGCGCCCGGGATGCGGAGGAGAACCGACATCCCCCGCGAGGCAAAGGCCATCGTCTTGGTCGCACCTCCGAACCAACCGAGGTAGACGTCGACGTCGCGCAGCCCGGGATGGACGCGCGGCAGGGAGAAGGCCTCGCTGCTGCCGGAGGCAACTGCCGGCCGCGAACGCCCGCCGACATCGAAGCTCTGCACGCGGCTGGAGCTGCGCTCGTCGACGATCCGGCCGCCGTGCCAGCGGTACTGCGGATCGAGGAAAACCCCCATCGCAGACGCCTTCGTGCCGCCGCTGGCGCTATCGGACCCCGCCCGGCCGCCGCGGAAGAAGTAGCCGATGCGCACGCCCGTGGCCGCGTCGCCGGCGTCGCGCAGGGCCAGCCCGCCCGCCAGGTTGCCGGGCACCCAGTCGTAGCCCATCGCCGTCAGCAGCCCGCACCCGGCCTGCTCGGCCCGCGGTCCCCCCTGCTCGAAGACGCGACGGATGAAGGATGGCTCGCCGGTCGAGTCGACGTAGTGGGCGCCGGTGCCGATCGCGGCATCGAGGGCCACGCCGCCCCAGCGGGCGAACGGCCCGACCGTGCTGGCGAGGACGTCGCCGGGCTCGACCAGGGCGGCGACGCTCTCGGGGCGCGAGACGTCGGCGACGGCGGTGTCGAGGCCGCCGAGCTCGGTGGCGAGCGCCCCCAGGCGGGTGGCGTCGCGGGCGGCAAGCGTCGGCCGCTGCCCGCGCGCGACGAGCGCTTCGGAGACGAGGCGGCCGGTGTACCCGGTGGCGCCGAAGACGACGATGCGTCCGGCCATCGCTTCCTGCCTTCCCGCGGGGCCTGCCCGCTTGTGATGGAATCGTTCAAGAGAACCCCAGAGAGGAGCGGCTGTGAACGGTAACGGTACGAACGAGATGGGGCCGATCGACTACATCGTGGTCGAGTGGCCGGGGAGACAGCCGAACGGTGAGGTGGCGCCCCAGCTGGTCGACCTGGTCGACCGCGGGCTGATCCGCATCCTCGACCTCGTCTTCATCGCCAAGGACGAGGAGGGCAACGTCGCCGGACTCGAGATCTCCGAGCTGGCCGGCGAGGTGGCCGAGCTCTCGGTCTTCGAAGGCGCCTCCTCGGGACTGATCTCCGACGAGGACGTCGACGAGGCGGGCGGCGTGCTGGAGCCCGGCACCTCGGCCGCACTGCTCGTCTTCGAAAACGCCTGGGCCGCTCCCTTCGTCTCCGCCGTCCGCCGCTCCGGCGGGCAGCTCATCGCCAGCGGCCGCATCCCCGCCCAAGACCTCCTCGACGCCCTTGACGCGGCCGAGGAAACTGCCTAGAGAGGAGCAGACAATGCCAGGACTACTTCGAGGGGTGGCGCGCACGGCCGTCGTCGCCGGCACCGCCACCGCCGTCAGCAACCGCGTCTCCCGCCGCCAGGGCGAACGCTGGTCGGCCCAGGAAGTGGCCGAACAGCCGGCCGCTCCCCCGCCCGCCGCGCCTCCCGCCGCCGAAGCCGGCGGCTCGTCGACGATCGACCAGCTGAAGGAGCTGGGCGAACTGAAGGCCCAGGGGATCCTCACCGAGGAGGAGTTCGCGGCGCAGAAGGCGAAGCTGCTCGGCTCCTGAGGCGCGTCTCAGCCGCCGCCGAGCAGATCCTCGAGGGTGCCGCCGCCGAGCACCGATTCGGGCAGCTCGGCGACCACGTCCGAGCCGGGGCGCGCCTCCTCGTCGCGGCGCTTGATCAGCAGCCAGCGCGCCTTCTCGCCCGGCGGGCCGGTGCGCTGCAGCGCGAAGCCGCCGCGCAACTTCTCGCCGTGGAGGACGAAGACGGCGTGGCCGCGGTCGAGCGCCTCCGGCCAGGGGACGCGACCGCCCTGCTCGTAGGTCCCCCGGTCCCAGACGATCACGGCGCCGCCGTCGGTACGGCCCTCGAAGGAGTTGTACTCGAGCGAGTGGTCCTCGACCTGCACGGCGAGCCGTTTGACAGCCGGGTCCATCGCGGGTCCCTTCGGCACCGCCCAGGAGCGCATCGCGCCGTCGACCTCGAGGCGCAGGTCGAAGTGTCGGGTCGTCGCCGCGTGCTCCTGGACGACGAAGACGCCGGCGCTGATTCCCCGGATCGCAAACTGCTCGTGGCCCTCGGCCTTGACCTCTTCGACCTCGACGTCCTCGACCTGCGCGGCGGGCGGGCCCTGGCGCAGGAACTCGACGAGGCCTTCGACCGCCTCGTCGGACCCCTCGGCGTGGACGAGCACGCTGCCGTCCTCAGCGTTGCGGACCCAGCCCATGACGTCCAACTCGCGGGCTCGGCGAACCGTCGCTTCCCGGAAGAAGACGCCCTGGACGCGCCCGTGCACGACCACGCGAAGCGAAGCGGGCTCAGACGGGTATTCGTCAGGCATTCGACTGCGAATGTTCCCAACCGTGCAGGCGCCGAGCCAGGCACGCCAGGAGATCGCCTCGCTGGCGAGCCGGATCGATCAGGAGTCCCTGGTTGACGTCACGACGGTCGTCAGTGAGCTGATCGGGCTCAGCGTCGCCCGCGGCGCCTCCAGGCCGATCGAAGTCCTCCTCGCCCTCAACGGCGAGGAGCTTGATGGGACCATTCGCGACCACGGCCCCGGACCGCGGGCGATTTCCCGAGCCAAAGAGCGCCAGGACGACTCCCTCGTCCTGCGAATCGTCGATGGTCTGGTCGATGAGTGGGGAACGGACGCCGACGAGACGCAGATCTGGTTTCGCATGGCTGTACAGCTGATTTAGCGGCGGGCAGACCAGCGGCTCAGGGCGTCGCGGGCCGGTTCGAAAGCGACTGGTAGGCACGACATGGCTCTCCCCGCAGACCAGGACAGGGCGGCAGACCGGTGGGTACGCTCAGGCTGGGTACGACCGGCAGCAGCAGGTTCGAGGGCGTTTCTTCGCCGTAGGCGACCGCCACCTGCGCGGTGCCTTCCGGTTCGGTTTGATCGAAGGCCCAGATCGGCTGGGTGCCATTCGGGGCGGCGATCGTCACCCGGATTCGCGAGCCCGTGCGATAGACGTGGCCCTCGTAATAGAGCGGGATCGTCGCCTCCACGAAGCGGTCGGCCGGAAGCGGGGATACGTCGGATTCGCGCAGGCTCAGCACCGGCTCCAGCGGAGTGCTCTTTTCGGCGTCGAGCGTGCGCTCGTTGCCTCGCAGCCAGCCGTTCTGGACGAAGGTCTCCTTGCCGTCGGGCCTGACCTCGCTGATCGTCGCCTGCAGGTCGACGTCGGGAGTCGAGGAGCGGACCCAGACGTTCACGGCCCCGGCGCCGATCACCGCCGTGTTCGCGGTCAGTGGAGCGGTGAGGTAGGAGACGGCGCTCCCCGGCGGGCTCTGTTCCCAGTGGTATTCGGGCGTCGCGGTCCAGAGGCCACCCGAGCCGGAGCCGGTGTCGCCGCTGAAGTCGGTCTTCGGCAGGGCGTGCGCGTCCCAGGTGAATTCGTCGGCGTGCGACCCCGGCGGCGGGTTGCCGCTCAGGCTGCCGCCGGGCGCGAGGTACCAGGCCTTCGCCTGGGTGCCCGGGACCGGGAATTCGTCGAAGGACTTTTCGAAGCCGGGATAGGGCCGTCCCGGAGAGAGGCCTCCGGCGCCGCTGTCGAAGAGGACCCGGATCGGCTTCAGGTTTTCGAAGGCGGCCAGCGCCGTGCTGTAGGTCGGCTGCAGCTGGATCGGATCGGGGGGCAGCGTCACTCCGGGTATCCCCATCGCTTCCTGGAAGATCAGCGGCGCGGCGGCTTTGATCGCCGCCGAACTGAGGATCGGTGGCCGTTTCGCGACGTAGATCTGGAGGAAGTCGTACCAGCGGTTGAACGTCGCCGGGTCGAGCGAGTCGACGTGCGTTCCGTTCGTGAAGGTGAACCACTTTCTTCGCGTCCCTGTGAAGTGCTCGGCGAGGGTTGGGCAGTGTCCGCCGGTCTGCTCGTCGGTCCACTGGCAGGCCATGAAGGTCGGCACGTCGATCTTGTCGACGAAGGTGATCGGCGACAGCGGATCGGCGACTTCGGGGTTGTAGTGACTGTTTTCTTCGATCTTCTTGAGAAGGTCGACCGCTTCGGGGTGCAGGGCCTGGTTGTCGGCGCAGATCTGGTCGCCTTCCTGAATGCGGTTGTAGGCCCATTCCTGGCCGCTGGTCGGCGACGCCGCTTCGGCGTCGTGGACCCGCTCCCTGGCCCATTCGAGTGCGAACCCGGTATTGAGGATGCCGCCCGGATAGAGCGTCGTCTGGGTGTTGTCGATCACCGACAACGGCGAGATCGCCGCCAGGTCCGGCGGCCGGGTGGCGGCGGTGAAGAGCTGGCTGATCCCGCCGTAGGAGATACCCATCATCCCGACCTTGTGGTTGAGAACCCACGGCTGGTGGGCGACCGTCTCCACCACGTCATACCCGTCGAGGTTCTGCAGCGGCTCGAAGAAGTCGAAGGCGCCGCCGGAGCAGCCGGTACCGCGCATGTTGACGTCGACCACCGTGAAGCCCATCAGGTTGGCGATGATCGAGATCCCGTTTTCGGGCCCGGCCGGGTTGGCGTACCCGTACCCCGAGTACTCGATCAGCGTCGGCGTCGGCCCGCTCGGCAGAGGCGGCAGTTCGGCCCCGGGGATGACCTTGGTCACGTCCTGCGGCGGATGCACGTCGATCGCCAGCTTGGTCCCGTCGCGGGTGGTCAGATACCCGTACCCGCTCGACGGGATCGCCTGGTCGTAGATGTCGGTGCTGGGCGGCGCCGACTGCGTCGTCAGGACCTGCAGCGGCGGCGATTCAGCGCCTTCGGAGGCGATCCTGTATCCGGCCCCCGGCGCAATTTCGCGAAACAGGACCCCGCCAAGTTCATCAGCGCTCTTCGCAGCGACTTCCTGGCCTTCGCCGTCATAGAGAGAGACTCGCGCGCCCGGCACGAGCCCCGTCGCATAGACCTGTTCGACGCTCCCATGCGCATCGAACGGAGGCGCTTCTTCCGCCCCAGCGGACCCCGGCAGCAGCAGCGCGACCAGCCCGCACCCCAGCGCCAACCATAGCGCGGTCCGACACCCTCTCCACCCGTCAAGATCCCCTTCTCTACTCATAATTGGGTGCTTCTACCACAACGTGCGCAGGCTCAAACAACCTTGCCTGCGCACGCGCTCTGTCAGGTCGGCGAATTCAGGCACTCCTGACACCGAGTGCCTCCAAATTCACGAGCTACACCTGCACAACCTCGATCAGTCCCGCCTCAGCGGCCGCATCGAAGTCCGCATCCTGTGTGCAGACCGCAGCGCCATGAGCCATCGCGGTCGCAGCGATCCAAGCGTCCATGACCTTCATCGACCTCCCGATCGCCTTGAGAGCAACCCGCAGCCGTGCCAGCTCATCTCCAACCGCCTCGTCAATGACAAGCGGTTTTGCGATCTGCCGTGCCGCCTCCAAAGTGCTGAGACGCCGAGCCATCCGCTCGTGACCATCGGCAGCCAGGACGCCATGGCGCAGCTCGGAAAGGGTTACGACACTGACAGCAACCTCATCTGGGAGATCACCGAGCGGCCGCTCCTGCTCACGCGCAATGAAGACCGACGTGTCAAGTATCGCCTGCACGCAGGTAGTTGATGCCTAGAGCTGATCCGTTGTGTCCGGAAAGGCTCGATCCAGCTCGGCGGACAAGCCCGCGTCGGCCTGGGACGACGAAATCAGCTCCCGCGCCCGCGAGCCGGCCGTCCAAACGGGCGCATCCTCAATCGGAACGAGGTCAGCCGCGTCGCGCCCCGCGACCGTGATGCGCAGCTGCTCGCCAGCCATTACCCGGCGCAGCACGGCTGAGACATCGTTGCGTAGCTCGCGCTGTGGAATTCGTTGCATGTCCTCATCGTAGCAAAACTGCTACAGGCTGTCCTATCGAGCCTCCCGGGAGCGAAATCGGAGCCGTTCAACCGAAAAGCGGCATTGCGAATGCGCTCTTCCTAGGGTCGGTGGCCTTTGGAGTCATATTCCTCATTGGCTTTGTTGTTGGCTTGTTTTTGAGCCAAAAATCACAAGATGCTGCCTCCGCGAAACGATCCGAGGGTTCAAGAGCAAAGCCAAGAGCTTGACCGACAACTCCCGAGGTCGGTTCAGTCGAGGAGGACTTGAGACGCCTTGAAGAACTCAGGGCCGGCCTCCTCGGGGTCATAACGTTTGTCTCGAGCCGGATTCCAGCCGACTTCGCGGAAGACCTCGACGGAACTGAGTACTCAATGTCCGAGGATTTTCGTAGCCGGGGCTCGATTGCTTCTAAACGATACGGATCCTAATCCTTGGACATCCACCAGTATTCCCGCGATTTCAGGCACTAACTTGAGCTAGTAGTAGTGCCTGAGAATGACGCGATCTGCATGGATCTACAGCACTCGAATCACGGGATTAGCAGGGCTTTCGTATAGGGTGGACGACCGGATTCGAACCGGCGACCGCCTGGACCACAACCAGGAGCTCTACCAACTGAGCTACGTCCACCGCGCCGTTTCAATCTAGCGTGCCGGGGCGGCTTTGGGCGGTAGCGTTGGGGCATGCGCAAACTGGGGTTCGCGAGGTTTCGGCCAGAGGCCAGGCCGGCCACGGCAACCGGCCTTCAGGCACGGGGTGCCGTCGCGGTGGGAGCTCTGGCGGTTGGCGCTGCCGCGGTCGGGGGATTCGCGATCGGGCGGCTCGGCATCGGCAGGCTGGCGGTCGGTCGCGCCGCGGTCGGCAAGCTGAAGGTCGAGGAACTGGAGATCGGGCGGCTACGGGTCCACGATGACGAGCGCATCCGAGATTGACCACACCTGAGGGGGGTCGATGTCGGATGCGTCGACTCGCGACCGCGGGGCTCGCGTCCCTCCTTGCCCTCTCGGCGTTGTCGGCCGCGCAGAACGCCACCGCCCTCGGCCCCTACCCCACGCTCGGCGGCTGCCCGGCCTTCCCCGCTCCGTCGACAGACCTCTCGGCCACCGCGCCTTCGCTCCCGACCGAGGCAGCCTGGAACCAGGACGTCTCCAGGGCGCCGGTCGCCCCCAATTCGGCCGCGATCATCGCCTACATCGACGCCCATGGCGGCGACCATCTCCATCCCGACTTCGGCTCGCCGCGCGCATACGGCTTCCCCTACGCGGTGGTCGGCGCCGGACAGCGCAAGCTGCCGATCCACTACACCGCCTACGGCGACGAGAGCGACCGCGGGCCCTTCCCGGTCCCGAAGGGCGCGCCGGTCGAGGGTGGCAACCGCAGCGACGGCGACCGGCATGTCCTCGTCGTCGACCGCTCGACCTGCACGCTGTACGAGCTCTACCGCGCCTTCTTCAAGCGCGGCGGCCACCCACACTGGAACGCCGACTCGGGCGCTCGCTGGGACCTCCGCTCCACGGCCCGCCGACCCGACTCGTGGACTTCCGCCGACGCCGCCGGGCTGCCGATCTTCCCCGGCCTGCTCCGTTACGACGAGGTCGCCTCGGGCCGCGTCGACCACGCGGTGCGAATCACCTTCGACAGCACCCGGGACGCCTGGGTCCACCCCGCCTCCCACTGCGCCGGCGACACCTCCAATCCGGACGCCCCAGCAATGGGGACTCGACTGCGGCTGAAGGCCGGCTACCCGCTGCGGGGCTTCAGCGGCGGCGCCCGCACGATCGCCACGGCGCTCAAGCACTTCGGCGCGATCGTCGCCGACAACGGCTCCAACTGGTACTTCAGCGGCACCAGCGACCGTCGCTGGAACGACTCCAACCTCAACCAGCTGAAGCGAATTCCCGGCAGCGCCTTCCAGGTCGTGCGCAGCGCCGCTCCAACCCACTCCTGTTGATCCCTTCCGGTGCGACTTATGTGCCTATGGATGGCATAACTCGCACCGGAAGCTAGGGCGAGAGCCGCAGGCGGCGGAAGTCGGCCTCGAGCCTCGTCTCCAGTTCGGCGGCCGCTTGGTCCTCGCCCGTGTCACTCCCACAGACCAGAACAACTTCGGTAGCCGGGTAGCTCTGCAACTGGTCCTCGACGGCCTGGACGACGTCCTCGTCGCCGACCCGCGCCTCGGCGGCGACGCCGGCCTTCGCCAGCGCCGCCACCGTCGCCACCAGCTGACGCTGCGCCCCGCGGCGCGCCGGCTCGACGTCGGAGGCCCAGCGGTCGAGAAAGCCGATCCGTGCCGGCACCAGCACCCGCACCTCCGCCTCGCCATCGCCCACGAGGCCCAGCTCGCCGACGACCCGCGCCACGTCAGCGGGGTCCTCTACCGCCGAGGCGGCGACGATCAAGACGTGCCGCCCAGAGTCACTTGCCGCGGCCGACGCGATCGGACCAAGCGGGCGCTGTGCGACGGCGACGACGACGATGGCCAGAACCGCCAGCGCCCCCACCGCCAGCCCGCCACCACCACCGACGTAGAAACCGGCGACGATGGGAACGGCAATCGCGGCAACAATCAGGGGCAGCTTCCACGGCGCCATCGCACTAGGTTGCCACGCTCGTCATGAGTGGCGGGGCGAAGGGAGAAGGGGCCGCCCCGCCACTCGGTCTACACCCTGCGTGTACCGCCACCCAGTCTTGGCAGGAGGAGCATCGCCAGTCCGATCAAGATGACGACGATGCCGAGGATGTAGTTGACGAGGATCGCGAGGACGATCCCGATGATGACCAACAGTATCGATAGCTCCATGAAGGCATTGCTACCCGCCCCCGCCAGAGTCAAACCGCCGCGACTCAGCCGCGCGTGCCGCCGCCGGTGCCGTCGGGCGACCAGCCCGGCCCGCGGAAGACGTAGCCCAGCTTGTGGCGCCAGCCCGTCGCGGCCCGCACGTCGCGGACCATGTCGATGAACTCGTGGAAGGCGACGCGCGTCGGACGGAAGGTGCGGATGTTCTGCGTCAGCCCGTACTTTGGCCGCTCCGTCTCACCCTGGAAGGTGCCGAACATCCGGTCCCAGATGATCAGGATGCCGCCGTAGTTACGGTCCAGGTAGACCTCGTTGGAGCCGTGGTGCACACGATGGTGCGAGGGCGTGTTGAAGAAGTACTCGATCGGCGCCGGCAGCTTCCGCACCCGCTCGGTGTGGATCCAGAACTGGTAGATCAGGCTGACCGACTGCTGCAGCAGGATCATCCACGGAGCGAAGCCGACGATCGCCAGCGGCGCCCAGAACGGCAGCGCGGTCATCGGCGTCCAGGTCTGTCGCAGCGCGGTCGAGAGGTTGTAGTGCTGCGAGGAGTGGTGGACGACGTGGCTGGCCCAGAAGACGCGCACCTCGTGGTGGATGCGGTGGAACCAGTAGTAGGCGAGGTCGTCGGCGAAGAAGAGCAGGACGTAGGTCCACCACTCGTCGGCCGGCATCCGCAGCGGCGTCAGCTCGTACAGCCCGGCGTAGATCGCGATCACGACCAGCTTCCAGACCGCGTTGATTGCGACGTTGCCGCCGCCCATCGTCAGGCTGGTCCGAGTGTCGCGCGCCTCGTAGCCGACCAGCTCCTCGTCGCGCGCGTACTTGAACGAGAGCAGCTCGACGACCAGCAGCAGGACGAAGGCGGGGATCGCGTAGAGGATCAGCTCGGCCATGAACGCTCACGATAACCAGCGGTGCTCAGCAGCCGCCGGCGCATGACCGCCTCCGAAGGCGACATACTCGCGACCGTCAAATGGTGAAATGGCTTCAAAGCCTTCCGAGCGAACTCGCCTATGGTCTCGTCACCGCCGCCGTGATCGGCTTCATCGCGTGGCTCGCGGCATGGTTTCGAAAAAAAGATAGGACGCCGGATGTGCATTCGGCCCACGACCGCGATGAGTTCCACGGAACCGTCGTCAACATCGACTCGTTCCAAGCGCTCCACCTGGATGCTTCGGACGAGAAATCGATACCCCGAGACCTACCGTTGGCGCCAATCGGCTTTGTCAACCGGAAGAAGGACCTGGCCCGGCTCGATGCCGTACTGGCTCGCGCGGAAGAGGCCGCCGGGCCGGTGGTCGCGGTGCTCGACGGCATGCACGGGGTGGGCAAGAGCGCTGTTGGATCCCACTGGAGCAACAAGATCAGAATGCAGTTCTCCGGAGGAGACCTGTTCGCCGACTTCTCGAAGCGCCGCAATGCCGGGAGCGTCGCCGCAAGCGACATCCTCGGCGACTTCCTTCGTGACCTCGGCACGCCGGACATGGCGATCCCGGTCTCCCTAGCCGCAAAGCAGAAACTCTTCCGCCGGCTTACCGCCGAACGCAAGCTGCTGATGCTGCTCGACGACGTCGACCAGGCAGCGCAAGCGCTGAACGTGCTCCCGGCGGGCGCGGGCAGCGTGGTGGTGGTTACGACCACCCATCCGCTGGAAGAGCTGCTCCGTGAAGGCGCCCGGAAAATCACGGTCGAACCTCTAGATCGCGAAGATTCGCGTTTGCTTTTGGCCGAAATGGCGGAGGAGAACCGCATCGCCGCGGAGCCCGAAGCGACGAATTCCCTGATCGAGGCCTGTGCCGGCCTGCCGATCGCCTTGCGTGTCTGCGGCGGCAGGCTCGGGGCTCACCCCAAGCGCAGCGTCTCATGGCTCGCGCGGCAGATCGCCGAAGCTCCGCAACCGCTTCCGGAGCTGTCGCCGGCCGGTGCCTTTGAGACCGAAGCCGTCTTCGAGTTCGCCTATGGCGATCTGCCAGAGCGACAGAGGCTGCTGTACCGCAGGTTCGGCCTTCTGCCGGAGCTCGAATTCCTGGCGCCGATTGCCGCGGCTCTCACCGCACTCCCGATCGAGACGGCGGGCCGCGAGCTGGACGAGCTACATGCCTCGCATCTTCTGGACATGCCCAGCGAAGACCGGTACCGGGCGCACGAGCTCGTCGGTCAGCACATGGCCGCCAGCGCCGAGCTTCGAGATTCAGGGGAGGAGCGCGAAGCGGCGATGCGTCGACTGGTCGACTGGTACTACAAGGCTCTCAAGACCGCTGATCGGGCCGTGGTCGAGGACCGGCTCCGCCTCAGCGACTCAGTTGTCCTCGAGGCCGACGGCGTCCCCTCCCTGGCCGAAGCAGCCGAGGCTTT